>Ga0265294_10008893_pt1 | contig 11660 bp, 11 predicted proteins | sample MunlanPumphouse3_FD_192504 | JGI IMG/M metagenome (GOLD analysis project Ga0265294, IMG submission 192504) | Groundwater microbial communities from a municipal landfill in Southern Ontario, Canada - Pumphouse #3 | ecosystem: Environmental > Aquatic > Deep subsurface > Groundwater | place...
CTGCTTTTATCAACTGCTCGTCGATCGTAATACTGCCAACATAATTCAATTCCGCTTGCGTAACAGTGACTCGATGAATCTTAGATTTTAATACCTCTATTTGCATACTCTATTTTTTATATAAAAAATGTCTTTATCAATACTTGATGTTGTCTATTAGTCTTACTTCGCCGCAGTAAACCGTAATACAGCCTACGGCATAAGGCGTATCAGACCATTTTTCAATATTTTGTAAGCTATTGCCATCTACAATTTTAAAGTATTCAACTTCCATTCCATTACTATTAATGGTATCAATGACATAGTTCATTACTTCACGAACACTCTTTGTGGATGCAAAGTTAGTACTTTCTTTTAAAGTACGAGCAATTATTGGGGCCTTTTGCTTCATTTCGGATGTTAAACGTACATTTCGGCTACTTAGAGCAAGTCCGTTTTGTTCACGCAAGATAGGACAGGCTACAATATTAACTTTTAACTTCAATTGTTTCACCATTTCACGAATGACGGCAATCTGTTGAAAATCTTTTTCGCCAAAGTAAGCGTTGTCAGGTTGTACAATATCAAACAAGATACTAACAATCTGGGCTACCCCATTAAAGTGTCCAGGGCGTTTTTCTCCTTCCATCACGTTGGCGACTTGTCCTAAGTCGAATTGCCGCATGTCGGGTTCGGGGTAAATTTCTTCTACTGACGGTGCAAAGAGATAATGGCACCCGATATTTTTTAATTTAGTACAATCTTGCTCCAGCGTATGAGGATACGTAGAGAGATCATGGAGGTTATTAAACTGGGTAGGGTTTACAAAGTCGCTTACCACACAAATGTCGTTTTCTTTTATACAGCGTTTTACTAAGCTTAGGTGACCTTCGTGCAATGCTCCCATTGTTGGAACGAGTCCTATGCGCTTACCTTTTAGGCGTTCAGCTGCTAAAAAGTGTTTTAATTCTGTTGCTTTCTCAATTGTTTTCATTAAACTATAAAGTTTTGAGGGTACAAAGCAAGTAAATAATTATCTTATTTGAAAGAAAATTCATATCTTTGTGAAGTCTAAAAAAACAGTATATATAATGGATGCAAAAAAAATCTTGTTTATAACACAAGAAATAACTCCTTACTTACCCAAGACGGAAATATCAACACTATGTAGAGAACTCCCACAGGGTATACAGGAAAAGAAGAGGCAAATAAGAACTTTTATGCCGAAGTTCGCACATATTAATGAGAGGCGTAATCAGTTGCATGAAGTTATTCGTCTTTCGGGAATGAATCTAATTATTGACGACACGGATCATCCGTTGATTATAAAGGTTGCATCTATACAGGCTGCTCGTATGCAAGTTTACTTTATTGATAACGATGATTTCTTTCAAGGAAAGAATGCTGTGGCTAATGATGAAGGAGAGGAATATGATGATAATGATGATCGTTCTATATTCTATGTGAGAGGGGTATTAGAAACCGTTAAAAAATTACGTTGGATTCCAGATGTTATTCATTGTCACGGGTGGATTTCTGCTTTGACTGCATTATACATTAAACGGATGTACAAAGACGATCCTGGGTTGAATACCGCTAAAGTAATTTATTCTGTTTATGATCAAGGCTTTGAAAAACCTTTTAGAAAAGATTTTTTACGCAAATTGAAGGATGACGGAGCTGAAGAGGCCGATTTAATGCACATTAAAGATAGTGCTAATTTTACAAATTTGAATAAATTGGCGATTGATTTTTCCGATGGCGTTATTCAAGGTAGTCAAGAATTACCTGAAGGTATTGCTGATTATATTAAAGAAAAGAAGGATTTGACTTTTTTACCTTATCAATCTTCTGAGGAATACATAGATGCTTATAATAAGTTCTATGATACGGTCTTGGAAAAATAAATAAAAATATTTATCACATCGATATGATAGCGAAAAATTTAATTCGGGGAATAATATGTCTAAATGTATTATTCCTGTTAGCTTGTAATGATGATTTAAGCCAAGTTGGTTCTACCATACAACCCAGTTCGGATAAAATCGAGGTTTATACAGATTCGTTTAATATAAAAGCTTCCACTATAAAAACGGACGCTATCTATGCTAAAACAGTTTATGGAGAATTAGGGCAGATTTATGATCCTTCTTTTGGGGATTTAAAAGCTGATTATATTTGTCAGTTCTATTGTCCTGATGAATTTACTTTTGACCATACACCCTATGATGGGAAAATCGATTCCGTGAATTTTAATATCTATTATACGAGTTGGATTGGTGATTCTTTGACTTCAATGCAAGCTAAAGTTTATAAGGTTACTTCTTCTCTGGAAAGAAATTACTATACCAATATTGATCCTAAGAAGTATTCTGATATGACTCAGGTGTTGAGTAGTCAAACGTATACAGCGTATGATCGTACAGTATCAGATTCTATCCATCAAATAACAGGGAGTACGACAGGTTATTATTACCCTCATGTGAAGCTTCGTTTTCCTGTCTCTTTTGGTCAAGAGCTTTATGATGCGACACAAAGTAATCCTGAATATTTTAAAGACCAAGCTTCGTTTAATCAATTTTTCCCTGGTTTATATGTAACTACATCGTATGGTACAGGTAATGTGTTGAATGTAGATTATTCTTCACTTGCTATTTATTATAAGTATGCTTATCGAGATACAGCGACCGATAAAGATACCCTTATTACGACGAGGCAGGTCTTTAATGTAACGAAGGAAGTGGTGCAGATGAATCGTATAAAAAATACAGATATAGAATCACTTTTAGCACCAAATGATAGTTATACTTACATAAAGAGTCCTGCTGGTGTAAATACAAAATTGAAGTTTCCAATAAAGGATATGATTTCACTCGTAAGAAATCGAGTAGTAAATAATTTCCCTTTAGTATTGAATACGACGAATGTGTCTGATGAATCGATTCAAACCTTACAGCCTCCAAGCTATTTACTTTTAATACCGGAAGACTCTGTGACCACCTTCTTTGAAAATAATGGAGTGGAAAATAATAAGAATATATTCTTATCTAGTACCTACTCTGAAGCAAATTCAAATTATACTTTTTCAAATATCTATAAGTTGCTTGAAACAGAAATCGAGAACAATTCAGAAGCTGATACGCTGAATATGGTTCTGATCCCTGTTGAAAGAAATACAGCTACTCAGCAAAGTTATTATAGTACGTCTACTACTTATACGACTAGTATAAGTAATTATATGAGACCTGCAGGGGTCAAGATTAAGACTGATAATAGTGAAATCAATGTAGCTATAACCACTAGTGAGTATCCTTTGAAATAAAGCAAATAAATAGTAAAAATAGAAATGCGTGGAAATATTTTTCACGCATTTTTATTTCTATACATAAGTGTAATCATATCTACCATAAGGGTCAACTCATCCTCTTTAATATCATTCTGGTTTAGAATTTCTTTGTCAGCGAAAAGTAATTGATAAAAATCTTTATTCTCTTCTGTACATTTTTCATAAGCTTCGAAATACATTTGAGTAGTCAGCTTCCAATCTTTCATTACCCAAGCCGTATGACCCGCATTCAGATAATCGGATGTTTTCCCGTCTTGTTCTATTATTTTTTTGTAATAATTGCTAGCTTGTTCATATTTACCACTTAGAAATAAACACCAAGCCAAGGGTCTCCATGCTTTATTTTGTTTGCTCTCGTCAAGATATTCTACTTTAAAATAATAGTTGAGTGCTTCATCGTAACGCTTTAATAACATCAGGCAATAACCGATATTCAAACTATTGGAAATGTCATTCTTGGGTGATTGACTTTCTAGTAGACGATAATAGTCAAGCGCTTCTTTAATAAGACCTCTACGACGGCAACAATTCGCTAATTTTTTTGTTAACCACCGACTATTAGGATTGATAAGTTCAGCTCTTTTATAAATATCCAAAACAGCCGGATAAGGTGAAGTTGAATCTCCGAAAGCATGTTCAACACAATAGCCTAATTTTTCAAACCAAGCCGCATAATTAGGTTCAAGTAAGGTTAGCTGATGATAATATACAGCAGCTGATTCGTAGTGATCATTTTTAGCATTGAAATTACCGACAAGACTTAAAGATTCTATATCATTTAAGTAAGGTTCCAAAGGATGAGGTTTATTAAAATCAAAGCGTAGATCAAAGATGTTATTTTCTATACTCCGATTGTTTTGCAAAGTATAAAAACGATATAAATCTTGAATGTAATGACTAATATACACTTTTGTGATTTGAGTAGAATCATTGTTTTCCATGCGTATATCCATAAATGTTTCAAGGCTTTCATTAAATTGTTCAGTGAACTGATTTTTAGAAGAATCAGGAAAATTGAGCATAACTAAGGCAAAGGTATATTTATCTGAATCACATAGTTGTGGTGTCTTTTCTATAGAAGCGAAAATCTTTTTCTTCTTTTCATTCTTCTTTGTTATCTCTTTTAGTATATGAAGCTGCGTATTGAAAGGCATAACCCAATTAATGGTATAATTGAAGAAAGGAATTTTCTTTAAAGGAGAAAAAGAACTATGCATCATATCCGCACCTTCTTCATATAGTTTATTCATTTTCTGGGCGTACTTATCATTAATCGCCCATTCTGGATTAGTGATATTCTTTTCGATTTCATTTGGAAGGTCATTCAAATTGATTTTATTATCTAAATTTTTAGAAGAATTCATCAAGTTTGGGATAATATCCTTCTGCATCTTCTCCGTAATTTTTGACGTATCTTTTTCAATAAGAATTTTCAGCCAGATATTTTGTAAAAGTTCTTTTGTCTTAGGTTGTTCCGTCATTAAATTTTCAATCCTCAATTGTAAATCTGGATAAATAGTAAGAATTTTAGGATAGCTTGTAAGGGTAATTAATAAACCCGTAAGCGCTCTAACCTTTAATTTCTCATTTTTGGATTTAGACAATTTAATAAGCAATTGCATTTTTAAGATATCGAATGTTTCTTCCATCGAAAAATGAAGCGCAGAAACGATGGGGCAGGTGACAATATCAGGTATACCCTCATGGGTCAAAATGGCAGTTAATGCCGCATAACTTTCTTTACTAAAAGCATTCTCTAACCATACATGATTGAATAAATCACGTGTAATTTGGTCTCGTTTATCGCTCATATCCAGATTAGAACTAACGCTGTTGATTAGTTGTTCACAAAGGGTAGGAATACGAGTTGTAGGTGCGAGATGTTTCCTACGTTTACTAAAAAAATGAGAAGTGCTAAATTCATTAGACATTTCATTTAAATAAATATCCGCATTAAGTTCAAAGGCTTTGATTCTTAAATCATTATAGATTTTAGGACGCATGGGATCTCGTACACCTTTCAGCCGATATTGAAGTAATTGTTTATAAGTCGAACGGATAAAAGCCAATCGTTCGCCATAGACCTCCGGAGTCGTGCCTTCTACCAATGTAACCAACTCATCGAGGGCTTTTTGTAGCATCGATTCGTATAGATAATTATTCGTATTAAGGTATAATCGTTTTAAATCTTCTTTTTTCATACTTAGATAAATACAATTGCTATGCCAAAGGTAAGGTTTTTCAGCGAATATGTAGTATCTTTGTCTACATAAATGAACGTAAAGAAAATGAAGAATATCCGAAATTTTTGTATTATAGCGCATATTGATCATGGCAAAAGTACACTTGCTGATCGTCTTTTGGAATTTACCAAGACGGTAGAAGGGAAAGATTTGCAAGCTCAAGTGCTTGATGATATGGATTTGGAACGTGAACGAGGAATCACAATTAAGAGCCATGCTATACAAATGGCTTATACCTATAATGGTGAAACCTATAAGCTCAATCTTATTGACACCCCTGGACATGTTGATTTTTCCTATGAGGTGTCACGTTCTATTGCTGCATGTGAAGGAGCTTTGCTTGTCGTCGATGCAGCCCAAGGTATTCAAGCGCAAACCATCTCTAATTTATATTTAGCCCTCGAGAATGATCTTGAAATTATTCCCGTTATAAACAAAGTAGATTTGCCCAATGCTATGCCCGATGAGGTGGAGGATCAGATTGTAGATCTGCTTGGTTGCGAACGGGAGGAGATTCTTAGAGCTAGTGGCAAGACAGGTATTGGTATTAAAGAAATATTAGATGCTATTTTGCTCAAAGTGCCTGCGCCTAAGGGGGACCCTGAAGCACATTTACAATGTTTAATATTTGACTCTGTTTATAACTCTTTTCGTGGTGTAATCGCTTACTTTAAAGTTGCAAATGGTATAATACACAAAGGGGATAAGGTTAAATTTGTAGCTACAGATAGAGAATATGTCGCAGAGGAAGTTGGGATCTTGAAATTAAAGATGTTCCCTCAGCAACAAATTGGGACAGGTGATGTAGGGTATATTATATCAGGTATTAAAACTTCGACGGAAGTACGAGTAGGTGATACGATTACGCACGTAGACAAACCTGCACCAAAAGCTATTTCAGGTTTTGAAGAAGTGAAGCCCATGGTTTTTGCTGGTGTTTACCCCATCGTGAGTGAAGACTTTGAGAATTTGCGTTCATCTCTTGAAAAATTACAATTAAATGATGCTTCACTTACCTTCCAACCCGAAAGCTCTGCCGCCTTAGGCTTTGGTTTTCGTTGTGGTTTTTTAGGCTTGTTGCACATGGAAATTGTACAAGAAAGATTGGAACGTGAATATAATATGGACGTTATTACTACTGTACCCAATGTTTCCTATAAGGTGTATGATCGTAAAGGTAATTGTAAAGAAGTACATAACCCTGGAGGATTGCCTGATCCTACAATGATCGAACATATCGAGGAGCCTTTTATTAGAGCCAGTATTATTACTAATACTTCCTATATTGGTCCTATTATGACGCTTTGCTTAGGCAAACGGGGTATTTTATTAGGGCAAGATTATGTCTCAGGAGATCGAGTAGAATTGCGCTTTGATTTACCTTTAGGTGAAATTGTAATAGACTTTTATGACAAATTAAAAAGTGTGTCTAAAGGGTATGCTTCCTTTGATTATCAATTGCACGATTTCCGGCCAAGTAAGTTAGCTAAGTTGGATGTCTTATTGAATGGTGAACCGGTGGATGCTTTATCTACCTTGACTCATGTTGATAACAGTGTAAGTTTTGGTCGTCGAATGTGTGTTAAATTGAAAGATTTGATACCTAGACAACAATTTGATATTGCTATTCAAGCGGCGATAGGAGCTAAAATTATAGCGCGTGAGACGATAAAAGCAGTACGAAAAGATGTTACCGCAAAATGTTATGGAGGGGATGTCTCTCGTAAACGTAAATTACTAGAAAAACAGAAAGAAGGAAAAAAACGAATGAAACAGATTGGTTCTGTAGAAGTTCCTCAGAAAGCCTTCTTAGCGGTACTTAAATTGGATTAAGTACGGCTTATTAATTGAGTCTATACTAAAAAGGGTTTGTCATTTAAAGAGGCAAACCTTTTTTTTATTTTTGTATAAAAAGAAAAAAATTAGAAGAAAAGCTTTATTTTTTAGTTGATAAATCGTGAAAATAATAAATTTGTTGAGTATCTTAGCAGAGAAGAATCTATCGTTTGTTTAATTCTTTATTAGATAGGTGGGAGATAAGCCCCTTAAGGAATATCTTATTATGAATTAAGAGATAGAGACTAATGGAGGAATAAGTGTAACAATCAAAAATGAACAATCATGAAACAAGAAAAAATGGTAGAAGTAGCACGGTTTCAATCAGGACCCGAGGCGCAGATTGCGGCAAGTTTATTACGCAGTGAAAAGATTGAGTTTTATTTAAATAATGAGTACACAAGTCAAGTCTTTTCGGGGATTGATTTGGGCGGAACACGGATAAAGGTGTTAGAAGAAAATGCCCCAAAAGCAATTCAGATATTGGTCGATGGCGGTTTTGAAAACGACGTAGTCGAACCCGAAATTTAATAGACTAATGGCTAGAAGAGAAATAACCCCTTTTATGGCTATCTTTTTTGCTCTTTTGTGGATTGTGTTATGTTTATTTATTCTTATTATGTTTACTCATAAAATGAGTTTTGTCAATTGGCTTTGTATCTTAGCTTCAGGTATTATCGTTTTTACTACGCTTTATAAAAGCCTTAAACGACAAAACAAAAAGTAAACAGAAATAAAACGTCATAATGTACTAATAAAATCATATTTTCTTGATTATTGATTTTATTAGTATATTTTTGTTTCAAAATGTACTACTATTCTTAAAATGTTTATATCTTTGTTGCAGTGGTATTTAAAACCAAATCTGTATAAAAGATTGGTATAACATAAAAAAAATAGAATTATGAAAGCAAATGAAGTACTGGATGATTTAAAACGTCGTTTCCCAAATGAGCCTGAATATCATCAAGCAGTATCTGAAGTCTTAGAAACAATTGAAGAGGTTTACAATGAGCATCCAGAATTTGAAAACACAAAATTAATCGAAAGATTATGTATTCCTGAACGTATTTTTACTTTTCGTGTAACGTGGGTAGACGATAATGGTAAAGTTCAAATCAATATGGGGTATCGTATCCAACATAATAATACGATAGGTCCGTATAAAGGTGGTGTACGTTTTCATGCTTCTGTGAATTTGTCTATTTTGAAGTTTTTAGCTTTTGAGCAAACCTTCAAAAACTCATTGACCACTTTACCTATGGGTGGTGCTAAAGGGGGTTCAGATTTTAGTCCTCGCGGTAAATCTAATAATGAAGTTATGCGTTTTTGTCAAGCTTTCATTACAGAACTATGGCGTCATATTGGCCCTGAAACGGATGTACCTGCTGGAGATATAGGTGTAGGTGGCCGTGAAGTAGCTTATATGTATGGTATGTATAAGAAATTGGCACGAGAGAATACAGGAACGTTTACTGGTAAAGGTCTTGAATTTGGTGGCTCTTTGGTTCGTCCAGAGGCAACCGGTTACGGTAACGTTTATTTCTTGATGCATTTATTGGCTACAAAGAATATAGATATCAAAGGTAAACGTGTATGTGTATCAGGTTCTGGTAACGTAGCCCAATATACCGTTGAGAAACTGATCAATTTAGGCGCTAAAGTAATCACCATGTCTGATTCTGATGGCTATATCTATGATCCTGATGGTATTGATCGTGCTAAATTGGATTATATTATGGAATTGAAGAACCTCTATCGGGGTCGTATTCGTGAATATGCTGAAGAATATGGTTGTAAATATGTAGCAGGTGCCCGTCCTTGGGGTGAAAAGTGTGATATCGCTTTACCTAGTGCTACACAAAATGAAATTAATGGCGAACAAGCGAAGACCTTGTTAGCCAATGGTTGTATTGCTGTTTCAGAAGGAGCCAACATGCCTTCTACGCCCGAAGCGATTGATGCCTTTTTGGAAGCTAAGATTCTTTATGCTCCAGGTAAAGCTGCTAATGCTGGTGGTGTCTCTGTATCAGGATTGGAAATGAGTCAAAACGCTATGAAGTTAAGTTGGACTGCAGAGGAAGTAGACGCTAAACTAAAGACGATTATGGCAGACATTCATGAACAATGTGTGAAATACGGAAAAGACGAAAGTGGTTATGTTAACTATGTAAAAGGGGCTAACATAGCAGGCTTTATGAAAATAGCAAAAGGAATGATGGCACAAGGAATCTTGTAAGTCTAGTATTAATATTAAAAAAGGTAATCCAAAAAGGGTTACCTTTTTTTGATTATACGCAATAATATTTTATCTTTGTCAAAATATAAAACATTTTATCATGATTATCGAAACGAAACATTATCAAGCGGCTGCGGATTTTATAAAAGATAAAATCGGGCAAGCACCCGAAGTAGCGATTGTTTGTGGGAGTGGTTTGGGTAGTCTAGCAGAGCATATAGAGAATCCAGTTGTTATCCCTTATTCAGAAATTCCTTTTTTTGTAAAATCAACAGCTTTAGGACATAAAGGGAACTTTGTTTATGGTACACTTAGTGGGAAAACTATTGTAGCTATGCAAGGACGTTTTCATTATTATGAAGGTTATACCATGGGAGAAGTAACCTTTCCTATCCGCGTATTAAAATTATTAGGAGCTGAAACACTTTTGGTCACCAATGCTGCTGGAGGCATCAATACGACATTCAAAGTAGGTGATATGATGATTATACGAGACCATATCAATATGTTACCCAATCCATTGATCGGGAAAAACGAAGATAGTTTTGGTGTTCGGTTCTCTGATATGACCAGAGCTTATGATCGAGAGATCATAAAAAAGATGGAAGTCATTGCCAAAGCAAAAGGAATTCAATTAAAAAAAGGAGTTTATGTAGGACTCACAGGACCTTCCTATGAAACCCCTGCCGAATATATGTTTTATAGCAAAGTAGGAGGAGACGCCATTGGGATGAGTACCATACCCGAAGTTATCGTAGCCCGCCATGCCGGCATGCGTGTCTTTGGTATGTCTGTTATTACGAATGAAGGTTATCATTTTGAAGACGATTTTGTGAATGATGGAGACGAAGTAATCCGTCAATCAAATAAGGCCGCAAAGGTCATGATTATGTTATTTAAGGCGTTAATTACACAATTATAACTTTTCAGATCGTTAAAACTATATTTAGGGTCGTAAAGATTTGGAAGATTAGATTTTATCCTTACCTTTGCACCCGTTAAATGCGAAAGTGGCTCAGTTGGTAGAGCATAACCTTGCCAAGGTTAGGGTCGCGGGTTCAAGTCCCGTCTTTCGCTCAAAGTAAAGGTGAAAACGCAGCGGCGTTTTCTGAAGTTGCCCAGGTGGCGAAATGGTAGACGCGTTCGTTTCAGGTGCGGGTGGTTTAACGACCATGCAGGTTCGATTCCTGTTCTGGGCACTTGGTAAGATAACTTCAAGCTTTTATTAGATATGCGCAGGTGGTGGAATTGGTAGACACGCTACTTTGAGGGGGTAGTGCCGAAATATAGGTGTGTGAGTTCAAATCTCATCCTGCGTACAGAGTGAGTGGATTACAGATGTAATAATAAAAAGAAAGAAGATACAGAGATGTCTAAGATTTGTCAAATTACAGGAAAGAAGACAGCTGTTGGAAATAATGTTTCGCATTCCAAAAGGCGTACGAAACGTAAATTCAACGTAAATTTGTTTTCAAAGAAGTTGTACTGGGTAGAACAAAAATGCTGGATAAACTTAAAAGTTTCAGCAGCAGGATTGCGCACAATCAACAAATTAGGTTTGGATGCAGCTATTAAAAAAGCAGTCCAAAAAGGTTATTTAAACGCTTAAATAAGGAGGACTGAAGCATGGCGAAAAAAGCTAAAGGAAACAGAGTGCAAGTAATCTTGGAGTGCACAGAACATAAGACTAGTGGTATGCCGGGTACATCTCGTTATATTACAACCAAGAACAGGAAGAATACAACAGAACGTCTAGAGTTGATGAAATACAATTCTATCCTGAAGAAAATGACGTTACATAAAGAAATCAAATAAAAGGAGATATAACTAATGGCAAAGAAATCAGTCGCAGCTTATAAAACAGGTGACGGACGTACCTTCTCTAAAGTCATCAAGATGGTAAAGTCTAAGGAAAAAGGTTCTTATATGTTTCAAGAAGAAATGATTCCTAATGAAATGGTAAAAGATTACTTTAAGAAATAAATCCTTTATTTTTATAAAGAACAATTTATAAAAA
>Ga0265294_10008894_pt1 | contig 11659 bp, 9 predicted proteins | sample MunlanPumphouse3_FD_192504 | JGI IMG/M metagenome (GOLD analysis project Ga0265294, IMG submission 192504) | Groundwater microbial communities from a municipal landfill in Southern Ontario, Canada - Pumphouse #3 | ecosystem: Environmental > Aquatic > Deep subsurface > Groundwater | place...
TATCGCAGGGGCCTGGTTGTTGATCTTTGTGAGCGCACGTTTTCTGCCCTGGATTGCCAACAAAATTTCCGGCCGGCTCCGCTTTTATCTTCTGGCTTCGGTACCGGTACTGCGGCTGGCCATTATTCTTGCCACGCTGATGTTGACGGTCAACAGCGTCATCGATCCAACTTTTGAGAATCTGATGGTTCTGTTGGGAGCCCTGGGGCTGGCTGTAGGATTTGCGGTCAAAGATTATGTCAGCAGTTTGATTGCCGGAGTGGTAACCCTGTATGAAGCGCCGTACCGTCCCGGCGACTGGATTACCATTAATGGGGCCTATGGCGAAGTGAAATCCATCAGCATGCGCAGTGTTGAAATTGTCACCCCCGACGATACTATAGTCACTATTCCCCACATGAAATTGTGGGATCAGCTTATTTTCAACGCTAATGACGGCGGGCAGCATCTGCAGTGTGTTGCTGACTTCTATATCCATCCCCGTCACTACGCAGCCATGGTTACCCGGTTACTCTATGATGTCGCATTGACCAGTGCGTTCTTGCAACTGGATAAACCCATACAAGTGATCGTCATGGAAAAGCCGTGGGCAACCCACTACCGCCTCAAGGCCTACCCCCTGGATCTGCGCCAACAATTTCATTTTGTTTCCGATGTAACCATCCGAGGCAAAGCGGTTCTGACCAAAGCAGGAGTGGATTTTGCCACGGTGCCCGCGATACCTGTGGCAGACCAGTGATCATCGCCCCGCGGCGCGCATGAACACATGCTCCAGAACAAGGTAGTTCTCCCTAGCATAATCAGGTTAACGGCCCTTGACCTGGTCAATAAATATACCTAGAAAATCCCCCCCCGCTCCCAACATTCAACCCATATCACCTCCGACTTTTGCTGGTGGACTCCCTTTCCTATGCTGCAAAAAGACACCATCTACACCCTTCCCCAGGACCGCATCCTCCCCTTTGAATTCACCGACCAGGTTGCCATGGTCTTCGATGACATGATCGGCCGGTCGGTTCCCCTGTACCGGGAGACCGTAAAACGCCAGGCCCAGCTGACAGCCCGGTTCTACCAGCCCGGTACCAGGATCTACGATCTGGGATGCTCCAACGGCAACCTCGGCCTGAGCCTGTGTTCGCTTATGTTGGATGCTCCCTTTGAAATGGTCTGCGTGGACAGTTCAAAACCCATGCTGGAACGGTTTGCCGAGCGGCTCACCCCGTTGCCCGGATCAGAACATCTTCGTCTGGTGCAAGACGACATCCGGACAGTACCCATGCACAACGCCTCCGTTGTGGTGGTCAACCTGACTCTGCAGTTTATCCCGGTTTCCGAGCGTGACGCTCTGATCCAAAGGATACACCACGCCCTGGTCCCGGGGGGAGTGCTATTACTCACCGAAAAGGTCATCCACGAAGACCCTGTGCTCGATGAAATGGAGGTCGGATTTTACTACCGGCTCAAAGAAGAAAACGGATACTCGCGCATGGAGATCAGCCAGAAACGGGAAGCCCTTGAAAACATTTTGGTTCCGGAAAGCGTGACCTGCCATCAAAAACGGTTGCATGCTGCCGGATTCGTCACCCAGGACCTTTGGCTAAAATGGTTCAATTTTGCCTCGTTCATCGCCCGCAAAGGTGAACATGCATGAACCCATTTTTTGAAAGGCTTGATCGCTACGACCTGACCCCGTGGGCTGCAGCATTTCGGGATCTGCTCACAGCCCGGGAAACCTTTATCAGAGAACGGGACAAAAAAGGGCAGATGTACTCTCAGGCCATGGACGCATTGCCCCATATCGCCCCCTCCAGCGTGGATTTTTCCGCCGACTGGGTGCGTATCGGCTCACCCGAAGACATCTCTCCCGCCCAAAGGGACCTGCTGTTTGCAAGCCTCACATCCCTTCATCCGTGGCGCAAGGGTCCCTTTTCCCTCTTCGGTATCGACATCGACACGGAATGGGTCTCGTTCCTGAAATGGAACCGGGTGGTCCAGCATATAGCCCCTCTTCCCGGCCGACGGATTTTGGATATCGGTTCCAGCAACGGCTATTATCTTTTCCGTATGGCCGATCATGAGCCGGCCCTGGCTCTGGGGGTGGAACCCTACCTGTGCTACGTGTTCCAGTTTGAGACCCTGAACCGCTACGCCGGTCTCCCCAACCTGCACACTCTGCCGGTAACCTTTGAGGAACTGCCCGACCTTGCCGGCTACTTTGACACCATTTTTTCCATGGGCATCCTCTACCACCGCCGCGCCCCCGTGGACAGCCTCATGGACATCCGACACAAACTGCGCCAGGGCGGGGAACTGGTTCTGGAAACCATGATCATTGAAGGCGACCAGCCCATGGCCCTGTGCCCCCTGGACCGCTACGCCAAAATGCGCAACGTCCATTTTCTGCCCACCCTGCCGGTTCTGACATCCTGGATGCATAAGGCCGGATTCAAAAATGTCCGGTGCATCGACATCACCCCGACCACAGACCAGGAACAACGGAAGACAGACTGGATGACCTTTGAATCCTTGAATGATTTTCTGGACCCCAACGATCCGACCAAAACATTGGAAGGACTTCCGGCACCCATCCGGGCCGTGGTGCTTGGAGAGAGAAAATAAAAAAAACACTGCCGGTACCCTATCTTTCGGGTGCCGGCAGTGTTTTTTGGGGTGAAACCTGTAACAAACATCCTTAATGCTGCAAAATCTGACTCAAAAAAAGTTGGGTCCGGTCGTATTGGGGATTGTTGAAAAAGGCTTCCGGCTCGTTCTGCTCCACAATTTCGCCACAATCCATGAAAATGATGCGGTCGGCCACGGTTCGGGCAAAGCCCATTTCGTGGGTGACGCAGACCATAGTCATATTTTCTTCGGCCAGTTCGATCATTACATCAAGCACTTCCTTGATCATTTCCGGATCAAGGGCCGAGGTCGGTTCATCAAAGAGCATCACATTGGGATTCATGCACAAGGCCCTGGCAATGGCAACGCGCTGCTGTTGTCCTCCAGAAAGCTGTCCGGGATATTTATCCGCCTGCTCGGCAATGCGTACCCGCTCAAGATAATGCATGGCCCGATTCTGGGCCTCTTTACGCGGTGTTCTGCGTACCCATAAGGGAGCCAGGATCAGATTTTCCAGCACGGTCATGTGGGGAAACAGGTTGAAATTCTGGAAAACCATACCCACTTCCCGACGGATTTTCTCAATATTTTTAAGACCGCCAGTGAGTTCAACACCCTCCACCCTGATAGATCCTTCCTGATGCCTTTCCAACCTATTCATACAGCGGATAAGGGTGGATTTACCCGATCCCGACGGCCCGCAAATAACAATGCGTTCGCCTTTGCATACGTCAAGATTGATATTTTTGAGCACATGAAAATCCCCGTACCATTTATGCAATCCTTTCACTTCGATGACAACTTCGCGAGAGTCCATAATATTTTAAGCCTTTATGTGTTATTTTTGAGGTCCGCGGCGTTCAAGCGATCGTCCATAGCGGCTCATGCCAAAACAGATACACCAGTAAACCGCAGCACAAAAGATATAGCATTCGGCATCATGACCGAGCCAGACCTGATCCTGCGAAGCCGCCTTGGCCATTCCAAGAAAATCAAGCAGACCGACAATGATGACCAAAGACGTGTCCTTGAACAAAGCAATACATCGGCCAATCAGGGACGGCAGCACGTGTTTGAGAGCCTGGGGCATAACCACCAGAAGCGTGATCTTCCAGTAATTGAGTCCAAGAGCCTTGGCCGCGTCGATTTGTCCCTGGGGGATGGCCTGCAGCCCGCCACGCACGACTTCCGCGATATAGGCCGAAGAAAACAGAATGATGCCCACCTGAACGCGCAATAAATTATTGATCTGCAGATTCTGGGGCAGAAAGAGGGGCATCATGACTGAAGCCATGAATAGAATAGTGATCAAGGGTACGCCACGGATAAGTTCGATAAAACCGATGCATAGGGTACGCACAGAAATAATGGAACTCTGTCTGCCCAGGGCAAAAAGGATCCCCAGAGGAATGGAAATCAGGATTCCTACGGCAGCAAGACCGAGGCTGAGCATGAGTCCGCCCCACATGGATTGATCCACCACAGTCAATCCCATGCCCCCGCCTATGAGCCATAACGCAACAAGGGGTAACAATATCCAGAAAAGAATCAGGTAACGATTTTTCACATACTCGGTTACTGTGGCGGCTACCATGCCCACAAGCAGTATACCGGCGACCATGGGTCGCCAGATGAGATCCTGGGGATAGGTGCCGACAAATAAAATTCTGAACTTGGCGGCAATAAAAGCCCAGCAGGCCCCGCCTTCAGGTGAACACGCAGTGGGTCCTCCTGTCCAGACAGCATCGATAAAGGCCCAGGAAATCACCGGGGGGATACATTTCAGAAGCAAGGCCACGATGAGGATGGTCAGGACTGAATTAAACCAGCTATTGAAGAGATTTTTCCGCAGCCAGCCAATGGGACCTGAGGCTTCCAGAGGAGGAGGCGAAGAAGGTGACGGCGTAAACAGCAGCTTTTTTTCAAGAGAATGCGTAGTCATCGTTCCACCATCTGCACTTTGGCGTTGAACCAGTTCATGCCCAGGGAAATGACCAGATTGATGGTCAAATATACGGCCATCCACAGCCCGATAATTTCAATGGCCTGATCATTTTGTCCAATAATGGTTCCCCCTACGGAAACCATATCCGGATATCCGATAGCCACGGCCAGGGAGCTGTTTTTTACCAGGCTAGTGTAGTCGTTGATTGTTGCCGGTATGCATACACGCAGCGTTTGCGGCAGCACCACCTTGCTCATGACCAGACGGGGTTTGAGACCAAGGGCCCGAGCTGCATCAATCTGCCCCACAGGAACTGACTGAATACCACTGCGTACATTTTCGGCAATAAAGGCACCTGTATAAAGTACCAACCCGATCAACAGTGCACAGAACTCCGGTCTGAGTATCATGCCCCCCTTAAAGTTGAACCCATGCAGTTCGGCATAGTCAAACGTGAGGGAGGCTGGAGCCAAAAGATAGGTGATCCCAGGCAATCCTATGCACAGGGCCAGAGACATCCAACCTGCATAAAATCCCCTGCCTGTTTCATCACGCATTTTTCTTGAACGACGAACCAGATACCAGGAAAGAATTCCTGCTCCCAGCATGGCCATACAGACCCAAATCATGTCTGCATGAAATTCCGGTCGGGGTAAAAATGCGCCCCGGTTGTTCACGAAAACGTTTGTGAGGGGAACAAAACTTTCTCGGGGCTGAGGCAGTGAGGACAGCACCACGGAATAGGTGAAAAAAAGCGTCAGAAGTAACGGAATATTCCGGAGTATTTCCACATACACCGTTGCCACACGGGAAACCAGCCAATTGGAAGAGACCCGGGCACATCCGACAAGTACCCCCAGAATAGTGGCAAAGATGATACCCAGAATGGAAACAAACAGGGTGTTCAGGATCCCCATGAAAAAAGCGTATCCGTAGCTGGCAGAGGAATCGTAGGAGGCAAGGGTGTCATTGATGGGCAAGCCTCCTTCCACAGACATAAATCCAAATCCGGAAGCGATATTACGTGCGTGGAGGTTGGCCTGGGTATTATGGAACAATACCAGGACACAATAAAGAATCACACCGATGACAACGGTCTGGGCCAGCAGCATGGGAAGTTGACTTTTGATATCAGCAATGGAGGACATGCTATTCTACCCGCATTGAACGTGAATAAAAAAACCGCTCGGTCAGGCACGGTGTCTAACCGAGACGGCATAAGACGCAAACTTCAGTCTGCTAGCGGATGGGCATGGCGTAGAGCAGGCCACCATCGAGCCAGAGGGCGTTCCGGCCACGAGGGATATCAAGCATCGTGGCCGGACCAAAGGCACGATTGTAGATTTCACCATAGTTGCCCACAGCCTGGATGGCCCGGACCAACCAGTCGTTATCCAGGTTGATAAAGGAACCAATGTCCCCGGACACGCCCAGCATACGCCGGACAACGGGGTCCGTGGAACTGGCCTTCATCTGCAGTACATTGGCCTGAGTAATGCCCTTTTCCTCAGCTTCGATAAGCCCGTAAAGAACCCAGGTGACCAGATCTTTCCACTGGTTGTCTCCGTGACGCACGTAAGGGGCGAGGGGTTCCTTAGAGATGAGCTCGGGCAGAATAATATGGTTTTGGGGATCGGCAGCACTCGTGCGCAGGGAGGCAAGCTGGCTCACGTCCGTGGTGAAGGCATCGCAACGACCGGCGCTATAGGCATTGAAAGCTTCTTTTTTGCTATCAAAAACAACGGTTTCCAGTTTGATATGGTTGAGACGGGCAAAATCAGCCACATTCAGTTCGCTGGTGGTACCGGAAACCACGGCAACCGAGGCGCCGTCCAGTTCCTTGGCGGATTTGACGCCAAGGGACTTCTTCACCATGAATCCCTGCCCATCATAGAAGACCACTGCGGTAAAATCCACACCCTGCTTACAGTCACGTTTCATGGTCCAGGTTGTGGTGCGGGAAACAAGATCCACCTGCCCGGAAGACACGGCAACAATCTTCTGTTTGGAAGCCAGGGGCACAAAAGTGATGGCTTCAGGATTTTTTAACACGGCGGCAGCAACAGCACGCCCCATATCCACATCAAAACCAACCCAGCGGCCCTGAGAATCCGGTGCTGAAAAACCGGTGACACCTTCACTCACACCGAGAATAAGCGAACCATTCTTTTGCACTTTTTCCAGCATACCGGCGGCCATGGCCGTCGTGGCTACGGCAAGCATGACCAGGCTCAAGAGTAATCGTCTGACAACTTTCATACAATCTCCTTTGGGATGTGCCTGCAAAAGTACTGCGTACAGGCGGGGTTATTGTTTAATTCAGAGCATTGGTCATGTTGGATGGTGGGGATTAAGATACAGAGCTTTTACATGACCAAACGCCCACGGCAGAAATAGAACCGAGACAGGAAGGGGCGACCGGCCGGTCGCCCCTTCCTGTCTGTATTAATATATTACGCCAATCCCCAGGACGCATAGATCTCTTTGCGCCATGCGGTAAAGGCCGCTTCAAAACCTTCCAGAGGCAGTTCAATCTCCTCCCCTGTTTTTCTGTTCTTGGCTTCGATCACCCCGTTGGTGAGGCCTTTTTTACCCAGAATGAGCTGCATGGGCGCCCCCATCAAATCGGCATCCTTAAACTTACTGCCCGGGCGTTCCTTGCGGTCATCCAGCAGGACTTCCACTCCCATGGATATAAGCTTGTCGTGCAGCTCCACCGCCTTTGCCTTGAGCTCATCGTCCTTGGCCCCGGTGAGGGCAAGAAGGCTGACTTCGAAAGGGGCGATGGACGGTGGGAACATCATGCCGTTTTCGTCATAATTCTGTTCAATGGCTGCCGCCACGACCCGGCTCACACCGATACCGTAACAGCCCATAATCATAGGTTTATCCTTGCCGTTTTCATCCAGGAAAGTAGCTTTCAAGGCATCGCTGTACTTGGTGCCCAGCTTAAAGACATGGCCAACCTCAATGCCCTTGGGCATGGTGATGGGGGCTCCGCAATGAGGACAGACATCATCAGCCGTGATCTGGCGAAGATCCGCATATCCGGCCAGGGTGACGTCCCTTGCAATATCCACGTGCAGAATATGGGTGTCACCTTTATTGGCGCCGGCAACCCAGTCCGTCGTGGCCTGAACTTCCAGATCAGCATAGATCTTTTTCACGCCAAGGCCCACTGGACCGGCAAAACCCACAGGGGCTCCGGTCCATTCCTTGACCTGTTCGGGTGTGGCCATTTCGCACACCTCGCCTCCGAGGAGAGCCTTGAGCTTACAATCATTGACTTCCCGGTCACCGCGCACGAGCACGGCAACAGGCTCACCGTCAACGTCATAGAGCAGGGTCTTGAGGATCTGCTTCGGGGCCACATTCAGGAAGGCAGCCACTTCTTCCACTGTATGCTGCCCTGGGGTGCTCACTTCGGTGATCGCTTCCGTGCACGCGGAACACGGTTTTCCGGCGGCACATTTCACTTCAGCCTTTTCCAGATTGGCGGCGTAATCGCACTGGGTACACACGACAAGAGTGTCCTCGCCCGTATCAGCAAGCACCATAAATTCGTGGGAATACTTTCCGCCGATGGAACCTGTGTCAGCTTCAACAGCCCTGAAATTAAGCCCTAAACGGGAAAAAATGCGCACATAGGCATCAAACATCTTCTTATAGCTGAGATTTGCCCCTTCATCGTCAATATCAAAAGAATAGCCGTCCTTCATCACGAATTCCCGGCCGCGCATGAGCCCGAACCGGGGGCGGATCTCGTCACGGAACTTGGTCTGGATCTGATACAGATTCAAAGGCAGCTGCTTGTAAGAGCGCACTTCTCCACGGATAAGATCGGTGACCACTTCTTCGTGGGTGGGTCCAAGACAATAATCCCGGCCATGACGGTCCTTGAGGCGCAAAAGTTCCTTGCCGTAATAATCCCAGCGGCCGGACTCTTCCCAAAGATCAGAGGGCTGCACCATGGGCATAAGAATCTCCAGCGCCCCGGCCCGGTCCATCTCTTCACGAACAATCTGCGCCACCTTATTCACGGCCCGCAGCCCAAGGGGCAGGTAGGTGTAGATGCCCGAAGTGAGTTTGCGGATCATACCCGCACGGAGCAATAATTTATGACTGATAACCTCAGCCTCAGCCGGGGTTTCTTTTAATGTGGGGACATAATATTTACTGAAATACATGCGTGTTCTCCTTGTATGATACATAAAAATTTTGGTGCATTCGTTTGGACAGAGGATACGCCAAACATCCGATTCTCAACATCAGGAGACGGCCCAACCAATGACAGCTCATTCGTCCCCATAGGATAGCGCTTCTTTCCAAAATAAATAGAGTGTTTTTATGCGGTTAACGTGTCGCAACTAGTTAGCATCAAGACAGCCTGTACAAATGCAATCAGGATGTCCTGGGAACGCCGACCGTCGGGTCGGCCTTTCGAGCACTGAAAAAGAATCCATGCTCCCATTATCTTTCGAGAACTTTTTTCCCTGGTTGGTTGCCATCTCAGAAGCGCGTTGCCGAGCAGACGCTCGGCGTTCCCAGGATCAAAACGCATATGCGCTGAATCATTTGGCACATAGTTACACGTTGTCATTGCCTAATCATATGTTTTTACCAATGCGTTATGACTCGCTTATACAACAACATTCAATCCATAACACGACAGCAGTGACATTCTACAACGCATCTTCCTTCTGAAGCCGAACAACCCGATCCAACAACGCACCGGCATCCTTATAAAAGACTTCGATAGCCGGCAAAAAATCAGGGGTAATTCCCGCGTCATCTTCACATAGAAGACAATGACATGTTTCCTTGTACCTCACCCAGCGTTCAGCTTCATCTTCAAGGATCAGCTCCTGCCCCACAGCTTTCTGCACCAGCTGGGGCCAGGGAAATCGGGCACTGCGGCCCGGAGTCTCGGTCACAAGTTTCTGGAGTAATGCCTCAGAACTTTTCAGACATATTTCAAAACTGCCAAAAACCGCATTGCGGCAAACATCGTATTGCCTGGAACCTTCTTCAGCCCCCCGGAGCATGTCCAGAGATGCCTTGAGGGTTTGGATCGTACACGCCAGAGAATCAAATCGGATTGTCATAATCTGTACCGTTTTTTATATCTTATATCCGACAATTCGTCCTCATCGATATCAGACGATTCATCGTTGCGAACATTGGGTGACCTGCCTGTCGCCCCTACTTCCGTTCTTCCAAAAACGTTTCCAGTTCCTGTAAAAACTCAGGGATAAGATTCTTCGCCCCCTTGACCTTGCGGACCACCCTGCCTTTGCGAAAGATAATCCCGCAATTGCGGCCGCCGGCCACGCCGATATCGGCTTCCTTGGCTTCGCCTGGTCCGTTGACCACGCACCCCATGACCGCCACGGTGAAGACATCGGTCACATGCATGAGACGTTTTTCCACGGCGGTTGCCAGGCCCATGAGGTCCACCTCGGTTCGCCCGCAGGTGGGACAGGAGACGATCTCCGGACCGCGCTGCCGAAGCCCCAGGGAGCGCAGGATTTCCCAGGCCACAAGCATCTCATCCACGGGATCACCCGTGAGGGAGACACGCAGGGTGTCGCCGATACCCTGGGCCAGAAGGATACCCAGGCCCACGCCAGATTTCACGGCCCCGCGCAGGGGTGTGCCAGCCTCGGTAACGCCGATATGCAGGGGATAGTCCACCTGCTCACTCATAAGCCTGTAAGCATCAATGGTGGAGAGAACCGACGAGGACTTGAGAGAAATTTTTATCTGATCAAAATTACGATCTTCCAAAAGACGCACATGGCGCAGGGCTGATGCCACCATGGCTTCGGGTGTGGGACCGCCAAATTTTTTGAGCAGTTCCTTTTCCACGGACCCGCTGTTAACCCCGATACGGATGGGAACCCCCTGAGCCTTGGCCGCATCCACCACCAGATCCACCTGCTCTTTGCCCCCGATATTGCCGGGATTGATACGCAATCCATCCACTCCGGCTTCCATAGACGCAAGGGCCAGACGATGATCAAAATGAATGTCGGCAATAAGGGGCACATCCACTTGTTTTTTGATCAGCCCGATACACCGGGCCGCGTCTTCATCAAGTACGGCCACTCGAACAATCTCGCATCCGGCCTCGGTCAGTGCCCTGATCTGGGCCACTGTGGCATCCACGTCCCGGGTATCCGTATTGGTCATACTTTGCACCCGGATAGGATTGTCCCCACCGATACCCACCGAACCCACGAACAATACATGGGTCTTTTTCCGTAATATATTCATTATAATCCCTTATATGGCCCAGCAGGAAATATCCAAAAAACAATTCGAGAAACGCGGTTTTACCTATAACCATATGCTTTTACTCGAAAAATAATCATTTTCGGGCTCATCTCTGCTGCAACAGCACGAATTACTTGATTTGTCCACGCCTGTACAGAACAACCGCCATGCCCTCGTCGGCACAAAATCCAGAGCACAGGTACAAACACGGTGATGGACCAAACAAAAATTCCTGGCTTAAGAGTTCATGAGCTATACATATTATTGCGACTGTCAGGAAAAATGAAAACTCAAATTTTCTTTCTGGGTTTGGTTTAAGATTTCCAATGATCGTGGCAGATGAGTTCACGAAATGTAGCAAGCGGACAAAGCATGATGAACGGCACAGGCACAGGTTGTCCTAACGGTTTGTAAGACATAAATCGACTTTCAACTCCTCACCAACGCGAAGGCCCGGATGAATTTTTCTTCCGGGCCTTTATGCGTTGCCTTTATGCTTTCATCCCAATGCTATCATATTTCACTTGCTTATGGAATAAAAGTAATTTATTTATTTATGTACCGTCAGTTAATGTAACCTCTGAGGTAAAAATCAAGTTCTCTTTTTCATGTCAGACATAATACGTATTTGCAGCTTACCCTCTCATGAGCTGATAAATTTTTGCACAGCAATCTCAGCGACTAACATGAACTCCATTAAAAATTTCGGTTTCAAAATCGTTTTTGTTGAATAATATATTAATATTGTCAGACATTGAGCGTATTCTGATGCGCTCTAAAATATATAACATGCTATTTCAAATCGATAAATTCTGT
>Ga0265294_10008895_pt1 | contig 11658 bp, 15 predicted proteins | sample MunlanPumphouse3_FD_192504 | JGI IMG/M metagenome (GOLD analysis project Ga0265294, IMG submission 192504) | Groundwater microbial communities from a municipal landfill in Southern Ontario, Canada - Pumphouse #3 | ecosystem: Environmental > Aquatic > Deep subsurface > Groundwater | place...
GCATATCCTCCTTGTTAAAAGGTTAGTAATTGTTAGTTACCTGACCTTTTGAGGATATGCCGTTTTTACCTATTTGTCAATTTGCGAATAATAGTTTACACTACCCTAATGACTATATGGTTTGACTTTTTCCATGCCGGATTTATAATATCCAAAATCGTATAAAATTGTTTTATAAAATTATAATGAGAATAGGGAGGATATTGCCATGGATATGAATTTAAGACAGCATATAATCAAGGCTGAACCGAAGGAAAGAAATGATCTTTGTGATAAGAATATATTTAAAAATATAGCCTATGACGGTGATAAACGCAGGCTCGGATGGATACGTGACATAGAATTTTCTTTTATACGCGGCTGGTTGGATGATATCTCACAGTTTTTAAAACAGTTTGATACATTTGTTTTTGTAGGGATAGGCGGGTCAGGCAATGGTGTTAAAGCTGTAATGTCGTTTTTCCCCGATAAACCTGTGTATACTATAGATTCGCTTGATCCGGCGGCGCTTAAAGATATTTCTGATAAAATAAAAGATTTCTCAAAAACTCTGGTTGTACCTATATCCAAATCCGGTACGACTAAAGAGACACAGCTTATTGCCGGGATGTTTAAGCCGTTTTTTGGCGTGGATTGGCAGAAACATTTTATGTGGCTTACTGATACGCCTGCTTTTGATAAGTTGGATTCTTTGGGTTGGCAGGGCGTACTTAAAAAAACTATACAATTTGACGGTGATACGGATATAGGCGGAAGATTTTCGTGCCCGCGTACGGCTATTTTTATTTTACCGTTATTTATCGCGTTGGATGGGGATATGAGCAAACTTGAAAGTTTGTATGAGGGATTTATTAAATTACAGGAAAAAGCTGATATTCGCGCTTTAGAGTTAGCTGAAGAATTAAGAGATAATAATCCTGCGTTTTTCCATGCTGTTATTAACGGTCCGGCCAAAGATGTTGCCGCAGCTTGGGTTGTACAGCTTTTTCAGGAATCGTTAGGGTCAAAGCGTGATGATCTGCAGGTTAAGACTATTTCGGGGACTGTAAACGTCCCGGATGTATTTGAACTTATCGAGTTGGATGGTGTGGATGTTCAGACTGTTTCCGGCATGATGGCGCAAATGTATTTTTTACAATGTTTTGTCGCTTATTTTTCCGCGTATAATAAGCTTAATTTTGTCGCGCAGGATTTTGTCGAAAAATATAAATCTAAAATGAGAGCGATGGAAAATGAAGTGCTTAACGAGAACGTGGTTATAGAGATCGATGAATTGATAAAGCTTGGCGTATTTAATAATGATAAAAAATTTATTGATATAGTTTTGTATTTTTATCCCGAGAATAATGTGGTGGAAAGTATAAAAAAAGTGTTTGCTGATAGATTTCAGAATAAACTTATCTCTGTGTATATAGGGAGCGACTGGAATCACCATTCTTATGAAGCGGCATTTAACGATAAGAATACTTTTTTTGTTTTTTTGACTAAGGAAGTATATTCTTGTCCGGATGATTATGAAGATAAGAGTATTTTAGATAATAATATCGCAACGCTTAAGCTTATCAGCAAAGCTACTTATTCGACAATACAGGATAAAGCGGTATTGTATTCATTGAGCAACGGGTTTTAAATTTCTCTTATTTTTAGAAGCTGAATTAAAATCCGTGCTGTGATATAATTTCTTATTAAAGAGGATAGATATGCCTAATGACGTCTCAAAAGAAATACAGCAATTAATAAATGAGAAAAAATATGCTAAAATAAAAGAGCTATTACCTTCTCATTCCCGCGATATAGCAAATCTTATCAGGCATTTGCCTAAACCGTCATATAAGTTGTTTCTTTTCAGGCTGGTACCTTATGATAAGGCGGTTGATATATTTGAGAGTTTATCTATTGAAGATGAGGAGCAGATACTTAATTCTCTAACCAGTAGTGAAATAAAAGATATTCTCAACGAGATGTCACCGGACGACAGAACGGAACTTTTTGAAGAGATGCCGGGTGATTTAGTGAATAGGTTTATTGTTATGTTGTCACCGCAGGAGCGGGAGATAGCGGTCAAACTGCTGAATTATCCGGAAGATTCTGTTGGGCGTCTTATAACTCCCGATTTTGTGCAGTTATATGAAGATATGACTGTTTCACAGGCTTTAGCGCACATTCGTAAGGTAGGCGCGGGTAAAGAAACTATTTATTATTGTTATGTTCTTGCTAAAGGTAAAGAGCTGATAGGGCTTGTGTCCTTAAAAAGAATTGTTTTAGCGGATCTTGAAGCGAAAGTATCAGAAATAATGTTTTCCAATATAGTTTCGGTTAATGCTTATTCCGATAAAGAGGCGGCTGCGAAAATATTTAAGGAATATGATATTTTGGCTTTACCTGTAGTTGATAACAATAAACGGCTTGTCGGTATTGTTACTTTTGATGATTTTGTTGATGTTTTAGAAGAAGAAGCGACAGAAGATATTGAACGTATGGCAGGCGTTTTGCCTGTAGAAAAACCGTATACTAAAGCGAGTCTGTTAAGTATTGTATGGAAACGAAGTTTCTGGCTGTTTGTGCTCATAGTTTTTGAGACAATAACCGCTTTTATTATGAAACAGCATAACACATCTATTCAGCAGTTCGTTTCTTTGACTTTTTTTGTGCCTGTACTAATCGCTATGGGCGGTAATACCGGTACACAATCTGCGGCTATTATGATACGCAGTATAGCTCTGGGTCTTGTACGTTTTAGGGATTTTTTTAAGATTATTTTACGTGAAGCAGTTATAGGATTGTTTTTAGGGATAGCGTTAGGGTTTGCCGGTTCAATAATAGTGTCATTGATGCAGAACGATATACGGTTAAGCTTGGTTGTTAGTATATCTATGGGGATAACAATATTTATCGCTGCAACGGTGGGCGCGAGTTTACCGTTGATTTTTAGTAAGCTTAAGTTAGACCCTGCGCTGATGAGCGGGCCGATGATCGCGACGTTAGTTGATGTTGTGGGTATTCTTATTTATTTTGAGATAGGCAAATTCATGTTAGGCTTATAAGGTGGTTAAGGGAAAGACGTTTTCTTTATCATATATATATATTACGTTTGCCGTTATTTTATTTAGCGGTTGTGCCGGTATGCCGCGAAACGCAAATGGCGCTTATTTTAGCAGTCAGGACTATATAAGTATAAATTCATTTTGTGCTAATAATAACGCGACTTACAGTTATGATACGATAGATGATATTATAAGATTTAATATTGACGGGCAGGAAGCGCGTTTTTTGATTAATTCAAAAACTGTCTATCTTGGGGGCAATATTTTTTATATCAGGCGTGCCCCGCGGTTTTTTGGCGGTAAACTTTATATGCCGAAAGACGCGTTAAAATTTTTAGATTCGGAACAGATATTTATTCCTCAGCCGTCATTTGTTATTAAGACGATTGTTATTGACCCCGGACATGGCGGTAAAGATCCGGGTGCTATCTCTGCCAGTGGAGTAAGGGAAAAAGACGTTAATTTGAAAATTTCCGGCTATCTGAAATCTAAACTTGAGGCACTGGGTTTTAAGGTATTTCTTACGCGTCAGACAGATGTGTATCCTTCTTTGTCTGAACGTGCCGAATTTGCAAGACGTAAAAAAGCCGATCTTTTTATCAGCGTTCACGCGAATGCTAATAAGAACAGTTCAATTAAAGGCGCTGAAGTGTATTATTTAAAATTTGCCAAATTTGGCGGTACACAAAGAGCGTTACGGTTAGCGCGCGAAAGTGATTTCCCGGGTAAACCGTACGAGGTTAAATCTATTCTTTGGGATATGTTATTGGCGAAAGATTATTTTTTGTCTGTTGAAGCCTCGCATATATTTTATAATAGTTTTTATAATACGGGCATAAAGGTTCGGCCGCCTATAACGGCAAATTTTCATGTGTTACGTAACGCGTATATTCCTGCTGTCTTGATTGAAACCGGATATTTGACTAATAAGCAGGAATGTGAGCTTTTGAATAGAACATATTATCAGAAACAGATTGCCGAAGCTATAGCGCTTGGCGTATCTGCTCTAAGTAAACGGTATAACAGGTGATTGAATGGATAATAGGCCCATAGGCATTTTTGATTCAGGTATTGGCGGGTTGACTGTTTTAAAAGCGATAAGAGAAAAGCTCCCGTATGAAGATATAATTTATCTCGGTGATACTGCCCGTGTTCCCTACGGAAATAAATCTAAAGACACAATTATAAGATTTTCTACAGATAATAGCTTATTTCTTTTGAGTCTTGACGTTAAAGCTATTGTAGTCGCTTGTAATACGGCGTCGGCTTTGGCGTTGGATTATTTGGAAAAATATTTCAATGTGCCGTTACTGGGTGTGATAACTCCGGGTGCGGATAAAGCTGTCAATATAACTACTTCCGGGAAGATAGGTGTTATAGGCACTAAAGCAACAATTAAAAGTAAGAGTTATCAAAAGGCCATTTTATCAAGAAGGCCTGATGCGTTGGTTTATAATAAATCATGTCCTTTGTTTGTTCCTTTGGTCGAGGAGAGATTGACCAAGGGTATTATATTGGATGAGATAGTTCAAATGTACTTGAAAGGGTTTAAAAAAGAAAAAATAGATACTTTAATATTGGGTTGTACTCATTATCCGATTTTAAAAACGGCGATATCTTCGTATCTTGATAACATTAAAATAGTTGATTCCGGCTGTGAAGTCGCGAATTCACTTAAAGTACTGCTGAATGAAAGAAAGATAGCTTTTAAGAATAAAAGAAAATCTAAAACGGTGTTTTATGTTACAGATGACCCGAAAGGTTTCTGTATTTCAGCTGAAGATTTTTTTGGTGAAAAAATAAACAAACCATATAAGATAGATATTTAAAGGAGCGATCATGTATAAAGTAAAGGTTATGGCTGAATTTAGCGGAGCGCATTTTTTACGAGGGTATAAAGGTAAATGCGAAAGCCTGCATGGACATAATTGGGAAATAGAGGTTATCGCCAAATCCGAGACTTTGGATGAACTTGGTATGGTAATAGATTTTAAAAAACTTAAAGGTTTTATCAATGTTGTTATGGAAGAACTAGACCATAAACATTTAAATGATCTGGAATATTTTGAAAAGATTAATCCAAGTTCTGAAAATATAGCCAAATATATTTATGATAGATTGTTGGCGCTTATGACAGATGAAAAAGCGGTGTTGTGTAAGGTCAGAGTATGGGAGACAAGCTCATCTTGTGCTGTTTATGAAGAATAAAAAGTCGGAATTACAAGAACAGAGAAGTGTAATATTGTTGTCAGGCGGGCTGGATTCTGCCGTAACATTATATTTTGCTAAAAAATACGGGTACGATCTAACGGCGCTTATTTTTTCTTATGGTCAGCGTCATGAAAAAGAAACAGAATGTGCTAAAAAATTAGCTGATATGGTCGGTATAAATAAATATCTTTTGGAGATAACTTTGCCGTGGTCTGAGTCTGCGCTTATAAACCGGTCGATTGAAGTCCCATACGGACGGGATCTTGAGGCTAAAGATATACCGTTAACTTACGTGCCCGGACGCAATATAATATTTTTGAGTTATGCGTTTTCGTTGGCAGAAACCATTAAGGCTAAGCGGATATTTATTGGCGCGCATGTCGAGGACTATTCAGGGTACCCTGACTGTCGTCCGGAGTTTATTAATAGTTTTGAGGACGCTTGTAATAAGGGTATAAGCCGTAACGGTATTGAGATATCTGCGCCGTTACTTGATAAGAATAAAAAAGATATAATAACTTTGGGAAACGAGCTTAATGTGCCGTTTGAGAACACATGGTCGTGTTACAGCGGGACAGATAAGCCATGCATGAAGTGCGATAGCTGCAGGTTTAGACAGCAGGGGTTTGAAGCGTTAGGGCTGGTTGATCCGTTGATAAGAGATAGTAAATGACAGGTAAAGTTTGTGAGATATTTGAAAGTATACAGGGTGAGGGACTTTATCAGGGCGAACGTCATATTTTTGTACGGTTAGGTAAATGTAATTTAGATTGTGTATTTTGTGACACGGATTTCAGCCGTACTAAAGATATGACAATTGATGAGGTATTAATCGAAATAAAAAAATATAAAGACATAGAGGTAGTGTCTGTTACCGGAGGCGAGCCGTTAGTGCAGATTGATTTTTTCAGGCTATTGGCTGCCGGTATAAAAAAATCTGGTAAGAAAGTATATTTAGAGACTAACGGAACATTGTATAGAGAAATAACTTTGGTTTTGGAAGTTATTGATATAATATCAATGGATTTTAAACTTCCGTCAGTGAGTAAGAACCGTGCTCTGTGGTTTGAGCATAGCGAATTTTTAAAAGCGGCTTATAGTGCCGGTAAAGATGTTTTTGTTAAGATAGTTGTGGGCGTTAATGCTGAGGATAATGATATACTGAGAGCTGTCGATATTATCGGAGGTATTTGTAAAGAAATAAAAGTTATTATTCAGCCGGAACATCCGTATGAAGCTGAACTCAAAAGCAGGATGGTTCAAATAAGCAGGATGTTTAATGAAGCAGGTATAGACGTGACGATTAAAGAGCAGCTGCACAAAAAATTAGGGGTGCGCTAATGAAGTTATCGGATAAATTAGAAAAAAATACATATTTATTGACGACACAGGCCGGTATAGTATTACGCGCTGATGTGGTTAAGGCTTTGGCGAATGCTTATACTATGGAGAAAAATGTTAAAGCTGCCAATGCGTTTAAGAATATAATAGACAATTCTATATGTGCTGTTGAGCAGCGGCTGGCAATTTGCCAGGATACGGGTATGCCGATAGTATTTATTGAAGTAGGCAAGGGCATAAAGGTTGACGGAGCTATGGTGGAAGCCGTCAAGAAAGGTGTGTTTGCCGCATATAGAGATAATTTTTTCAGACCGTCGCTGGTAGATCCTCTTAAAAGACGGAAGCCTTCATATATAGGCGAGATTCCTGTATATGTAGAATTTACAAAGAAAAGCGGGATAACGCTGTCTGTTTTACTTAAAGGGTTTGGCAGTGAGAATAAAACGAAACTATATATGCTTAATCCTACAGATACGGTTGATGAAATTATAGATGTTGTAGTTGATGCTGTTAGAGAAGCAGGCCCTGAAAGTTGTCCGCCGTTTTTTTTGGGTATAGGGATAGGCGGGACATCCGACAAATGCTTGTATTTGGCTAAAAAAGCACTCTTAGCTAAAATGGGTAATGAAAGGCATGGCAGTTTAGCCTATGATATTATGAAGAAAGTTAATAAACTTGCGATAGGACCTATGGGTATGGGCGGCGATTTTACTTGTTTGGGCGTTAATGTTAAAACTGCTTCAACCCATATAGCCGGTTTGCCGGTGGGTGTAAATATTAATTGTCATGCATTACGAAGTGCATCTTTAAGATTTGATGTTTAAGTTTTATAGAAATAAAATATTCCGGATATTTTTTTGGTTTATAATATGTTTGGGACTGGTTTTGTTTATTGGCCTTAAAAATAGGAAAGATGACATTAATGTCGTATATCATTATGTTGATAAAATAAAAAATATTACTTATGAAGATAGATATTTTTATGAAACTGTTAAGCGTGATTTTGATATTGCTTTAGAGAGTAACGATAGAGAAGCTCTTGAGGATATGGTTAAAAAAATAGATGTGTTTTTGGAAAAGACTATAAGAACTCTGAAAAAATTAAATCCGCCGTATGCCTTGCGGAGTTATCATAAATATGTCGTTAATGCGTATTTCTATAAGAAAAAGGCTAACATGTTATATTTTTCTCCGGTAAGAGAAGAATATTCTTTTTGTAGTGATATGGCGGAAGCAAATTATATAGATTCATTAAAGGAACTTAGGACTATTTATAATGTATTGGGCGCGCCGCAAGAGAAAAAAGATGACATTAACAGAAAATTAGCTGATCAGGGATTGCAATGAAAAAAATTCATACTAATATATTTAAAGATAAGTCATGTTTTTTATCAGCCGGTGATACAGTTTTATTGACGGGCGAAATATATACTGCTCGTGATCAGGCGCATAAAAAATTAGTTGACCTTTTGTCTTCGGGCAGGAAACTCCCTTTGGATATTACGGGAAAGATAATTTATTATTGCGGACCGACAGCGACACCTAAAGGTAAGGTTATAGGCTCATGCGGGCCGACCACCTCCAGGCGTATGGACAAGTTTGTTGAACCGTTGTTAGCTAACGGGTTGGTTGCAATGATAGGCAAGGGGCGAAGAGCGCCTGATGTCATAAAAGCTGTAAAAAAATATCAAGCGGTTTATTTGCTTGCGCCGGCCGGGTGCGGGGCGCTGCTTGCCGAGAGAGTAACGGCTAAAGAACTAATAGCGTTTAAGGAATTAGGTCCGGAGGCTATATATAAACTTACAGTTGATGATTTTCCGCTTATTGTGGGAGTAGATAGCAGCGGACGTGATATTTATGATAAAATATATTTTAAGTAACGAATAATATTGTATGAAAGGAGTTTAGCTATGAGGCCTGACGGCAGAGAAAACGAACAAATAAGGGATCTGAAGATAACACGTAACGTTAATATCTATGCCGAAGGCTCTTGCTTGATCGAGTTTGGTAATACAAAGGTTCTTTGTACTGCCACGGTTGAAGATAAAGTGCCGCCGTTTTTGCGGGGTACAAATAAAGGGTGGGTAACGGCTGAATACAGAATGCTCCCGCGTGCTACGCAAAACAGAGTATACAGAGATAAAGTTTCGGGGCGTGTAATGGAGATACAAAGGCTCATAGGCCGTTCGTTACGCAGTGTTGTCAATATGGAAAAGCTGGGTGAACGTACTATATGGATTGATTGTGATGTTTTGCAGGCTGACGGCGGGACCAGAGTTACTTCTGTTACAGGCGGGTTTGTTGCGTTGGCCGACGCGGTATATAAAATATTTAAAGAGGGTAAAGTCGGTGACGGGGTGATAACCAATATAGTAGCTGCTGTTAGTGTCGGAATGATAAAGGGGCATTATATATTGGATTTGAATTATGATGAAGACTCTAAAGCAGATGTTGATATGAACGTTGTTATGAAAGATTCAGGTGAATTTATAGAGTTGCAGGGTACGGCAGAGAACGGATCTTTTTCGAAAGACGATCTTTTACGGTTCCTTGAGCTTGGCGAAAAAGGCGTAAAAGAGATAATGGACAAACAGCGGGAAATGTTCCGTGATTTTACGATGGAAATAAATTAGTTATTAGTCGTTAGTAGAGAAGCAAGCGGACTAGCCAAAATAAAATTTATAGATGTCGCGGGAAGATAAAAAATAGGTATATGAAGATAAAAAGCTTTAAAGACTTAAATATTTGGGAAAGAGGGGTAAAAATTGTTGAAGATATATATGCAATAACAAAATCTTTCCCAAAAGAAGAAATTTATGGTTTGACAAGCCAGATGAGACGTGCAGCAATATCTATTCCATCTAATATTGCCGAAGGATTTTCTAGCGCGTATAATAAAGAATATAAACAATTTTTATATATTTCTCTGGGGGTCTTGTTCGGAAGTAATTACTCAAATTGTGATTGCTGTAAAATTAAAGTATATAAATAACGCCGAAAGTTTATTAAACGAGATTGACGAGATTAGTAAAATGATTATGGGTTTGATTAAAAAATTGGATTCTAACGACTAGAGACTATAAATTAAAGACTAAACGTGCGAATAATTGTTGCGACTAAAAATCAGGATAAAGTTAAAGAGATATCTAAGATATTAAAAAGGTGTCCTTATAACGTTGTGTCACTTTCAGCTTTGCGTAAAAAAATATATATACGTGAGGACGGTAAGACTTTTGAGGAAAACGCTGTTAAAAAAGCTTTAGCGGTTTCGAAAGGCTATCCGAAAGATTATGTTTTAGGTGAAGATTCAGGACTTTCTGTGGAGTATTTGAATGGGCTGCCGGGAGTACATTCCAAGCGTTATTCGGGTAAGAACGCCAATACGTTCAAAAACAATAAAAAGTTACTTAAAGCACTTGAGGGTGTGCCGTTATCTAAAAGAGACGCGGCATATAAATGTTTGTTAGTTTTAGCCAAAAATAAAAAAGTATTGAAAGTTTTTGAAGGTGAATGCCGCGGCAGGATAAATAATGACTTTTGCGGGGAGAACGGTTTTGGTTATGATCCGGTTTTTTATCTGCCGGAATTTAAAAAGACAGCTGCCGAGATATCGGTTACGGCTAAAAATAAGATTAGTCATAGAGGGAAAGCTTTTCGTAAATTTAATAGTTATATCAGTAAGATCGCGGGCATAAAATGTTAGAAAAACGTAAATTTGTCAGGTTTAAAGCTCCGGCGTATTGTAAGTGTCTTAAGGTTGGTGCTAATGCCGATGTGTCGGGTATGTGCAAAGATATGAGTATGGGCGGTGTAAAGATAATATTTGATAGAGGCAGGGATATTAAAGAAGATATTGTGCTTGAGGTGTTTATACTTTTGCCGGATAAGACTGTTAAATCCGTTGGTAAGATAGTTTGGGTCAAGGAGTATGACGATAAGAAAGAAGCAGGTATAAAATTTATCAATATAAGTGATACATATAAAGAAGATATATATGGATATATTTTTAAGTATTATCGAGAAGAAGTTACAAGGCATTGGTGGGATGCCTGATTTATTGCTTTAAATTATAGAGAGAGGAAGGCGTTTGTTTTATGCGGAAACCGTTTGACATAATTTTTAATGACGAGCATATTGTCGTTGTAAATAAATTAGTTAAAATACTATCTCAGCCGAATACTTCGGCTGATAAATATACTGTTACATATTTACTTGAAGAATATTTAAAGCATAAAGTGTATCCATGCCACAGGCTTGATAAAGAAACAACAGGCTTATTGATATACGCTAAAGATAAGCCGGCTCAGAGTAATCTTATGAATATTTTCAAGGACAAAAAGATAAAGAAAAAATATTATGCTTTTGTAAACGGTATTCTTAGGAAAGATAAGGGTGTCTTGGCAGGTGAAATAATAGATAAGTATGGAAGTAAATTCGGTGAGAAAGCCAAATATGCTAAATCTTTTTTTCGTGTTATTGAGAGGTTTAGTGATTTTACTTTTATTGAACTTGAGCCGTTAACCGGTAGAACTAATCAATTGCGTATACAGTTGGCGGATAAAGGTGTGCCGATTTTAGGTGATCAACGATATGCGTTCAGGAGAGATTTTAAAGTCAAATTTCGGCGTTTAGCATTACATGCAAGTTTTTTGGCGTTTCGGCATCCTATAAGTAACCAGTATATAGAGATAAAGGCTGAGATGCCGGAGGACATGTCGGATTTTTTAAAAATTGAAAGGAAGAATAGGGCCGTAAAAAAAAGGTAGGGGGCTCTTCACCCCCTCGGCAGGTTTATTACCTGTGCCCTGTTTAATACTATTATAGCATAAAAAAAACATGTATTACAAGCCTCTAACGATTATTTTTTGTTTTTTTATTTTATCTGCATCCTTTTTATGTTTTTCACAAGACATTGATAAAGAAGATGTTATGAAAATATCTTCAGGCATGTTTTGGGATAGCTTAAATCTTAATGAGAAAAAAGTTTATATTAAGGGATTAGAGGACGGTACAGTGAATGTTTGTATGTACTATGTAACTTCCCAAGAGGACAAAGTTGATG
>Ga0265294_10008896_pt1 | contig 11658 bp, 9 predicted proteins | sample MunlanPumphouse3_FD_192504 | JGI IMG/M metagenome (GOLD analysis project Ga0265294, IMG submission 192504) | Groundwater microbial communities from a municipal landfill in Southern Ontario, Canada - Pumphouse #3 | ecosystem: Environmental > Aquatic > Deep subsurface > Groundwater | place...
CTACCTGCTGAGCTACTCAATCATTTGCTTCTAAAAAGCGAATGCAAAGATAGAACTTTTTTATTAAAATCAACATTTTTTTGAATGTTTTTTTGAAAAATTTATTTGCACTGATTATTAATACTTTGCACTTATCTTAGTTGAACTTTTTGCGCAAAAAATACAGACCGCCTGCTGTTTCCACGCAAAGAATTGTTCTTTATTTGCTGATAACCGTAGACTAAATAGTAATTATTATACCATTTTTCTATTTTACTGTTATATTCATCTTGAATTACATCCCTTTTGTATTTGGAATAAACATACAAATTCTCAATCTTTTTGTTTTTGTGATATAAATTGCTAATCCTATATTCTATATGGTCAAAATTAAAATAACATTCTAAAATATTTTTGTCTATACTTACTGTTTTTACTTTGGGCTTTGTATCTGTATGTGTTGTCCCATTTATTGTTAAGTCGTTAGAAAATATGATGTTGGCGTTTTCATCAATGAGATATAAAATGGAATAGGAACTTTTAAAACCTTCAAATTCTTCTCTATAATATGAATAAGGTCTGCCATAATAATCATAATCAATATCTGATACAACATTATATTTGGGCGTGTATAATTCGGTTGTAAATAAATAAGTACACAAGTTGTTCTTTATTAGGCTATCTGCTTTTATTGGCTTGTTCCAGTAAAAGTATATTTCGCTTCCTGATATTTTTAACGGCAACAAATTAACTTTTTTGTCAGTGAAGTTGTAAGTGAAAATGCCTGTTGCCGGCATTCCAAATTCTGTCTTGTTCTTTTTTAAATTTCCCGAAAAATAACTGCCGACTATTGATTTTAATTCATTATCAGAAGAATATAAAGGGTAGACTGATGTCAACATAATACTGTCGCCAAGCATAATTTTATTCGTACTTCTAAGTTTTTTGTTTCTGACTTCGGCAACAGTCAAGGAATATTCGTTGTTTATGTATGTTTTATCTAAAATCAACATATTGAAACACCCATTGCAGTAATTGCTTTTTTCGTTATTCAAAACTTTTGTGTATGATGAATTTGTGGAAATGGTAATTGTAGTTGCTGCCGAATTTTTAAAATCAAAATATAGTAAATAATCTATTTTATCTTTATCTTCCAATGTTACAAGTACATCATTGTCGTCAGAGACTATGTTGTTTACAATAACTTGTTTATCCTGAGTAATTCCAATCCATTTTGTTTCTTCTTTGCACTCTAAATCGTATTTGATAACTGCTATATCGGTTTTGTCGCGTTTGCCGGCAGTGTTTGAAAGTGCCAAGTATAAGTAATGCCCATCTATGCTGTGATTTCTAATAAATAAATTGCCTTTTAACTTAATTTCCTGTGAAGAAATCGGCTCCATATTAACATCAAAGTGTGCTATCGTCCAAAGCATGGTGTCGATATTTTCCGTAGTGTTGGCATAAGTTATCACAAGTCCGTACTCATTACAGTTTATTGGATAAATAGGGTCGCTGCTTTCTTGTACCTTGAACTCTATGCGCATCTTGTTTTCTTTTGAATTTTGGCAAATACCGATAAGAGAAATAAGCGAAAACAAAAAGAATATGCTGCACCTTTTCATGATTGATGATGTGACGTTATATGTTGACAATATTTTAATCATTGTATTTATTTCGTTCAATATCTCTTAAAGAATCTTTTTCTTTAAGACTTTCTCGTTTGTCAAATAGCTTTTTACCTTTTGCAAGCGAAATTAATAATTTTGCCATGCCTTTTTCGTTGATAAAAAGTTTTACTGGAATAATAGTAAATCCTTTTTCGTTAATTTGGGCTTGGAGTTTTTTCAATTCTCTTGCAGTAAGCAACAGTTTTCTGTTTCGCTTTGGGTCGTGATTGTAATGAGTACCATATTTATATTCGGATATGTGCATATTCATCACAAACAACTCACCGTCAATAAACATACAGTAAGCATCGCTTAAATTTGCTTTGCCCTCGCGGATGGATTTAATTTCAGTGCCTGTCAACACTATGCCGGCGGTGTATTCGCCAACCAAAAAATATTGATATTCGGCTTTTCTGTTCTTTATTTCTATCATAATGTAAGTTATTTTGAGTTGATACGCAATTTTGTCAGCTCCATCAGCTCGTCTCGCAATCTTGCAGCTTCGATGAAGTCAAGTTCTTTAACGGCGGCATCCATCTTTTTCTTTGTAGTCTTAATTAATTTATCTAATTCTCCTTGATTCATATATTTGATTATCGGATCATTAGCTATGGTTTGGTTTGTTTTTTCATCTTTATTATATACCGGTGATGTAGCAGCAGCAATAATGGTTTGTCCTAAAATATTTTCTTTAGATTTTTTAATTTGCTGTGGAGTGATGTGATGAACTGTGTTATAATCAATTTGTTTTTGGCGTTTTCTATTAGTTTCGTCTATTGTTTTTTGCATAGAGTCGGTAATTTTGTCGGCATACATTATAACTTTGCTGTTAATATTTCTGGCGGCGCGACCTGCTGTTTGTGTGAGCGAGCGTTCAGAACGCAAAAAACCTTCTTTGTCGGCATCTAAGATAGCCACAAGTGAAACTTCTGGCAGGTCTAATCCTTCTCTCAACAAGTTAACGCCAATTAAAACATCAAACATACCCAGTCGTAATCCTCTCATGATTTCCATCCTTTCAACTGTATCTATATCAGAATGAATATATTGGCATCTTACATCGCGTTTTGCCAAAAAAGCGGCAAGTTCTTCCGCCATACGCTTAGTTAGGGTTGTAACAAGTACTCGCTCATCTCGCTTAACAACAATGTCAATTTCTTCAATAAGGTCGTCCATCTGATTGAGACTTGGTCTGATTATGATAGGCGGCTCAAGTAAGCCTGTCGGACGTATCACCTGTTCTACAATTACTCCGCCGGCTTTTGTTAATTCGTAGTCTGCCGGTGTCGCACTTACATAAATTATCTGATTAGTGATGTCTTCAAATTCTTCAAATTTCAACGGACGATTATCTAAAGCCGCCGGCAACCGAAAGCCATAATCTACCAAAACTTCTTTTCTCGACCTGTCACCACCGTACATTGCTCTGATTTGTGGTACAGTGGCATGACTTTCGTCAATTATCATCAAATAATCTTCAGGAAAATAATCTATTAAACAAAATGGTCTGCTGCCGGGATTTCTGCCGTCAAGGTAACGAGAATAGTTTTCAATGCCCTGACAATAGCCTAACTCCATCATCATCTCAATATCAAAAGTCACCCTGTCTTCTAACCTCTTGGCTTCTAATGGCTTACCTATCTCTTTGAAATATTCTGTCTGCGCAAACATGTCATGTTGTATGGTTTTGATGGCAGCTTTTAATGTGTCTTGAGATGTCACGAATATCTTCGCAGGATACAATGTCAACTCGTCAACATTTTGAATCGTATGTCCTGACAAAATGTCAAATATCTGAATGCTTTCTATTTCATCATCAAAAAAGATTATTCTGACACCATCATCAGAATAAGTCGGGTAAACATCAACAGTGTCGCCACGAACACGGAAACTGCCTTTTTCAAATATACGCTCGTTTCTCGAATACAACGCTTCTACTAATTTGTTGAGTAACAATTGCATATCAAGAACCATATTAACTTTTAAATTAATTGTGCCGGCGTGAAATTCAGTCGGATTTCCAATGCCATACAAACAAGAAACAGATGAAACTACAATAATGTCTCTCCTGCCGGATAATAAAGCTGATGTAGTGAGAAGCCTCATTTTTTCGATATTTTCGTTTATCTGCAAATCTTTTTCTATATATGTATTTGTTGATGGAATGTATGCTTCGGGTTGATAATAATCGTAATATGAAACAAAATATTCTACTAAATTATCGGGGAAAAATTGGAGAAATTCGCCATAAAGTTGTGCTGCCAACGTTTTATTGTGACTGAGTATAAGTGTCGGTTTATTTACATTTGCTATTACGTTAGCCATGGTAAAAGTCTTTCCGGAACCGGTGACACCTAATAACACTTGAGCCTTGTCACCTCGTAAAACTCCTTCGCTTAGCTCTTTGATGGCTTCAGGTTGGTCGCCTGTTGGAGAGTAATCCGATTGTATGTGAAATAAATTACTCATGTAACTTAAATTTTCCTATAATTACATTATGGTCAGATAAACCTTTCAATCTGTCTATCTTGAAAAATGTAGAACGAACATCTTTACTGCTAAACATATAATCTATGCGCAACAACGGCAATTCTCTGAAAGTAAAGCCGAAACCGTTGCCGGCTTCACTGAAAGCATCATCAAGATATTTGTGTATCGTGTGATACGCATAAGAATTAGGCGTGTCATTGAAATCACCACAAAGTATGATGCTGTATGGCGACTTGGAAATTATAGGAGCTATCGCTTTAACCTGCTCTTCCCGCCTTTGAAAAGCTGTGGTGACTTTTCTGTATATCCTTGCGGATTTTACTCTGACTTCATTTCCGGATTGCGGTATTGCCGAATATTCATCCTTCGTTATATGTAAAGATTGTAAATGAGTGTTAATCAACCTTATAGTGTCATTACCTTTTATCATGTCACAATATACGGCAAAACTTTTGTTATTGCTGAACCTGATACTGTTGATGTTTATTATCTGATATTTCGATAATGTGATAATCGCATTTGACGAATTAGTGTAATATTTTGTATAACAATGATATTCTGTACCTGTCAAGTTTTTTAATTCGCTCACAACTTTGTCTAAGTTTTTGTCGCCATAGTAAAATTCCTGCAACATTAAAACATCAGCTTTGCTCTCATGTAAGTAGTCAAAAATTTTATCAAAAATGGAATCGTTTGTTTTGTTTATATTGCTGTTAGACAGGTTTTTAACATTATATGACACTATCTTTATAGCGTTTTTATCATCAATATTATCGTTTTTATGCAGAGTGAGAATTTTTGATATAGACGGAATGGAAATCAATATGAATAAAACAGGAACAAACAATAATTTTGATTTGCGGGAAATAAATATCAATAAAAACAATATTTCTGCTATCAATAAATAGGGGAAGCATAATCCTATAAATGCAATATAAGGGTAGGCTGAAGGTTTGAAATTGCCTGCAAGTACTGAAATTAACAGCAATAGTGAAACAACTATGTCTATTAATAGCAGCAAAGTGTTTAATATACTGAATTTTTTTTCTTTTTTACTCATTTTTTACTTTTTGAAAACAGTAATTCCTTTTCTTCTGCGTTGAGGCTGTCATAGCCGGAACGACTGATTTTACTTAGTATCTCGTCTATTCGTTTTTGCTCTTTTACTTTTTGCTCTTGTTTTTCTATAAATATACGTTCTTGTTGCTTTTTATATTTTCTATTTTGAATTTTTTGCTTCCGAGCATTAAAAAGCTGTTTTAACTTATTTAAAGTGAAGGCATTTTTATTTTTCAGACACAGTCCGTAAATAAATCCCCATAAAGCACCTCCCAAGTGGGCTATATGTCCGCCGGCATTGCCTTGCGAAATCATCATCAAATCGAGAATGATAAAAGCTATAGCAATGTATTTTAGTTTAACTTTCCATTTGATAAACAGATTAAGTTCCATGTTTGGGGCGTAAGCTGCGACAGATGTAAGGACTGCAAGTGCCGATGCAGATGCGCCTAAGGCTACAGCCGATGAAATTTGATTTTCAAAAACAGGAAAAATGTTATAAGCTAATATAAAAGCAACTGCTCCCAATATGCCGCCAACTAAATACGTTGTTAGTAATTGCTTGTTATTCAGATACATAAGAAATAACCTGCCGGCAAAATACAACGTTATGACATTAAATAAAAGATGAAAAAATCTTTCATGTAAAAACATGTATGTAAACAATGTCCACGGTCGATGTAAAAGGGTAGTGAAGTCAGCCGGAACTGCAAGCCAATATATAAAGTCATTCGATATTTTAGCACCTTCAACCGGTGACAAACTATTAAAAAGATAGAAAAAAAGATTGACGGCAGCAACAATCAACCAAACTGCTATGTTTATAACAATGAGGTTGGATAATGTCGTTTTGGAAAGGAAAAAGTTTTTTATGGACTGACCTTTGCCGTAATTATTATAATAGTTCATGATTTATGCTTTAATTATAACGTCTAATGATGCCTTTTTTCTTCCAGTAAAGCAGTAGCAGCAATCCAAATATCATACCTCCGAGATGTGCAAAGTGAGCGACATTTCCGCCGGCATCGATAAAGCCGGAAACTAATTCCAAGATACCGTAAGCCAATACAAACCATTTGGCTTTCATCGGAATAAAAAAATACAGATAAATCATAGAATTTGGGAAAAGCATGCCAAAAGCTAACAGTACGCCGTAAATAGCACCTGAAGCACCTACAACGTTAGGGAGATTAAGATAATATTCTTTGTACTCAGCCAAAAAATCCAATGATGTCTGAATTGCAGCATGGTCTGTCGGCGCATATTGCAGAACAGAATAACTTGACTTAAAAGCATTAAAGGCGTTCTGAATTTCAGGTCCGGCAAATTGTCCAAGCTGAAATTTGTGTTGAGCAACAAACTCCATTATGTTTTCTGCCGATGGATTGGCTATTACATAATCTATGGCATGAGCAACAGGCTGGATGCTGAGAAAACCTACCGCATAATGAACTAACGCCGCTCCTATGCCACATACAAAATAATATAGCAAAAAACGTTTGCTGCCCATCACATTTTCTATTATATTTCCAAACATCCACAAAGCAAACATGTTGAAAAACAAATGACTGAATGAGCCGTGTGCAAACATATAGGTTATAAATTGGTAAAATCGAAATTGACTTGCACCCGGATATCTTAACCCTAATATGTCGTTTAGTTCTATTCCAAAAACACCTCTGAAAAAGAAAGTCGATAAATATACTAATATATTGATTATCAATAAGTTTTTGATAACAGGCGGTAATACTGAAAATCTTTGTGGCGAATATTGTTGTTGCATGATAATGTTAAATTAAAAATAATTTTCAACGGTATCTAAATCGATGATGGCGTAAGTTGGTTTACCGGACAAGTCTGTTTCGGATATTTCACAGCCGGCTAATTTTTCTGCTATGGTTTTCATCTCCTCCTGCTTTAATGTTTTACCGGTTTTTATGCACAATTTCCGTGCTGTTGCTTTGGCTATCAATTTATTGCGGTTGTTGTTGTTGCTTTGCTGCGATATTTCTTCTTTTATGTTACTGAGAACGCTTTCAAAAAAATCTTTGATTTCATCAATGGAAATATTTGCCGGATGTGCGTTGATAACATAATTACTTTGTCCTAATTTTTCGTAACGAAAACCGATATTTTCAAACTGCGATTTGTTAGTGTCCAAAATTAAACCTTCATCATAGCTCATAGTTATCGTTTCGGGAAACATGTCAACTTGAGCAGCAACATTGCCGGAGTTTAATTGCGAAAGTATTTCTTCAAAAAGTATTCTTTCGTGAGCACGCTCCTGATGAATAATTATCAGCCCTTTGCTAATAGTACCAACAATAAATTTGTTTCTTGACTGTATAAAATTGTCGCCGAGTTCAATATTGTTAGAAGTTTTAGGCTGTTGCACTTCGTCTTCGTTGTTGTTGATAATATCATTTTGCCATGTCGGTTTTTGTATGGCAAACTCTGAATCAAAGCGGGAGTTGATGTCATTGTATAATTTTCGCCATTCGTCTGTTACGGGTTTTTTAGGCAAAGAGCTTAGTTGGTCGAATGGATTATAATTCGGATTGACTTTTACGGTTGGTTGTACCACGGGACTGTTGGTGTCAAAGTTTTGGTTTTCTATGGCGTGGTCTGCATCAAAGTCCATAGCCGGAACCCTCATGCTAAAAGCTCCAAATGCCTTACGTACAGCAGAGTTTAATATAGCATATAAAGTACTTGCATCTTGAAAATTGACTTCTGTTTTAGTAGGGTGAATGTTTACATCTACCAACTCCGGATCTATTTCTATCTTTATAAAAAACATTGGAAACATCTCGCACGTTAACAACGATTTATAAGCCGACTCTATAGAATGCCTCAAATATTGATGTCTTATATATCGGTTGTTGACAAAGAAAAATTGTTCTGCACCTTTCGTTTTTTTGGCAAATTCCGGCTTGCAAATATATCCCGATATTTTAATTTTATCAGTTGCAGCTTCTATCGGAATTAATTTTTCTTTATACGATTTATTTACCAAGTTGACAATCCGCTGTTTGAAATTCTCGGGCGGTAAGTCGTATAACATATTCTCGTTATTATACACTACAAAATGTAATTGTGGATTTATCAATGCAACTTTTGTAAACTCTTCTATAACATGTTTAAGTTCTATTGTGTTGGATTTTAGAAAGTTGCGTCTTGCGGGAATATTATAAAAAATATTTTTTGCACTAATAGAAGTTCCTGTTTCGCAGCTGCACGGCTCTTGTGATACAATTTTGTTACCTTCAATAACTATCTTAGTGCCAATATCTTCGGCAGCTGTTCTTGTCTTCATCTCCATCTGAGTTACAGCAGCAATAGAAGATAGAGCTTCACCTCTAAATCCTAATGTATGAAGGCTGAAAAGGTCTTCGGCTTTGCTTATTTTTGATGTTGCATGCCTCTCAAAGCAAACACGTGCATCCGTCTCTGTCATTCCACAACCATTGTCTATGACTTGTATAAGAAGTCTGCCGGCATCTTTAATGCGTAATATTATCTTGCTTGCTCCCGAATCAACAGAGTTTTCTAATAATTCTTTCACTATTGAAGCCGGACGTTGTACAACTTCGCCGGCAGCAATCTGATTTGCAACATTCTCAGGCAACAATTTTATTATATCCGACATAGCTTTGTATTTATCGTTATATGGGTTTCAATTTTTATAGAAGCTGATTAGTCACAACATTTGACAACTATATTAGTATAAGACCTAATAAAACGCCTGCCAACACAACCAATATCAACAATTTTATCCATGCTTTCTGTTTTTTACTATCATACTTATCCGATTTCCATTCTTCCCGCATTTTTTCTCTGCGATATTCGTTGTATGCTTCCATGTCGCCGGCATCTCTTTTGGCTTTCATGTTTGCTTCTTCTTTCTTCTTGTCGTAAAACCGAGTTTCTATTTTAAACTTCTTTGGCTCCGGTGTATTGAAAAATTTTGCACTCATAATTTAATGTTTTTGCAAAATTATATATTTTTACTGATTTTTACTCTTTTTAATTCTAATAAATTGATTGGATTACTGCCCAAACATTGTACATCGTTGTTAATAAATCTTAAAACCTTATCATAAAAAAGCACTAAAACCGGAGGATTACTCATAATCAAGCTGTCCATTGTTGAGTACATAGCGTTTCTCTTATCTATATCTGTTTCTAACAGAGCAGCTTCGTACAAACTGTCAAATTCGGAATTTGAATAAAAAGTGTAATTCGGACCTGACGGGCAGAAATTCTTACTGTAAAATACCGACAAATAATTTTCTGCATCAGGATAATCGGCAACCCACGAGCCTCGAAAACATTGCAACTTGCCGGTGGATCGCATTTCCTTTATTACAGCCGGTGGATAAATGTCTATCTTGGTAGGAATTCCTATATATGTAAGCCTGTTTTGTATGTAATTTACATAATCGGAATATTCTATTGTAGTTGCAATTTTTATCTCCGGAATTTCGCCATCTTTGTAAAATCTTGATTGTTTTAATAATTCTTTGGATTTTTCAGGATTATATTCGTAAATAGGCTTATCGTAACTGCCGGATAAACTTGGCGGTACAAACCCATGAAAACCGGCTTCCCCAATATTTGCCCTGAGATGCTTTATCATCTTATCTTTATCAATTGCATAGTTGATGGCTTGACGTACATAAATGTCAGATAGCGGGCTTGTAGTATCTGCAATATTAAAACCTATATATTCAGTGTTTAAATATGGCTCCGAAATCAAAGAAAATCTATCGGCATATTCCGGATTTATATCACCGTCAACAGTGATAAATTCCCGCATAAAAGCAGGGTCTATCCCCGACATATAGTCAAAGTTGTTTTTTATGAACTCCAGAAATACTGTTTGTTTGTCCTTGATGAACGATATAGCTACAGCATCTAAATACGGCAATCTGTCGTCTCCATCTTTTTCAAAGTAATTATCGTTTTTTACAAAAATCATCTTTTCGTCATCTTTCCAATATTTAAAGACAAAAGGTCCTGTTCCTATCGGATTTTTCCTGAAATCTTTGCCATAATATTCAACAACTTCTTTAGGCACTACAGAGCAATATTTCATCGCAAGTATACCTAAAAAAGGTGAGAAAGCATGCTTTAATGTAATTATCAAAGTGGTGTCATTTTTTGCACTTATGTCTAAACTTCCGCTTTCAGTTCTGTTTACATTAGCAAAAATCCAAGCTCCGGGTGAAGCCCATTTTACATCGACAATTCTATTTAAACTGTAAACAAAATCTTCAGCAACCACATTGCGTGTCTTATTTTCTCCAAACAGTTCATGCTTATGAAAAAACACATCGTCACGAAGATAAAAAGTATATGTCTTACCATCTTCAGATATTTCCCATCTCTTTGCTATACAAGGAATTACATTGATTTTATTATCTAATTGTACTAATCCGTTAAATAATTGATGACATCCATTAATGTTAGACAAATTTCGCGTGTATGCAGGGTCTAACGAAGTTATAGCATCAACTTCATTATACCTGAAAACTTGTTTCTGATTATCCGTATTTGAGTTTTGACAACATATAAACAAAATCACACATAATGTTGCTAAAACGGCGACACAAAATTTCGGTATTCTTGAATTTTTAACAACAGTCATCAAATTGAATGTTCTATTTTTATACGAAAGCGATATTTAGTATTTCATTCATCGTGTCGATATAGATAAAGTTTAATCCTTCAAGATATTCTTGTTTGATTTCTTCTATATCGCCGCGATTGTCTTCGGATAATATAATTGTAGATATGTTTGCACGTTTTGCGGCAAGTATTTTTTCTTTTATGCCGCCTACCGGCAGAACTTTACCACGTAATGTTATCTCGCCGGTCATGGCTAAGTTGTTCTTAACTTTTTTGTTTAGTAAAACGGAGGTAAGTGCTGTTAATATTGTTACACCGGCAGATGGTCCGTCTTTAGGTGTAGCTCCTTCCGGCACATGAATATAGAAGTTATGATTTTTGATTAATTCAAAATCTATATTCAATTTTGCCGCATTAGCTTGAATGTATTCAAAAGCAAGGTTGATAGATTCTTTCATAACATCACCGAGGTTGCCGGTAACAGAAATTTTGCCTTCACCTTGAGACATTGCACATTCAACAAACAGTATTTCGCCACCGACAGCTGTCCACGCTAATCCGGTTACGACACCGACTACCGGCTCCGGTAAAGCATTTTCACGCATAACTTTAGGACATCCAAGTATTTTAGTTACCTCGTCAGTAGTAAGTTTTTTCTTGAATTTTTGATTTGTGGCTATTAAACGCGCACGATTACGAACTACAGCAGCAATATTTTTATCCAATAATCTTACACCTGATTCTCGTGTGTATTCATTGATAATCAGGTCTATGACTTCTTTTGAGAATTCAAGTTGTTTTGGTTTAACGCCGTGTTCTTCAAGTTGTT
>Ga0265294_10008897_pt1 | contig 11657 bp, 12 predicted proteins | sample MunlanPumphouse3_FD_192504 | JGI IMG/M metagenome (GOLD analysis project Ga0265294, IMG submission 192504) | Groundwater microbial communities from a municipal landfill in Southern Ontario, Canada - Pumphouse #3 | ecosystem: Environmental > Aquatic > Deep subsurface > Groundwater | place...
TTCCTCTATACTCTTGTCAAAAAACTTAGCTATTTTAAACGCCAAGACAATAGAAGGATTATATCGTCCATTCTCCAGAGAACCTATTGTTTGTCTTGAAACTTCTAATTCATCAGCTAATTCTTCCTGTTTGATACCACGTAACTTTCTCAGTTCTTCAAGTTTATTTTTCAAATTATCGCCCCATTCCTTATGACAAGTTTACTTTACATATATTTTATCAAAACATTTATTATATGTCAAGTAAACTTTCCATTTATTTTTTGTTATACAAATAAACTAAAAAAAACTTCTAAAAGAAGTCTTTTAAAATTATTTACCATTGATATGTTTCAATTATTTATACTTACAATTACATTTCTTCATATTAATTTTGAGTCTTCTGATATTTCATTAAGATATTTTTTGCTAAACAACCAGTTCTACCCCTCTTTAGAAAAGACAGTTTAGTAAACCTATATGAATTAACTATATAAATATTACAGCTTTTATCTAATTTTGTTTTACAACTTCTTATGTTTTAAAAACCTGATTGTCTTCCTAAAACTACATTATAGAAAGATTAACCATAAACATACATTCTTTTTATAAATAACAAAATTAGACTTTTAATAATTAATAAAACAAACCCTCAAATAAGTTATGAAAACTTAAAACACACTAAACCAAAAACAGGCTTTCTGAACACATCTAAAATAGTAATCGTTCAATTCCTCTTACATTTCTAAAATTATATCAGTATTGTAACAAGATATTGAATTATACCAATAAATGCTCCTAAAACTAAACCAACAAATTCAACAAATCTAAGTTCTTTATTCATTAATCCGAATATTATTTTTTCAAATTCAATAAAATCGAGTTCATCAATTCGATTTTTAACGATTTCATAAATATTTATATTCTCTAAACCTGAACTCCGGAACTCATCAATTAATTCTTCAAATATTACATCACCATGTTTGTCAATATATTTTTTTGCGAAACCTTTAACATCTCCTCCAATAAACATAGCAACAACAGATGGTATAGATTCTGCTAATTTATCAACAATTAAATCTTTTAATCTTTCTTTAATAACATCTAATTTTTCTTTATCTAATAGCTGATCCATTAATACTTCTTTCGATAATAATTCTTTTTCGATAATATCAGCTAATGAAATCGCTATTTGATCTTTTCTTTTAGGAAAAACTCCTTGAAAAGTAATTCCTAATATCTTGTGCGGATTAACTGGTCTGAACAGCATTTTAATGGCTACTTTATTAGTTAACCATCCAATTACGCCACCAATTATAACAAGTAAAATAAAACGTAATATTTCCATAATTCACCTCGTATTTTTCTTAAAATTTATTATATCATAATTTTTATATATCATTGAATTTAATTTATAAAAATTACATTGTTATAATTAACAACGTTCTTTAATTCAGTATTAGGAGCCACTAGAATCTTTCAAACTTCAGCATTATCTTTGTAATTATCATAAAAAATATTGAAATATTCTGATATCGCCTGTTTTGTCTTAACGATTCTTATTACTTTTTTTACATATATTTTTCCATGTTTTACTTTTTTTTAACAATGTTGTATTCTTCTATGAATAGTATTTTATTGGAAATAATTGGTGGATTTCCACCGTGTTTCACTACAGAGATCACCTAAGAAAAATGTTATCACAAACCCTTCAGGTATAAGTTGCTTTCATTTTCATCAGATACAAAATATTGATATATTATATAAAAGTACAACTTTTTGGTATAAGCTCATCTATAGTTTAATGAGGAAATTACTGTTACTTCACCAAAGATTAAAGCCAAGTTGTCTTTAATAGCTGTTTCTACTGCTACTCTATACTCATTACCATGTTCTAATATTGCTTCTAATATAGCATCACTGATTTGATCACACACCTTATCCGGATGACCTCGAAAAACTGATTAACTTGTTATTCTTTGCATAATATTATCTCCTCGTTTTTTAACAATAAAAAAGGAGCTAAATCAGCTCCTAATTAGTCCCATAGTATTGTCGTAAATGATTGTTCCAAGGTCTTTTTACCACATTTTTTACACTTGAACTTCATTTTCCACATTTATAATTGGTTTAAACATCTGAAAGATTATATTGACGAATACATCGTATTTTTTTAATACAGTGTATCCACATGAATCACTTGGCCATATAACACCTGATGAATTTGATAAAATAGACCTAATAAAGACAAAAGAAAACCGTCAAAACTGACGATTTTCTTTATGTTAATCAGTAAATGCCAACTTTTTGTGTCCAATTTACTGTCTGTTAACCAATCTGTTTTTGTGCTAAAAGTTCTTATTTTTGGTAAAATAAATGCAATTATAATCTTTAAAAGTGTATAATGTATATGGAAGTGCAGTGCCAGTAACTTATGAAACTGGGGAGAAAAATTCACAATCACGAATTTTATTTGATGTTGTAAAGAATCAAAAATATTATATTGAGGTGAGTGGTTATTCCTTGGGAGAAACGGACTGTATCCTGTCTGTCGATTTCCCTAGAATACTATCAAAGAAATACTGGAATACGAACGACAGTTATAACACAAACATCGCTCATAACGCTGCTCGTTTTCTACCTTTAATTATTACATCGTATGGAGCTTTTACGCTTCTTGTTGAAACAAGTTACGCACCATTTCCAACGTATTATCTTCATGATACTGTAATTTGTGTATATGATGCATTTGGCAACCTTGTAAGTTATAATGATAATTATGATGCAAGCTTGTACTCAATAATAACAAATCTTAATATTGGTTACAATCAAACTCTAATTGTTATGGTGAGTTCAAGCGTATTGGATGAAAATTCATGGATGGGTTATAATCTTAAAGCACTTAAATGAGAGGATACAACTAGTTTTAAGATGAAAGGTGAATTATTATGTTAAAAGCAAAATCAATATCAAAATCATATTCAAAAGGAAAACATATAATAACCAAAGCTTTTCAAGATATTTCACTTGAATTTCCGGATACAGGTTTCATTTGTATTGTAGGAAAATCAGGTTCAGGTAAGACTACCTTACTGAATGTTTTAGGAGGGCTTGATACAACTGATTCTGGTCAGATTATCTTTCAAGGCACTTCAATCAATTCTTACTCACAAAAGACTCTCGACTTATTTCGCAATACATGCATAGGCTTTGTCTTTCAAAGCTATAATTTATTGGAAGATTTTACTGTTCGAGACAACGTCTTGTTAGCACTAGACTTGCAACATCAAAGTAACAATAAAGAAGAACGCCTGGCATCTGCACTTAGCACTGTAGGCATCGTAGATTTAAAAGATAGACTTGCAAAAGATTTGTCTGGTGGAGAGAAACAACGCGTGGCTATTGCTAGAGCACTTGTAAAAGATTCTGTTATTTTACTAGCAGATGAACCAACTGGCAATTTAGACACGGAAACCTCAATACAAATACTGGATTATTTAAAACTTGTATCAAAAGAAAAACTTGTTATTATGGTAACTCATAATCTAGAATATGCAAATCGGTATGCTGATAGAATTATTGAACTAAAAAAGGGAGTTGTCATTAATGATTCTGAAAATGAAACAAAATCAAATATAAAATTTGATTGGGCTTTACCTAAAAAAAAGTTACGACTCCCACTTCGAACAGCATTCAAGATGGCGAAATTAAACCTTTCATTTAAGAAAATCAGGACAATTGTATCGATTTGTATTGCTTCGTTAGCTCTTTTTTTGTTTGGGATGAGTCAAATTGTTTCACATTATGATCGCAATGCTTCTAGCTTGGAAACATTTAAAGACCATGATGTATCCATTCTACCAATCAATAGATGTGATTCCTCTTCAATTATTGAGGGTCAATGCGATCTACAAACTCTCTCAGACATAGACATAGAACATCTTACTAACCTAGATGCTGCTTTACCACTTGACAGAATATACAACATGCCTCTTAGTATACCAAATGAGTTCAATCGAATTATAAATAATACCGTGACCACAGATCAGTCAGACAATTTTACTCCTGCATATTTCAGCGGAGTTGTAATCGTGGATGAATTTATTCCTTACACATACCTAATTGGTACATTAGGCGATGATGATTCCGACATTGTACTCACTGATTATATGTATGACCATTTATTTCCAACCACTTCTATTTCTTTAATAACCGATGGGCTTGTGACCCTTACAATTAATGAACAAATATATACAATTACTGGTATCTTAGATACAAACTATCAACAATATTCGGTATTAGCAAACAAATCAGCTGATCGTAGTAATCCTAGCTATGAAGAAGATCACTCATTGTATCTTGAATTCAAACAAGTGCAAAGCGATCTTTTATCAAGAATTTATGTGAATGATTCATGTTTCATGAATCTATTAGCTTATCAATCTCTTTATTTCCAGGTGTCTAATGATACATTATCAGAAATGGAATTGTTTACAATCACATCTAAGACAAATGATTATTACTATTTAGAATCAGACAAAGTGCTTCCTGAAGGCGATGGTGTATTTCTAGACCTTGAATCGTTTAATCTTATTTACAACACGAATTTCACTCCTGGTTCTATCATTGAAGGCAACTTTGATTTAACAGACTATTCTGATCAAACAAGAGAATTAGTCTTGTCACGATTTAACTATGAACTAGGTAGTTTAGTTGTAACAACTGTCACAATTCAGGTTGATGGAGTCTATTATGATCCAAGTTTATATAATCCTAGTGCTACCGTAGAACAAGTACCCTCTATGCACCCTTTGATTGTACTGAGTTCTGAAAAACTACAAACCATTCTTATATCTGAAAATGGCTATAGTAAAGCGATTGTACAACTATCGGATTCCAATCAAGATAATTTATCGTTTTTGTCAGAAATAGCAGATAATTACCGACATGATAGCTATTTAAGCGACACGCTATATCAAACTGAATATGTTGCATCAAAAGTATCCACTGTCTCCGCGTCCATAAGTATCGTTTTGGGACTGATATCCTTATTATTCTTATCCAATCTGTTTACTCAAATGATATCTAAATATACATATCAAATTGGTGTATTAAGGTCTGTGGGAGCTTCTAAATTATCATTAGTAGGTTTATATGGAATTCAAATGCTTCTGCTATCTCTTGCATATTATGGTTTATCGATTCTTTGGTTAGTAATAGCAATCCCTAGACTGAATCAATCTATTATCAGTGGAACTGGGTATCAAGTAGTATTATTCACATATCAAAGTTCCGCAACGATAGCGATGTTGTTATTAGCATTGTTTGTATCGATTGTTTCCTTAATTCTACCGTTTATTCGAATATGGAATATGAAACCGATTGATATCATTGACTCATAATCTAAACAACTCAAATGATTGGTTAATTGGTTAACATATGAGAACCATGATAGAGTTATTTTTTAAAAAAAATATACCTTTTAAGCAGAGACTTAAGAGGTATTTTTTTAAGGTCCAAATCAAATCATATATGAACTTGTTCAAATTTCTTTGATGAATAGATATTTCCTTGATCACTATGTAATATCGTAGTTAAATCACCATATCCTCTTTTCTCTTTAATCCATAAAATTTCTTTTAATGATTTCAGATGATTTATGACTCCCATACCATGCTTGTAGTTTGCTAGGTCCCAACCTACCATTTCGTTGTTAAAGACATCTATATGGAAGTTCCAGTCATATTTCTTACCGTTAATGACTAACATCGTTGTATCACTACATACAATCTCAAATGGTCTTGTGGTTGTCCAGTTATTATTAATTAGATTAGGAAACTTATTAGATTGATGTTTTGTCCTTCTAAAGGCTTTTCTTCTCGCTTTAGAGTAGATTCCCATCTCTAATATCCTGATTTATGTACTCCCAAATAATCACACAGTTCCTTAATATAATATTTGGATTTGAATTGATCGATGATTTGATACTCATATTTCTTTATTTGTTTTTTTTAGGTATTTAACGTCTTTCTCTGAATACCCTTTTTTCAATCGTTCAATTTCTATTTTCAGTAAGAAGATTTGATGTTTTAAATCTTCTATCGTATCTTCTGTTTGATCCGTCGGTATTTTATCTCTTTGTTTTTTCTTATTAATTAATCCTGTTATTCCTTCTTGTCCATATTTAGTTACCCAGTCTCTTTGGGTTTTTCTAGCTACTTTATATTCTCTTTCAATTTCATGTTTTGATATTTGTTCTTCTAATATCATTTTAACTATTTTTAATTTAAATTCCGTTGTATAGTGGTTTGTCATAATTACTTCTCCCTTATCTTTTTCTATTATACTCCATCCTCTCAAAGGGGGAAGTGTGTCTCACTTTTTCATAGCAGAGCATATTTTCTAAAAAAGGTTGTTCATATGATAACTCGGTAGCCGAGAGTTACTTTGCGAGTTTAAAGAAAGAAGAAATTTATCGTCTCATCTATAACAGTTTTGTGGAATTAGAAAAAGCTATTGACGAATATGTTGTCTTTTTTAACACACAGCGTCCAAATGCACCTCTTAAATATAACACTCCTGACGAATATGAAAGTATCTCTAAATAAAGCCGAAAAAAAGACCATCATTGCTGATGGTTTTTCTATTAAAATAGGAATGATTCCCAAAATAAGTGTTGGAAATAACCTATACAGTCCACTTTCTAAAAAATATTGTTTAATTTTCGGATTCTTCCTCTTTGATTGGAAATACAAGTCTATCAAGTTCGTAATCGACATTGTTTAATCTAATTCTTGCTTGTATCAATTTTACTAACTTAGAATCAGTGTTATTAAATTGATACCAAATGAAGATTAATAAACCTAATAAAACAAGTGCTATCACAATAACTGACACTATTAAAAACTCAATCATTTTTCATTTTCTCCTTTTCTTTGATTAAAATAGTTCTTTTATTTGAATGGGCCCAATCTACTAGATAATACTTTTCTAATATTTTAACAACCTCTTTATATCGATAATTATTTTCTTCGTCACCAAAATCATGATTAATATATAATCTGTCAAGTTTTGCAATTGGTAGTTGATCTTGTTCTTTACCAAACCATCTAACATAAATACCTTTAGCACTTAACCCATATGTTTCATTTATTATTTTTGTTGTACAAGATGGACACATAAAACCTTGATTTAATGCGTAATCTAATTTCAATTGATTTTTGATTTCCTTAAGGACTTTATTTAATAGTTTTATATTCATATACTAATCAAAATCCTTCTGTGTTTTTTCTAATTGTATTTTCGCTTCATCACTGCCTTGTTTTTCTGCCATCGAATACCAATAAATCGCTTTAACTTTATTTCGTTTGACTTCAAAGCCATATTGATATAAACATCCCATATATAATTGTGCATCAACATTTCCTTGGTTTGCTAATAACTCAGCTTCATCATTTGCTGCATTATATCTAAGCTTGACATAATTAATTATTCTTAATACAAAGATGTCTTTAATTTTCCTCATATTGGATGCCGCTTTTTGGTATAACACGTATGCTTCATAGTAATTTTTTTCAAGCAAATTTCCATGAGCATAATCATACCCCAAATCTATTTGAGCATAGATATAGGATTCAGATGCTTTTATCATATAATTTGTAAACTCCTTAGGATTATCTTCTTTATAACTAAGTGCTAATTCATACTGGGCTTGATGATGATTTTGATTTGCTGCTTTTCTCAACCAGTACATTCTCTCCTGTCCATAATTATCTCCAGCATATAAAAATGATAGTAAAAACTGTTCTTCTTTATTGCCATTTGAAGCATCTTCTAAAAACCAATCAAGTGCTTTTGTTCTTATAGAACTATCAACACTTCTATTTACTATATATTGATAACCATATTTAATTTGAGCATTTTTATCACCATTTTCAGCCTTTTCAAACAATTCAAGCATCATCCTTGATTTCTCTCCAATATCAAATCCTTTTTTATTATATTCTGTCAATTTTATTCTTGCTTCATCTGAATATTTTGCAGTTTCAATTAGGTACTCAATAATCTCATTATCATTTATTGCATTCTCATAACCTAGTTTTTTTAAATCATATAGTTTTTCATGTGCAATCGATGTTTCTTTTTTATGTGTCTTTCTAAATGATTTAATTGCTTTCCTATACCATCTTATTGCTTCTTCAAAATCAATTTCTACATACTTCCCTACCCTATAAAAATCTCCTATTTTCACATATGCTTCAAAACGATCTGACTCTTCAGCAGCTTTCTTATACCACTTATATGCTTCTTGGTAGTTTTCATCATTGTCATTTGTTCTTTCATATTCTCGACCTATCCAATATGCTGTTTGAGCATCTCCGAGATTGTAAGCTTTTAAATAATAATCAATGGATTTTTGAAAATCTTTATCATAGATCGAACTGAAAAAAGCTAACTTTCTTAAGGCTATTATATTTCCTTTTATTGCAGCTTTTTTGTACCATTTAACAGCTTCTTTTTTATCTTCTTTAACTCCCATACCCAAATCATATAAATCTCCTAATGCCACCAATGCATTGACATATCCTTGATCAGTTGACTGTCTGATCCATTTCAATGCTACTTTATCATTAGGTTCTACACCTCTTCCGTTTAAGTCAAAATATGGTAAATCATCTTGCCAAATGGAAAAATCTTTATTTGCTATACATTCTATTTGTTCAAAATTATTTTTTACAAGGTCAGTTTCATTGAACATAAAGAAGCTACTACATGTGTACGCACATCCAACCAAATATTGTGATTCTGCATGTCCTTGCTTTGCCGCTTTCAAAAACCATTGAAACGCTTTCTTTTGATCGTCAGAAACACCTAATCCCATGCGATAAATTGCACCTAAATAGTATTGTGCTATCGCATTCTCTTTTCCCAGTCTTAAAAAAAGAGACTTTGCAGTTAAATATTCTTTCTCCTCGAATAGTTTTGTCGCTTTACTTAATAGTTCATCACTCATACAAAATCCGCCATTTTCTATACTTTTTCTATACTTTTCTATACTATTATATCATATTATAATTTTTTGTATATACTATTCTATACTTTTTAATATAAATATGGTAAAATTTGTTTGAGGTGATCTTGATGAAACTTGATTTTAAAGGAATAATAACAACAGATACTTTGAAAAATGATATTAATAACCTAGAATATATAATAAATGAGAACGATTATGCGATTATCGTCGAAAATGGTATTGGCAAATATGTTGTTTTCGATATTGATTATGTAAAGAATCAAATTGAGTTAAAGAGTGAATTATCAAAAATTAAAAACTATAAGAAATCTCCATATACTCTGGTTGAAGCAATGATTAAAACATTAGAGGATGTTCCAGAAAAAAAGACGACAGCAATTATGCTATCATCTTTAATATTGGAATATTATGGAAAAAAAGCTACTCCAGTTATAATTAGAACCAGAGCTGAAGAAAATGCAAATGGAAAAGGTGAAGTAGATTACTTTATTATTGAACCAGGAAACATCATCGGTTTAGCACAAAATAGCAATTATGACATGTACATGTATAACAAATTCAAAAGAGAAGTTGAACTAGAGTTAATTAAACTATTCAGGAATACAAATTCTATTGAGTTACATACAACTATAAGTCGCATTAAAGTTATTCTAACCTCTCTTGCTTTTCAAAAGTATACGAAAGCATTTACGGACAAAGATGTTATTGATATCATATTAAGTCTAAATAAGTACAGGATTATGAATAATGCTATAACAAACTAAAACATCATGGTATAAGAGATTAATTTTAAAAAACACTAGATGACTATTTATTGTCACTGGTGTTTTCATTATACATAGTATGAAGTTCAAGTTTTGCAAAAAGATGATTTATCCAAACTTTATCTCTGGCTCTAACAATATATATATTCTCATATCCTTTATTTCTTATCCAAAGTTTTACTAATTCAATAGCAAATTTTGTACTTTCAAGATCATTCAAAGAAACTTTGCCTTTCATGTTTTGAATTTGCACATCAGAAAAGTTAAAAGTATTAATACCTGTCGCATAAGCACAATAATTAATAAAACAAAACTGGTTTAAAAATTGTGATACTTTTTCCTTTTTTTGGGATATATTTTTGTTTTCCTCAAAATCATATCTGAAAAAGCGTGTAAGTTCTTTCGTGTAAAATTTATCCCAATGTTTGTTTGCGATAATTAGTTCGGCCTTTTCTTCTAACTTGAAACATTTTAAAAGTTTTTGCTTTGTCTCAGGGAGAATTGGGTTTTCCTCTGTCGCAGGATTAGAATATAGCATCAAATATTTTGCTTTTCTAAAATTACCATTAATTGGTAAAGGGAACTGATTTTTGATTATGTATTTCTTCTTTTGTTCTAATGTTTGATTTTCCCATCCCCAAGCTTTCTTTAAAGATTCATCATAATATATATCTTTATCAGTTTGTAGAATTGTTATATTTTCATCTGCATTTTGCCAAGGATTTTTTGTTGATATTTCTTTAATTTCCAAATTAAAATCTTCTAATGCCTTTTTCATCATTATAGTTTTTTATCCTTTCATAGTATTTATTAACATTATACCCCACACCAGCAAAATAATACATACGTTTGTCCATAGAATTTTGTTTTCTAAACCTAAAGGGCTTATTGCTATATAAAAAGGCCTGATACAATTTGAACTGGTATAGTAAAAGTAGACATATTAAAAAGATTAACACAGTCTACTTTTTTTGTTATAGTTAATAGATAAGGAGGAATTGATACTATGATTGAAAAGAAAGAGTATCATCTGTATACAGATGAGGAAAAATTTGAGATTGTTAAAGATCATCTCGATCATCGAATCTCAATTAGGGCATGTGCTACTAAATATAATATATTCCCTACTTCTTTAGTGTTTTGGTTGAGAGCTTACAGAGAAAACGGTAAAGAAGGTCCCAAAAGTCAGATTGGAAAGAAAAGAGGTAAAGGGAAGGGAAGACCACAAGGAACATTTAAGCCAAGAACTACAATTGAAGAATTAGAGAAAGAAAACTTGAAATTGAAGATTGAGGTTGAACGATTAAAAAAGGTTATCTCACGAAAGGAGTTGGTGCAAAAAAGGAATACGTTTCTATAAACAACTGGAATTTCAAATCATTGAAAGATTAAGTGTTAATCATTCAATAAAGATGTTATGTGAACTGATGAATGTCAATCGATCTGGGTACTATAAATGGTTGACAAGAAAAGATAATCCTTCTTCTAAACAAATAGAACGTGATAGAGATATCGCTATTATAAAAGAAATCCACCATAAGCATCCTTCTCATGGATATCGCTGGATTAGAGCCTATGCAGCAAAACATTACAAAGCAACTTGGAGTAATTATCATGTCCATTTATGTTGTAAATACGCCGGAATAATATCTGCCGGTAAGCACTATCGATATGTTAGACCTGGCGATGAAAGGGTTAAGTACAAAAACCTTATTAATAATTCTTGGAGATACTTATCTCACCCTCTGGAAGTGGTCGTTTCTGATATGACTTCATTTTATGTCAAAGGCAAATATTATGAACTTACTTTCTACTTTGATGCTTATACAAAAGAAATTTTGAGTTATAAATTATCAGGTAGACGTGGAGATGCTTCTCAA
>Ga0265294_10008901_pt1 | contig 11653 bp, 7 predicted proteins | sample MunlanPumphouse3_FD_192504 | JGI IMG/M metagenome (GOLD analysis project Ga0265294, IMG submission 192504) | Groundwater microbial communities from a municipal landfill in Southern Ontario, Canada - Pumphouse #3 | ecosystem: Environmental > Aquatic > Deep subsurface > Groundwater | place...
CAACAATATCTATTTGGGTGCTTTTATTTTGATATTTATGCTTTTAGCGGCTTCGTTTATTACCTTGCGAAATACTAAAATTCAAAACCGTAAAGAGTATGGTTTGATTTTGGGTGCCATTGCCGTTTCTGGTTTAATTCATTTGGGACTTATTTGTTATTTCATTTTGGATTTAAAAACCTATAACCCACAATATATTATTCCCATTGCGGGGATGATATTTGCCTCTATTATGAATGTCTTATCCATTGCCATTGAACGATTTTATAAAGAGTTGAGTTTTAATGAAGATTTTGAACTTGCCAGAAACTCTTCACTTAAAACGGCATTGATTCCTCAAATCAATTCCCTTTTAGCCGTAGGATTGGTCTCTCTTCCTGGGATGATGACCGGACAAATTCTTTCAGGTGTTGACCCTATGATTGCTGTTCGGTATCAAATTATGATTATGTCGATGATAGTATCGAGTTCGGGCATTGCTATTGTGGTCTATTTTACTTTGAAGAGAAAATATGTTTAACAAACTTTATGGAACACTCATCTTTTTTTTCTATTTTATAAAATATCCTGTTGCTATTTTTTTACCACTTGCGTACTTTGCTTTAGAATATCCCAATAATCTTATTATGAATATTTTATGGATAATTTGTGTACTATTAATAATTAAAGATTTGATACTCAAAGGAAAAAAATGAAAGCTTTTATCGTTGAAAAAACCGATACCAAAGAGTATATTTGTGGGGTTAAAGAGGTTGAAATCCCAACAATTGAAGCCAATGAAGTCTTAATCCAAGCCAAATATTCATCATTGAATTTTAAAGATGCCCTAAGCTCCATAGGCAATCCTGGGGTGACTCGAGTATTTCCTCATATTACAGGCATAGATGTAGCAGGTGTGGTGGTTGAATCAAACTCTAATGAGTTTAAAAAAGGGGATGAAGTTTTAGTTACGGGGTATGACTTTGGCATGAACACCAACGGTGGTCACAGCGAGTTTGTCAAAGCTCCGGCTGCTTGGGTGGTTAAAAACCCCAATAACATTACAGCTAAAGAGATTATGACCTATGGAACTGCTGGATTAACGGCAGCTTTAAGTGTAAATGAACTTTTAAACAATGGCATAACTCCAAGCAGTGGGGAAATTCTTGTAACAGGAGCCACAGGTGGTGTGGGTTCCATGTCAGTCGCCATTTTATGCAAATTGGGCTTTGAGGTTGTGGCAGTTTCAGGAAAAGCAGAGCAAGCAGAATTCTTGAAAAGCTTAGGGGCGAAAGAGGTGATTTTACGTGAAGTTTTTGACATAGAAAACCCTAAACCTATGGTAAGTGAACGATACGCAGGAGTCATTGACACGGTGGGTGGAAACATTTTAGCCCAAGCACTAAAAGCCATAAAATACGATGGAGTCGCCACGTGTTGTGGATTAACGGCTTCATTTGATCTTCATACCAATGTTTTTCCTTTTATTTTACGAGGTGTAAGACTTATTGGTATTGACTCAGTCGAGTGTAAAAAAAGCAAAAAGATAGCGGCTTGGGAGAAGATTGCGACTGAGTTTAAGATTGATTTGCTTGAGAGTATTACCACTGAAATTACACTAGAGGGTATTGCACAAGCTTATGAAAAACTCTTAAGTGGAAAAGCAGTAGGGCGATATTTGGTTAAAATTGGTGAATAGTAAGAAGTAAGTAGTAAGTAGTAAGTAGTGAGTGGTGAGAATTTTACCACTCACCACTTACTTCTCACCATTCACATTTTAATCGTACAAAGAACGAGTTAATTTTTCTAAGATATGATTTAACTCTTTTTTCTCTTTTTGCGTCAAAATATTAAAAATCTTCTCTTTTTGTGTGGCGATGGCTTGTAAAGATTCAACCACAAGTTCACTGCCTAAAGGGGTAATACACACCAACAAACTGCGTTTATCGTTTTGAGAAGGTTTTCTAAGAATATATCCTCTGTCTTCGAGTTTTTTTAATACTTTTGTCATACCTCCAGAAGAAAATACAATGGCATCATACAGTTCTGTAGGAGTTAGGGCATTGCCATTAAAATAGAGCGTAGCTAAAACATCCACATGAGAATGAAGTAAATCGTATTTTTCTTTTAAAAATTGTTCGGTTTGATTGAACATATTTTTATGCAACAACGTAATGGGTAAAGCCGTTGCAAAGACTTCATACTGCTTATAGGTTAAGGTGTTATTATAAAAATTCTCAAGGTATTTTTTTTTCATGGGAAAAGTATAACAAAAAAGATGTTAAACTATCTTTCTGGAATAATAGTTATATTTTAGAGATAATGTTTTTTAAAAAGGAAAATAATCAATGAAAAGTTTAAAAATAGCCACTGTTATCATGGTACTTGTGGTGTTAGCAGGGTATTATTATTTTAATTATTATACGAATCAAAACAATGCTCTTGATGATTTTGCTTACGGCAATGGACGAATAGAGGCCACTGAAGTTAATGTGGCAACAAAAATTTCAGGTCGTGTTGAAAAAGTGTTGGTCAAAGAAGGGGATATTGTTGAAAAAGGACAAGCCATTGCCTTGCTTGATACAAAAGAGCTTGAAGCAAAACTGGCAATGGCAAATGCACAAATCAACCAAGCCAAAGAGAATAAAAATTACGCACTCTCTTTAGTGATTCAAAAACAAAGTGAACTCTCTTTGGCTACAAAAGAGTATGAAAGAGCCAAAAAGTTGTATGCCAGTAAAAGTATTTCTTTAGCGGCATTTCAAAAAGACGAAACAACATATCATACGGCAAAAGCAGTTTTGGCTTCAGCTAAAGCCAATGTACAGGCATTGGAAGCCTCTATTCAAGCTGCTATTGCACAAGCACAAGCCATTGAAGTAAATATTCAAGAAAGTACCTTGTATGCACCTTTAAAAGGAAGGGTGTTATACAAATTGGTACAAGCAGGTGAGGTAATATCCTCGGGGAAAAGTGTGGTTATTTTATTGGATTTGCTTGATGTGTATATGACCATATTTTTACCTACAGCACAAGCAGGAGTGGTACAATATGGCAGTGAAGCTCGAATGATTTTAGATGCCTATCCTCATATTACTATCCCCGCATCAGTAACCTTTATCTCTCCCCAATCACAATTTACGCCCAAACAAATTGAAACTCAAAGTGAACGAGAGAAATTAATGTTTAAAGTTAAAGCCACTATTGATTTTGAACTTTTACAAGAATATATTGAAAAAGTAAGAATAGGATTACCCGGTGTAACCTATATTCAATTAAATAAGGAAAAAGAGTGGCCACCGATGTTAACTCATTTACCTCAATATTATGATAAAAAGAAATAAGTGATATGACGAACAAAGAAGATTCAAGCCTTATTTGTATAAAAAATCTTTCTTTTTCATATTCTGAAATAATGGCATTGGAAAATATTGATGTAACGATTCCTGCAAATAGTATGACTGCACTAGTAGGACCAGATGGTGTGGGAAAATCTACATTACTCTCATTACTTGCAGGGGTACGAAAAATTCAAACAGGGACAATTGAAGTCTTTAATAATGATATTTCAAAAAAAACAGTTCGAGAAGAGAATTATTCACGTATTGCCTATATGCCACAAGGATTGGGAAAAAATCTTTATATGACGCTTAGTGTGTATGAAAATATCGATTTTTTTGGTCGATTATTTGGACAAGATAAACAAGAACGAAAAGCACGAATAGAGTCACTTTTAAAAAGTACAGGACTCTATGCGTTCCAAACACGACCTGCTGGAAAACTCTCGGGAGGAATGAAACAAAAATTGGGTTTGTGTTGTGCGTTGATTCACGATCCTGAGTTACTGATTTTAGACGAACCTACTACGGGTATTGACCCACTTTCACGAAAACAATTTTGGGAACTTATTCGAGAAATTAAAAAAGTACAACACAATATGAGTGTTTTAATTGCCACTTCGTATATGCAAGAAGCACAAGAGTTTGATTATATTATTGCAATGAATCGTGGAAAAATTTTAGCGTATGATACGCCAAAAGCATTGTTAGAAAAAACGCATACTCAAAGTATTGATGATATGTTTATTACTCTTTTAGATGAAAAAGTCAAAGAGATAAGGGTGTCTAAAAAACCAATAACTCCTTTAACTTCTTCAACAAATTTTGCCATTGAAGCAAAGAGTTTAAGCATGAAATTTGGAGAGTTTACTGCAGTGAATAGTGTGGATTTTCAAATTCAACAAGGAGAGATATTTGGTTTTTTAGGTTCCAATGGATGTGGAAAAAGCACCACCATGAAAATGCTAACAGGGCTTTTAACTCCCAGTGATGGCAGTATTAAATTATTTGGTAAATCTATCCAACAAAACAGTTTGGATATACGTAAGCACGTGGGGTATATGACCCAATCTTTCTCTTTATACAATGAACTTACCATCAAAGAGAATATGGTTTTGCATGCGCACTTGTATCAAATAGCTCAAAATAAAGTGGCTTTAAGAGTTGAAGAGATGTTGGAATATTTTAAATTAAAAGCGTATGAACACCGACTTACCAATGATTTACCTTTGGGCTTAAAACAACGATTATCTTTGGCCGTGGCAGTTATCCATAAACCCAAAATGCTTATTTTGGATGAACCTACATCAGGAGTAGACCCACTTTCTCGAGATATTTTTTGGGAATTTCTAATTGATCTTGCTCGAAAAGAAGAAGTCACCATTTTTGTATCCACCCATTTTATGAATGAAGGAGAACGCTGTGACAGAATCTCTTTAATGCACCAAGGTAAAGTACTTGTAACCAATACCCCACAAAATATTATTGCATCTAAATATAAAAATAATTTAGAAGAGGCATTTATTGAGTATTTAAATGAAGAAATGACCGATGCCAATATCTCATATAAAGAAATAAAGCAAGAACAATCTTCTCAAAAATACCAGAATAGTTTTTTTAGTATGGTACGTTTTTGGGGTTATGCTTATCGTGAATATCTTGAGTTGATTCGTGATCCCATTCGTCTTACTTTTGCCTTATTAGGAACCGTTATTTTAATGTTTGTTATTGGATATGGAATTAATTTGGATGTTAAAGATATGCGATTTTCCGTGCTTGACTATGACCAATCACCACAAAGTCGAGAATATATTGCCAATATTTCGGGTTCTCGTTACTTTTTAGAACAAGAGCCTCTTTTTTCACCCAAAGAGATTGATGAAACAATGCGTCAAGCCAAAGTCAGTATAGTGTATGAAATCCCTCCCCATTTTGGGCATAATCTTCAAAAAGGACTTAATGTTGAAATTGGAGTTTGGATTGATGGAACACTCCCTTTTAGAGCAGAAACAATGCGTGGGTATATTTTGGGAAATCATCAACAATATTTGTCTACTTTAAGTTATCCTCAAAAAACATCTTTAGTCAATATTCAAATGCGATATCGATATAATCAAGATTTTAAAAGTATCGTTGCAATGATTCCTGCAATTATCCCTATGTTGCTTATTTTTATCCCAGCAATTTTAATGGCAGTGAGTGTGGTTCGAGAAAAAGAGTTAGGCTCTATTAGCAATTTTTATTCAACTCCCGTAACCAAATTGGAGTTTTTATTGGGAAAGCAGTTGCCCTATGTTGTTATAAGTATGATAAGTTTTTTAGGATTGGTGGTATTGGCTGTGTATGTGTTTGAGGTACCTCTTAAAGGAAATTTCATTCTTTTTTGTTGGGCAGCATTGCTATATATTATTGCCACAACAGGATTGGGAATGCTTTTTTCTGCTTTTGCAAAAACACAAATAGCTGCACTGGGAACAACAGCAATATTAACCCTTCTGCCTACAATTAATTTTTCAGGCTTAAAAGAACCTGTAAGTTCTCTTGAGGGAGTGGGTGTGTGGCTGGGTTCGATTTTTCCTGCTTCTTATTTTATTACCATCAGTCGAGGAATTTTTACTAAAGATGTCGGATTTGAGGGGTTAAAAAGTGAGTTTATTTCACTTGGTGTTCTTATTATAGGTATAACCGTATTAAGTCTCTTTTTTCTTAAAAAGCAGGAAAAATAATGAAACAAAGCCTATATAATATTTATCACTTAGGTAAAAAAGAGTTACAAACACTTTTCAGAGATAAAATTATGTTGAGTTTAATTGTGTATTCGTTTAGTTTTGCCATTTATATTGGGGCAACAAGTGCTTCTACAGATATTCATCATGCGTCCATTGCTTTTGTCGATGAAGACAGAAGTACTTTGTCCGAACGTATTATCAGTGCTTTTTATAAGCCACGATTTAATCCTCCTCAACTCATTACCTTTGATGAAGTCAATCCCACAATGGATTCAGGATATTACACTTTTGTTGTCGTGATTCCCTCTGGTTTTGAGAAAAAAATATTAAAACAAGAAGCCACAGAGATTCAGCTTAATATTGATGCTACTCGAATGACACAAGCAGGAGTAGGGTCGGGATATATTCAAGCAATTATCAACCAAGAAATAGCAAATAGTCTCAATCAAAAAGAGATTTCACCAATTAATTTGGTGACCACGTTTAAATATAATCCCAATTTAATCAGTACTTGGTTTGGAGGAATCAATGAAATTATTAGCAATATAATGATGCTTTCTATTTTACTTTCAGGAGCTGCTTTGATGCGAGAAAGGGAGCATGGTACCATTGAACATTTACTGGTAATGCCTTTAAATGCAGCTCAAATTATGTTGTCAAAAATTTGGTCAATGGGATTGGTGATTTTAATAGGGGTAACCTTTTCACTTTTATTTGTTGTGGAAATGGTGTTACAAATACCTTTACAAGGTTCTATGCTGTTATTTTTATTTGCGACTTTGTTGGTGCTTTTATCAACAACATCAATGGGTATATTTATGGCAACATTGGCTCAATCCATGCCGCAACTTGGGATGCTGTTTATTTTGATAATTTTACCTTTATTAATGCTTTCAGGTGGAATATCTCCTTATGAAAGTATGCCTGAAGTGATTCAATATATTATGTATTTGTCTCCCACGAGTCATTATATGGAAGTAGCGCAGGCCATTTTATTCCGAGGAGCGGATATAACAATTATTTGGGGTAATCTTTTGGCAATTTTTATCATTGGGATTGCTTTTTTTGTAGGGGCACTCACCCTTTTTAAACGCAGTTTAGAATCCCAAAATTAGAAAATTACTTTTTCATAATAAGAGAAGATTAAGTCCGCTTTTGATATCTTTCTGGCAAGATATAAAAAGATAAAAGGATTCATTTTGAAAAAAATATGCAGTATTTTTCTGATGCCTCTTTTTTTATGGAGTCAAAATCTAGAGGAATTGGTCAGTTTATCCATTCAAAATCGATTGGTTGAATCTTCACAAAACAGTTTAGAATCCATACAAAAAGAGTATGAGAGTGTGCAAAGTGGGTATTTGCCCAAATTGGATGTTGGGGCAAATTACTCCACAACCAATAAAGAGACAGCCAGTGTGGCGGATAAATCTTCCACTGCATATGCGTCAATCAATTATAAATTGTATGACGGGGGCAAAAAATATGATGTCTATAAAAGTTATGAATCGACAATTAAAAGCAATCAAGAATCGCATGAAGCCCTTAAAAATGAAATTGCTTTAAACGTAACGAACTACTATTTTAATTATTTGTCCTATATCGCAGCAAAAGATGCCAAACAAAAAGAGATAGAACAACTGCAATCTCAACATTCAAGACTCGGTAATTTTTTAGCAGTAGGAAGTACTACTGAAGATGAACTGGAAAAAATCATTTCACGTGTAGAAATTGCCAATGTGGATTTACATGAAATTGAATTAAATATTCAAACTATTTTACACAATTTAGAGTACATTGTTGGGCAAAAAGTGGTTATTGATTCTGGGTCATCTTTACAGGAATTAGAAGCTGCTACAAAAGAGGCTTTACGGTACGATATTAAAGCATTAGAGTATGATTTACAAACCCTTTTAAGCAATGCAAAAAGTGAAAAGAGTGGTTACTTACCAACCGTGACTTTGGACAATACTTATTCTTATTATGATAAAGAGTTTAAAAACAGTACTTTCAATACAAATTTGGATGAACAAAATATCTTTTCTGTCAATTTAAAATGGAATATTTTTTCATTTGGAGAAACACAAAATAAGTATGAATCAAAATACAAACAGTATTTAAGTTTAAAATCCAAATACGAATATGAAAAAAATCGAGCCAATGTGGATTTACAATTGGCCCTTAAAGCGTACGATATTTCTAAAATGAAATTGCAATCTGCCCAACTGGGACTCAAAGCTGCAAACAGTACATTTGAGTTGGTTAAATCACAATATGAAAATGGTTTAGTTGACAATGTTGCTTTTTTGGAAAGTTTAAGTGAAAAGTACAGCGCATTAAGCGTATTAGAAAAATCAAAAAATGACTTAGAAATTAAAAAAGCATATATTATTTTCCACAGTGGAAACAATTTAATAGGATATATACAATGAGAAAAATAGTAATAACAGCCACCTTAATTGCATTAGGATTTAGTGCTTGTAGTTTGGACAATAAAGAACAACAAAAAGCAACACAAGAAAAACCCGCTTTACCTGTGAGTGTGTTTACCGTTAAGAATGAACAAGCCAGTACGACTAAAACTTATCCAGCGCTTATCAAACCGTTTGAAGAAACAGATGTTAATGCAAGAGTTCAAGGAATTTTAAAACAAAAGCATTTTGAAGAGGGAACTTTGGTTAAAAAAGGACAATTACTTTATACCATTGAACAAGATACTTATAAAGCCAATTTAGACCAAGCACAAGCCAATTTTAACAAAGCCAACAAAGATTACACCAGAGCCAAAACGTTGTTGGAAACTAAATCTATCAGTGTGCAAAGTTATGATGCCTATGTCTATGCGTATGAAGATGCCAAAGCCAAACTGACTCAAGCAAAAATTCAATATGAATATACGCAAGTAACTTCTCCCATTGATGGAATGGTTGGAATCAAAAAGAGTGATATTGGCGATTTAGTGGGAAGCAATGCCCAAAACTCTTTACTGGTTACCATTACCGCCATTGACCCTGTTCATGTGGAGTTTTCACTCTCCAAAGAGGATATTGAAGCCTATTTAAGCCAAATTCGCTCTAAAGAAGCCAAAATTGCTATTGATGAACAGGGTAAACTCTATGAAAATGGAACGATTGATTATATTGCACCAAAGTTAGACCCACAAACCGATACCCTGCTTTTAAGAGCAAGATTTGAAAATAACAAGCAGGATTTGATTGTAGGAAACTTTACTAAAATTAAAGTATCACAACTCTTTTTAGGAGAAGTTTTTATTGTTCCAGAAAATGCCGTACTTAAAACAGCCAAGGGAAGCATTGTATATGTTCTTGATGAAAACAATATTGCAAAAGTACGACCAGTGGTTACGGGAGATTTAGTTGAACAAGGAGTGGTAATTAAACAAGGACTCAAAGCCAATGAGCAAATAGTCATAAGCAATTTAGCCAAACTTCGACCCGATACCAAAGTTCAAGTGTTAACGAAAGAGAACGCCAAATGATTTCATCATTTTTTATTAAAAGACCTGTTTTTGCAGGGGTTTTATCCATAGTTATATTTTTAACGGGATTGATTTCTATGTTTAATCTTCCCATTGAACAATATCCCAGAGTATTGCCTCCTCAAATTATTGTCAGTACCTCATACCCAGGAGCAAGTGCGGATACCATTTCAAAAACAGTAGCAGCACCTCTTGAAGAGAAAATCAATGGGGCGAAAAATATGTTGTATATGAACTCTGTTGCAGAAGACAGTGGACGATTGAGTATCAACATCTTTTTTGAAGTGGGTACTGACCCTGATTCTGCGAAGATTGATGTCAATAACCGTGTACAAGCAGCGTTAGCCAAAATGCCAGAACAAGTACAACGCCAAGGGGTTGTTGTAGGGGAGCGAAGCCCAAGTATTTTGATGTTTATAATGTTGCAATCGCCTAACAATACCTATGACTCTATTTATTTATCAAACTATGCACTTTTAAATTTGGTTGAGTCTTTAAAACGGGTTAAAGGAGTAGGAGATGCAACGATTTTTGGTGCCAAAGATTACTCTATTCGTATTTGGATGGATCCTTTAAAACTTTCTAAATATTCATTGGCAACCACAGATGTGATTGCGGCTATTAAAGAGCAAAACAACCAATACTCTGCAGGAAAAGTAGCAGCAGAACCCATTGCCAATAAGCAAATGTACACCTATACCATTCAAACACCTAAACGGTTTGAAGACTCAGACCAATTTGGCAATATTATTATTCGTGCCAATGAAGATGGAAGCAGTTTAAAACTTAAAGATGTGGCTACCATTGAATTAGGGGCAAGTGATTACAGTGTTCAAACGCGTCTAAATAATGCAGCGTCTATTCCTATTGGGATTTTCTTACAAAGTGGTGCGAATTCACTTGAAACGGCAAATGCTATTTCAAAAGCCTTAGAAGAAGCCAGTCAAAACTTTCCAGACGACATGACCTATACGATTCCTTATGACAGTACGGATTTTATTACAGCCTCGATTGAAGAGGTGGCGAAAACATTTGCAGAAGCGCTTCTTTTAGTTATTTTAATCATTTTCTTATTTTTACAAAGCTGGAGAGCAACGATTATCCCATTTATTGCCGTTCCTATTTCAATTGTAGGGGCTTTTGCTGGGATGTATGCACTGGGATTTAGTATTAACTTACTCACCCTTTTTGGTCTTGTTCTTGCCATTGGTATTGTTGTTGATGATGCCATCATTGTCATTGAAAATATTGAAAGACATATGGAAGAGGGACATGCTCCTAAAGAGGCGGCTTTTATTGCCATGCGTGAAGTAACCGGAGCATTAATTGCGATTATTTTAGTCTTAAGTGCTATTTTTATTCCCGTTGCATTTATGGGAGGACTCAGTGGTGAGATGTATCGACAATTTGCCATTACCATTGTTGTTTCCGTACTGATTTCTGGATTTGTGGCATTGACTTTGACACCTGCTTTATGTGTAAAAATATTAAAAAACAAAAAGCATGAACCCAAAGGGTTTTTTAAATGGTTTAATACCATGTTTGATAAAGCCACACAAGGTTACTCTTATTTGGTTAAAAAAACGATTCGTTTCTCTTTGATTTCAGTTTTATTGTATGCAGGATTGATTTTTGTTTCGTATGATATGTTTAAATCGATGAAAACAGGACTCTTGCCCGATGAAGACCAAGGGACGATTTTTGTTTTTGGATTTAACCCTCCTGGTTACTCTTTGTCAAAATCGATTGAACTCTCTGAAGAGATTAATGCCATTATTGAAAAAGACCCCAGCGTGGCAAATATTATTACGCTTGCAGGATATGACTTTACCACGTCAGCTCAAAGAACGCATACCGTTGCTACGATTATTAAACTCAAAAATTGGAGTGAGCGACCCAACCCTGAGCAAGAGGCACAAGCCCTTTTACAAAAATTCAGTAAACAACTTATGGGAACCAGTGAAGGATTCTCTTTTGCGGTAGTTCCCCCTCCTATTATGGGGATGAGTGTCACGGGTGGATTTGATATGTATGTGCAAGACAGAACAGGTGGAAGCATTGAAGATTTGGGTAATGTGGTCAATCAAATCATACAAAAAGCCCAAAGCAGA
>Ga0265294_10008902_pt1 | contig 11653 bp, 2 predicted proteins | sample MunlanPumphouse3_FD_192504 | JGI IMG/M metagenome (GOLD analysis project Ga0265294, IMG submission 192504) | Groundwater microbial communities from a municipal landfill in Southern Ontario, Canada - Pumphouse #3 | ecosystem: Environmental > Aquatic > Deep subsurface > Groundwater | place...
GAAACTTTTAATTGAACCAGAAGGAATTGAAACAGAAATTGGAGCAATTGACAGAAGGTTGGAGCTGCTTTTAATTGAACCAGAAGGAATTGAAACGGCATCAGCACCCTGTTAATTTGATTTGGTGCGACACTTTTAATTGAACCAGAAGGAATTGAAACTCTTTTGGGCAAACTGCCCTAATGTCTGCTGTACTTTCTTTTAATTGAACCAGAAGGAATTGAAACATAGAATTGAGCAGTATTGTCGGCAGGGTACGCTGTCTTTTAATTGAACCAGAAGGAATTGAAACATAGAATTGAGCAGTATTGTCGGCAGGGTACGCTGCTTTTAATTGAACCAGAAGGAATTGAAACATAGATGTAGCAGTGATAGTGCAAGTCTGACCACTTCTTTTAATTGAACCAGAAGGAATTGAAACTCAGGAACAAGCAAACTTGACACAAAACAATTCACCCTTTTAATTGAACCAGAAGGAATTGAAACCGAATCAGGTGAGATGATAGAATCATTCACTGAAATCTTTTAATTGAACCAGAAGGAATTGAAACATTAATCAATCATGGAAGAAGAATATCAGGAATGTCTTTTAATTGAACCAGAAGGAATTGAAACGGCATAACGTATGCACGCCGTTACGGACTTCAATCTTTTAATTGAACCAGAAGGAATTGAAACATGTTTGCTGCATTTGGCGCTGATAAGCTCGTTAGCTTTTAATTGAACCAGAAGGAATTGAAACATGTTCGTGCGTGTATATGTGACCGCCACCGCATTACTTTTAATTGAACCAGAAGGAATTGAAACGGAGATATAATTGTACTACCCGAATCTGTGACACCCCTTTTAATTGAACCAGAAGGAATTGAAACTCTATCAAATTTCGCAAGGTTATGAAATCGGAACTGACTTTTAATTGAACCAGAAGGAATTGAAACTGAAATCGTTCAGGGGCATATAGACGGACATAAGTCTTTTAATTGAACCAGAAGGAATTGAAACATGAAATCAAAAAGCGCAAGGAACGGGAGGGAATACTTTTAATTGAACCAGAAGGAATTGAAACTTCGTTATGAATATGGCTTACAAACAAGGAAGAGAACTTTTAATTGAACCAGAAGGAATTGAAACAATGTTATGTTCATTATTTCGAAAATAGAATTACACTTTTAATTGAACCAGAAGGAATTGAAACGTCAATTTCAAAAGTATATACCCTGTCGGATTGTTCCTTTTAATTGAACCAGAAGGAATTGAAACAAGGATGGAATAGTTGTACTTTCGATTGATGGCATGCTTTTAATTGAACCAGAAGGAATTGAAACATCTTATGTTGATATTTGGCTTAAAGAACAGATTTACTTTTAATTGAACCAGAAGGAATTGAAACCGGTATAAACACCGCCACACGAACAGGATGATAATTTCTTTTAATTGAACCAGAAGGAATTGAAACATGCCATAAATATGATTTCCATAAAACTGAAACACCCTTTTAATTGAACCAGAAGGAATTGAAACTCCCATGAACCACTTATGTATTGAAGCCTATATCGCTTTTAATTGAACCAGAAGGAATTGAAACTTGATGAAGATGGAGAGGATTGTGTTTTGTGTATTCTTTTAATTGAACCAGAAGGAATTGAAACACTATGCAAAGGGTTTTATTTACCGGTGAAAGTTTAACTTTTAATTGAACCAGAAGGAATTGAAACTCAATAAAAGTATTCACTTCTGACGCAGGTGTTATCTTTTAATTGAACCAGAAGGAATTGAAACATGGAAGATGTTGTTAAGGAAACTGAGATTGAAACTCTTTTAATTGAACCAGAAGGAATTGAAACGAAGACAGTTTGGATTGTACGCATATTTACCCCTCACCTTTTAATTGAACCAGAAGGAATTGAAACATAGATTCTATTGAGTATGCGTATGATGAAACGATACTTTTAATTGAACCAGAAGGAATTGAAACAGATGTAATGTCAGATATCACCGGACGAAAATTCAACTTTTAATTGAACCAGAAGGAATTGAAACATCCGTGATGAATATCAGATATTGCTTGAAAGTAACTTTTAATTGAACCAGAAGGAATTGAAACAGTTTAAATCCGGTTCAACATACACAGATGTTGGTGCCTTTTAATTGAACCAGAAGGAATTGAAACGCGTTTTTGGTAGAGGAATTAAATACATCTCCCTTTCTTTTAATTGAACCAGAAGGAATTGAAACGAAGAATGCTGTAAGACTTGCAAGGGAGGTTATTAACTTTTAATTGAACCAGAAGGAATTGAAACCAATTAAAGCAAATCACAAATTTTAAAAATTAGTATCTTTTAATTGAACCAGAAGGAATTGAAACTTGCTGTATTGAATTATACAGCGAATATAAAGTGCCTTTTAATTGAACCAGAAGGAATTGAAACAAATACAACGTTCGATATAATCATCCGCACCGTTATCTTTTAATTGAACCAGAAGGAATTGAAACACGAAACAACACTATACCAATTACTTGATAAACTAACTTTTAATTGAACCAGAAGGAATTGAAACAGCTTTTTATTAATCGCCTGCCGGCGACGTTCGCCCCTTTTAATTGAACCAGAAGGAATTGAAACGTCCATTTGGCGGTATTGGTTCAGAGGGTTATCAGGCTTTTAATTGAACCAGAAGGAATTGAAACTTCCTTCAAGTATTCGCTCTTTATTCTCGCTCATGCTTTTAATTGAACCAGAAGGAATTGAAACAGAATTTCTCGAAAAGGGACTTCTATCTGAAAAAGCTTTTAATTGAACCAGAAGGAATTGAAACACGTCCAGACTGCGGATGCCTTTGAAATTTGTAAGACTTTTAATTGAACCAGAAGGAATTGAAACTTGAAAGACGAGAACACCTACGCAGTCACAGACGACTTTTAATTGAACCAGAAGGAATTGAAACAGCTTTTTATTAATCGCCTGCCGGCGACGTTCGCCCCTTTTAATTGAACCAGAAGGAATTGAAACTTCCTTCAAGTATTCGCTCTTTATTCTCGCTCATGCTTTTAATTGAACCAGAAGGAATTGAAACAACGAACGGCAAACAATATACTTATTTCCCGCTTTTTCGCTTTTAATTGAACCAGAAGGAATTGAAACATCTCACGCGCTATCTGTACAACGGTAGCACCGTCCTTTTAATTGAACCAGAAGGAATTGAAACATCCTAAAGCGTACCGGTGTATTTTTTCTTTGTAGTCTTTTAATTGAACCAGAAGGAATTGAAACGCCCACAAACGTCTTGATATTATGGCCTTACAGGCCTTTTAATTGAACCAGAAGGAATTGAAACATCGTGCTCTTATCAGTAAATGGCAAGAAAACGACCCCTTTTAATTGAACCAGAAGGAATTGAAACAAGCTTGTTCCTGATATTTATAAGGTGTTTTTGTTTCTTTTAATTGAACCAGAAGGAATTGAAACGCATGTAAGGCAATAGCAAGTCGCAGGCTGCGTCATACTTTTAATTGAACCAGAAGGAATTGAAACGCCTATAACAAGGCTCAAAAACGGATTAAATCATATTCTTTTAATTGAACCAGAAGGAATTGAAACGTTGTATACCCGCTTTGTTTTCTTTAGACATTTCAACTTTTAATTGAACCAGAAGGAATTGAAACTTGAAAGACGAGAACACCTCCGCAGTAACAGAACCAACACTTTTAATTGAACCAGAAGGAATTGAAACTCCGACACAAAAGCCTGTACCATTATTGGAGCGATTCTTTTAATTGAACCAGAAGGAATTGAAACGCCGTTTGTGGGTGGAGGTATTGCGCCGAGAGAAAACTTTTAATTGAACCAGAAGGAATTGAAACGGAGTTGACAGCTTGTGTCCTTGGGATTGATTTGGAACTTTTAATTGAACCAGAAGGAATTGAAACCTTGTCATAACAGGGAAAGATGGCTGTTGTACAACCTTTTAATTGAACCAGAAGGAATTGAAACTTACTTAATTCAAGTATTGGTAAGGCAATGATCATAACTTTTAATTGAACCAGAAGGAATTGAAACACAACTAAATCTATCGTAAATACTATTTTATATGACTTTTAATTGAACCAGAAGGAATTGAAACTGTATTCGGTTGCTGTCTCGTAAGTTAATCCAATGCCTTTTAATTGAACCAGAAGGAATTGAAACAGGCTTTTCGACATAACGACAGATAAACCATTTTCAGGCTTTTAATTGAACCAGAAGGAATTGAAACGATAAAGAAATGTACAGGCAGTAACAAACAGCACTGCTTTTAATTGAACCAGAAGGAATTGAAACTAATCTTCACGCACAATCGTACTAAACACTTGCTGCCTTTTAATTGAACCAGAAGGAATTGAAACACATTATAAACACCAGCGAGTTTGAGCCTATTGTTACTTTTAATTGAACCAGAAGGAATTGAAACACCGGCACACGAACACGACGTTGTTTCTCACCTTCCTTTTAATTGAACCAGAAGGAATTGAAACGGGATAAAATATCATCTGAGAGGATTACTTATAGAGACTTTTAATTGAACCAGAAGGAATTGAAACACAGTTGTAAATGTATTACCGCTTAATCCTGCTATTGCTTTTAATTGAACCAGAAGGAATTGAAACGGAGTTCTTCCTCTGTTGCCTTATCAAGAAGTTCACTTTTAATTGAACCAGAAGGAATTGAAACGTCTGTTTCGTATCGCCGTATCCCGTTGGTCGGGTTCTTTTAATTGAACCAGAAGGAATTGAAACGTAATCGAATGGGTTGTACGATGTAGATTTGAAGCTTCTTTTAATTGAACCAGAAGGAATTGAAACGTTGGATGGCGATTTGTATTTTCCTTATGAGGATTCTTTTAATTGAACCAGAAGGAATTGAAACTCCTGTTCAACAACTACATCTTCATTTGCTGATTTACTTTTAATTGAACCAGAAGGAATTGAAACCTTTCAAATATAGGAAACTGGGAGTCTGATCCGGTCTTTTAATTGAACCAGAAGGAATTGAAATGTCAATAGCATAGTAAGAGCCCCCGAAAGTATAGTACTCCCCATTATTAAGACAATTTCAGCAGCAAGTTAAGATATATTTTAGGCCGCAAAGTTATAGACCAGCCCTGGTGCCTGATAATCCAATGATTGATGTAACCGGTGGTTGTTATAGAACCGAAAATAATCATTCAATCCTTTCCACAAAATTAAACCATTTTCGTACACATTCAAATACACGTTCTCATATTTTACGCTTCGCCATAATCTTTCAACGAAAACATATCTAAAGCACGTCCCTTTCCATCCATCGAAATCTTTATTTCGTTCTTCTTGAGTTCACTAGTAAAAACTGCTTCGTGGAATAGAAAGCAACTCTAACTGGGTGGATATACTCAAATCCTGATGATTAGGCTCAACCATACTTTTGCGTTCTTCTCGCCCTCTTAGCGCAGCTTTTTTTAGAAATTCATTCTGTACTTTGAGCTCTCCTATTTGAGCATACAAAATTTGAGTGTTTACGGCATCTTCTTTTTTATCTGAACTCTCTGAACTGAATAAATTCCCAAAATTCTTCAGCGCATGACTACGCCAGGTCGAAATTTGAGTGGGTAATACTTTTCTATCTTAACTCTATGTCCAGGCCTTGGGGAGTATCATATTACAAATAAGGCCATCTGGAAACAACATGTTTCTTGACGGCCTTATTTTAAGTCAAGGTATTAGAATTTCGTTCTAATAACCCGGGTTGTTTTCCCAACCTGTCATCTGAGTCTGAATAAGCGGGATTGGGAAATAATAGGTACTGTATTTTTCAAATACAGATCCGGCATATTGCTGAGGTTTCACAGATGATAATTTTTCCCGGCGAACCAGGTCAAACCATCTTTTATATTCTGCCAGAAACTCCCATCCACGTTCATCAAAAACGGCTTTGTCGAAAAAAGCACTTGAAACTCCAGTTGGAGTTACAGTTGAACCGGCACGGTTTTGAACGTCATTCAAGCACTTCAATGCAAGAGTATTCACAACTCCGGTAGCCAGGTTTGAGGCTTCGGCATACATCAATAAAACATCTGCATAACGATAGAGTGGAGTCAGTCCGTTAGACAGTGCATTGGTTGCTGGTCCACCCTGATTATAATCATAATACTTCGATATACAAGGGTATTTATCCATACTGTTTTCCCAGCTAACAATAGCACCACTTAATATTTTCCATTGCAACATATAATTAAATGCTTTCCGGTCACTTGATGGAGTAGCATTCATAAAATCCGGATTCCCGTAATAATCTGCCCATCCTGCCGGATTATAATCTCTCGGGTAGAATGACTTTCCATACTGAGTCGGATTTTTATTGGCAACAGAGTTGTGAATAGCAAACAAGTGTTCATTAGCAGCTGCTTTCTTGGCTTCTTTCCATAAATCGCCATAGACTGGAGTCAGGGATAATCCGGCAGTATTAATAATATCCAGGGTTTGTTCCGCAGATTTAGCATAATACTCGGTTCCTTTCTTGAGCGGCCATCCCGCCATGGTTAGATACACATCGTGATTTGATTTGTGAGCGCAGACCGTCAGAGCCGGCGGCCATCCCGCCATGGTTAGATACACATCCGCTAAAAGTGTTTTTGCAGCCCACTTCGATGGGGTTGAACTATTTCCGGAACGGCTGGTAGAAGGCAGTGTGTTAACAGCTGTTTTGCAGTCGGGTACGATAACCTGATCGTATATAGTAGCAACACTCACCCTCGGCTGTGGCTGTAAGGCATCTTCAGGCGACAGCAGCATGGGAACATCGCCATAAAGACGTACAAGGTAAAAATAACACAAAGCTCGCATAAAATAAGCTTCTCCCAGTACTTTTTTATAGGCTGTTTCGGTAGAATCAGTAGGAATAGGAGTCCCTGAAATAATGGCATTCGCTCCGGTTATTACAGACCACATATTTGCCCACATGGTTCCCCAGTCGGCCGTGTTTAAGGTGATGTTTGGCGTAAGATTCTGAATTAGCAACATGGCATTATTCGGTTTGGGAGAGGTAACCATTTCATCAGCCCCGATTCCTATACGAAACATCCGGCAGCTAAAGCCATAATTCTGATTCCAGAAACTATTATATAGGCCTGAAATAGATTTCTGAACCTGAGTAATATCCTGCGGTATTCCAATATATTGTTCTTTTGTAATCCAGGACTTTGGTTCTTGATCAAGATCAACACATGATGTTGTCAGCAAAAAAATGCACCAACCAAAGAATATCTTAAAATATTTATTCATAACTGTAAATTTTATCAGATTAATTAATATCAAAATGAAAAGCTTAAACCGGCAATAAAACTTCTACCGTTAGGATAGTTTCCCCAATCAACACCTGAAGTTAACGGATTTCCAAGCGTAGCTTCGGGGTCAAGGCCTTTATATTGAGTAAACATCAAAGGATTTTGAACGGATCCATATATTCTGAAAGACTCGATTTTGAGTGATTTACACAAATTATCAGGCAAATTATATCCCAATGTTATGCTTTTAATTTTCACAAAATCTCCCTTTTCAACAAATCTGGAAGTGAAGCCCTGCAATGCTGAACTGACATAAACAAATCCCGGGATATTTGTATCTTCGTTGTCTTTAGTCCAACGGTCTAAAAATGCACGTTTCGGAGTAACGGCATCCTGTGCAACACCATTGATACTGCCAGGATAACCGGATTGGTCGGTAGCATTGTAGATGTCAAATCCATGGAAACCAACGACAAACAAGCTCATGTCGATATTTTTATACCGTAAGGTATTGTTCCATCCCCAGTTAAATACAGGTAATCCGCTACCGATTATGCTTTGGTCGTCAAAATTTAATTTCCCGTCGCCATTCACATCTTTAATCTTTATTTGCCCGGGAACAACCTTGTAGATAGAAGCATAAGTTCCTGTTGTGGTTGAACCATTTGCATTGGTAATAGTAACCGGCTGATTCACTTCATCCGATTTCCAGACACCTTCATCTGTATAACCATAAAAACTTGCAATTCTTTGATTTTCTACCATTTGGAAGATAGCCAAGGGATTGTTACTTATCCCGGTAACACCCATAGCCTGCATTTTGTTGGGAGTCGGAATTCTGGAATAAATACCTTTGTTAAATGACAAAGAAAGGTTGCTTTGCCAACTGAATGTTCTGCTTGTAAACGGCTCAGCTCCCAAAGTCACTTCAAAACCCTGGTTTGTAATCTCTCCGGCATTCTTGAGCAATGAAGGCCAACCAGAATGATCAGGTTGTGCTACATTCAACAAAATATCTTTTGATACCTTGTTATACCAGTCTGCCGTTAATGTCAGCCGACCTTTAAACAAGGCCAAATCAAGACCGGCATTAAACTGCTCATTCCTTTCCCATCTCAAATCCGGAGACGCGGGACGCCCTACTACATAGGAAGTTGTACCATCAGAGTTGACAACAGGCACCATTTGAGAATAAGTGCTGTATGGTGCAATTGCCTGATTACCCACAACGCCATAACCTGCGCGCAATTTCATCTGGCTAATCAGTTGCTGATTTTTCATAAAATCTTCCTGGGCAGCATCCCATGCCACTGCAAAAGATGGGAAGTAATCCCATTTATGGTAAAGTCGTGATGAACCATCATCACGATAAGATGCTGTAATCATATAACGATTTTTGAAAACATAATTGACCCTCATCATCCCTGACATCAAAGCAGATATTTCGCGTTCAGATGAAGCATAGAATTTATCTGCCCATGCCAGTGCATCATATCCTAAATCAAAAGCAAGAAGTTCTGATGTACTTTTTTGATTGTACTTGTTAAAGTAAGCCTGTTCGAATACAGCAGTAGCATTCACCCGGTGATCTTCATTAAACTCCTTAACATAACTCAGAATATTGGTATTCAACCAGCTCAGATTCCATACACTTGTTGAAAAGGCTTGCGTACGATTGTTTTTGAAATAAAAATAGCTTTCACTATTTGAAGTAGATTGATCCAGGGATTGTGTAAATGAAACACCAAACTGAGAACGGAATTTCAGGTCTTTATTGAACGTAATCTCTGCATAAGTTTGCATGTTGCTGTTCAGCACCTGATAGCTATTACGGCAATCATCAATATAAGCCATCGGGTTATAAGCAGCAAGTCCTTTGATTGGAAAAACATTACTGAAAGTTCCGTCCGAATTTTTAGGCATTGCCGTTGAAGGCCAGTTTAACGCAGTTTGCAACAAACCTTCGTAAGGATTAATTCTCGGACCACTTGAATTGCTATAGTTTCCGTAAACACTAAAGCCTGTACTCAACCAGGGTCTTATTGTGTTATCAATTTTAAGACGATAATTGACAGCGTCATTTCTGGACATTTTAATTACCCCCTGAGAACCTGAATAACGTACGGAAGCAAGATAAGTTGCCTTGTCACTTCCACCCGAAATAGAAAGGTCATGGTTTTGAGAAACTGCCGGATTGTTGAATATTCCTTCCATGTAATTAAAACCGTCGGTTCCGTTGTCAAAAGCTTTTATCTGTTCCTCTGTATAAAATACGACAGGTGCTAGTGGTTTGGGCATGGTCGGGTAATACTCCTGTCCATACGCGTTGGCTAATCTTGCAAATTCTCCGGGAGAAAGAACATCCGGAAATTTGTACACCGTCTGTAAGCTTGTAAATGAGTTTAAGGATACAATCATTTTATCTTTCTGAGGTCTCTTTGTTGTGACCAAAATCACTCCATTTGCTCCTTGCGATCCATAAACTGCTGTAGCAGAAGCATCCTTCAATATTTCAATTGACTGGATGTCGGAAGGGTTAAGAGTTTTCAGTGACCCTCCGATAAATCCATCCACTACAACCAGCGGCTGGCTGTCGGAAGAAATCGAGTTTACTCCTCTGATTCGTATTGTCATGTCTTGCGACGGATCACCTGTCCCTGAAACAATAGATACCCCGGCCAGACTCCCCTGAAGAGCATTAGAAACATCAGCAGAAGGTACATTCTTCAACGCATCTTCAACTTTTACAGATGCAACTGCACCGGTTAAATCACTCTTGCGTTGAACACCATAACCGACAACCACCAATTCACCCAATTGCATTTCTTTATCAGCCAGGGTGACATTAATGGTACTTCTACTGCCCACACTAAGCTCAACAGTTTCCATCCCAACATAGGAGAAAACAAGGATGTCCGGTGAATCGGGTGAAATATCAATTTTATAACTTCCTTTGGCATCGGTAACTGTTCCATTGCTTGTCCCCTTGACAATAACCGTAGCCCCGATAACAGGATTCCTCCTGTCATCTATCACTATTCCGGCAATTTTTCGTGTTTTTTGAGCTTGTGATTCCTTAGACATTTTTTTATCCATGCTAAGACTTTCAGGAGTCAGAACAATCAGATTATTATCCTGTTTTTCCCAACCGATTCCCGATCCGGTAAAAATACTTTTTAGCGCTTCGTCGATCGATACATTGTTAACGACAACAGAGACTGTTTTATTGAGAGCTTCAAAATCATCGTTATAAAAAAAGTTATACGCAGAATTCTTTTCAATAACTTTTATTACCTGCCTGATTGATTTGTTTTTTTCATTCAAGGTAATTTGTGCGAAAGTGTTGGTAGCAGCAAAAATAATAATGACAGTACAAAATTTTCTTAAAATATCATTAAATTTCCAGTGCTTTGATTTGTTTTTCATATTTTTATAGACTTAAATGATTAATAAATAGGAACTTTTCGTTTGCAAGACTTCAAAAGTACCTGTGGAAGATTCATTTCTCGTGAAGTGGTACGGTTTTGGCTGTATCACTTCTTTTTTAATCCGCTGATTGCTAACTGGTATTATGCATAAGATGTTCAATTTAAGATTATTATTATATAGTTGATTTTACTGATAATGTATGACCCCCTGATAATATCGTAATTGTTTCTGATTTTCCTTCAAATAAATATGAGAACCTTCCATCCTATAGGACAATGGAGACGTAATGGACAATATTTGAAGGATACTTTCTAAACTGTTATCATACAACGTTCCTGAGTAGCGGATGTTTTTTAAGGTTTCCGACTCAAAAGTGATCCTGACGTTATAATTCCGCTCAAGTGTTGATGCTATACTTGCAAATGTTTCTGACTCAAACGCAAGTCGGTTGTTCATCCAACTGGTATAAATCTTTCCGTCATCAACATCTGTCTTTTGCATGTTTTTATTCACGCGGTTATAAACGACCTTCTGATTAGGACTAATGGTGAGTTTGCTGTTTTCATCTCCGGCCTCAACTTTCCCGTTGATCAACACAACAGAAAACAACTCTTCTTCCGGATACGCTTTTACATCAAATGCAGTCCCTAATGCCTTCACTGAAAAACCGTTTGTTTTCACAATAAATGGAGCGTTCTCATTCTCAGCAACTTCAAAATAGGCTTCTCCTTCAAGATGAATGATTCGTTCCTTTCTATTAAAGCGACTTCCATACATCAGGGTAGAACCGGAATTTACCCATACACGACTTCCGTCGGGCAATAATACATCAGCTTTCTGACCTTTTGCAACCGTAACGACCATATCGTTGTTAAAACTCCTGTTTTCAAGCACAAGATAACCCGTGAAAGTTGAAATAATAAGTATC
>Ga0265294_10008903_pt1 | contig 11652 bp, 8 predicted proteins | sample MunlanPumphouse3_FD_192504 | JGI IMG/M metagenome (GOLD analysis project Ga0265294, IMG submission 192504) | Groundwater microbial communities from a municipal landfill in Southern Ontario, Canada - Pumphouse #3 | ecosystem: Environmental > Aquatic > Deep subsurface > Groundwater | place...
TTATGGCTTGGTACTTCCGTCCGGACCCTGATTTTTTGGGGTGCACTGATTTTGTTTTTCGCTACGCTTCTCTTTTTTGTTTTTATTCCCTTGTTCAAGCTTTTTCGTCTGGGTGGAGGCCTTACCGAAAAGCAGGCGGCAATTTTAATTGGAGAACACTTTACGGAAGTGGATGATGTATTGATTAATACATTGGAACTAAAAGAATTGCTCGACTCCTGCCCGTCAAAACACGCATTGCTTGAAGCCTCTGTTGCCCAAAAAACAGCAGCCCTTCGGCCTGTACCTTTTCATCGGGCAGTGAATCTGAAGTCGAATCTTAAATATTTAAAATTTGTAGTCCCTGCCCTCCTCGTTTTTGTTTTGTTATGGCTTCTTAATCCGTCATTTTTAACCGATTCGGGTGACCGGTTGATTCATTATAATCAGGAATATGAAAAACCACGGCCTTTTCAGTTTCATATTCTTAATGCAGAATTGGTGGCAGTGCAAAACGAGGATTTTTCACTACAGGTGCGCATTACCGGTGATTTCGTTCCGGATGCCGTATATGTACAAATGGGGAGCCAGAGATACAGGCTTACCCCTATGACCGATCATGAGTTTTTTTATCAATTTAGAAACCTTACCCATGATCAGCGTTTTCATCTTGTGGCCGGCGATTATGCTACCAGCGAATACACCATACGGGTTTATCCCAGACCTGTATTGCTTGATTTTCAGGTGGAGATAACATTTCCTGAGTACCTTGGCCGGCCTGTAGAGATGATTTCAAATTTGAGTGATATTTCTTTGCCTGAAGGTTCCCAAACAAAATGGAGTTTTTTTACCCGCGATTGTGACCGCCTGCACCTTATTTTTCCTGATACTCTGCTTTCTTTGACCGGATCGCAATCCAATGTTTTTACTTTTCAGCAAACGATAAAAAAAACTAGCTCGTTTCGGTTGGTAACGGCCAATGCTTTTCTTAACAGCCGTGATACCCTGGATTACAGTGTTAAAAGTATTCCCGATGCCTATCCTGAATTGCAGATAGAAGTTTATCACGACAGTGCGCAGATACAGCGGCTTTTTTTTAACGGAACAGTTCGCGATGATTATGGTTTCACGGGGTTAAGTTTCTTTTACAAGCATGCAGCCACCGGTGATACTACCGGAATTACATGGTCGGAAAATATCCGTATTGCACCGCATGTGACCCGGCAAACCTTTTTTTATGACTTCAATTTACAGCCTTTATTTCTGATGCCAGGCGATGAGGTACACTATTATTTTGAAGTTTGCGACAACGATGGCATTCATGGCAGTAAATGTGTTCGTTCTGTCTCTGCAGTGTTTCAGGTTCCCACGTTACAGGAAATTGAAGCATTGGCGCAGCAGGACGAGGATAATTTGCTTGATGAAATGGATCAGGCTCTCACCGAAACGCAGGAAATCAAAAAGGAAATTGAGGCTTTAACCCGGAAAATGCTTGAAAATTCTGAAGTGGGGTGGGAAGAAATGGATAAGTTGAATGCCCTGCTCGAAAGGCAGCAGGAAATGAACGCCCGAATGGAAGAACTCTTTCAAAAGAATAATGAAATGAATGCCCGGGAATCGGAATTTAAAACTATCGAACCTGCTTTGCTCGAAAAACAGCAACAATTGGAGGAATTGTTTCAGGAGTTAATGTCGGAGGAAATGCGGGAGATGTTTGAAGAAATGCAACAGCTGATGGAAGAGATGGACAAGAATAAAATGAGCGAATTGTTGCAGGAGATGGATTTGAGTAATGAGGAGCTGGAGAACAGGCTCGACCGGACGCTGGAGCTTTTTCGGAAACTTGAGGTGGAAAAGGACTTGACCGACTATGCCCGCCAGTTGGAAGAATTAGCAAAACGACAGGAGGAAAATGCCGAAGCAACAAAAAATGCGAATCAGAACGCCAGCGATTCTTTATTAAAAGCACAACAAAAACTGAAGGATGAATTTGATCGGTTGTCGGAGAAATTTGACCAAATCATGGAGAAAAATCAGGAGCTGGAACAGCCTTTCCCGATCGATGACCCGGCAGCCGACGAATCCGAAGTACAACAGCTTCAGCAGGAGAGCATGGAACAAATGCAAAATGGGAAGAACAACCAATCGGCTCAATCGCAAAACAGTGCTGCTGGCAAAATGAAACAGATGGCTGAAGCCATGATGAAAGGCATGGAAGGGATGCAGATGCAACAAATTGCTGAAGATAGGGACGCACTTCGTCAGCTTTTGGAAAATCTTATACAGCTTTCCTTTATGCAGGAAGAATTAATTGAAACTCTTCAGGTAATGCGTCGCAACGACCCGGAATATAACGCGCTTATCCGGCGTCAGAATACCATACGAACGGATATGGAAATGGTTAAAGACAGCCTTGAGGCCCTTGGAAAACGGCAGATGGCGATAAAACCCTTTATCACAGAAAAAATTATGGTGCTGAACCATCATCTGGAAGCCGCAGTGGAATTCCTCACCGAATATCGCACGTCGAATACGCTTAAGGAACAGCAATATAGTATGACCGCCATAAACGACCTTGCTTTGCTGCTTTTGGAGGCTATGGATCAGATGGAACAGCAAATGCAACAGATGATGAGCGGTGGGTCGGGGCAATCCACCTGTCCTTCGCCCGGTGGGGAAGGGGAGATGGATATTTCCACCATGCGGCAATTGCAGGAACAACTGAGTAAGCAGCTCGAAGAGATGAAGAGTGGTATGAAACCAGGAGGTGAAATGCCGGGAGGTATGAGTGAGAAATTAGCCCGGGCTGCCGCTCAACAAATGGCTATCCGCAGAGAACTGCAACAAATGGCCGAAGAAATGATGGAACAAAGGGGTCAGATGTCGGGCAATATGCGACAAATGTTGCAGCAAATGGAACAAAATGAAATCGATATCGTAAATAAACGGATAACACAAGCAACATTGAACCGGCAAAAGGATATTGTTACCCGGTTACTTGAAAGTGAACGTGCCGAAATGCAACGGGATAAAGACGAGCAGCGCAAATCAAATGAAGTAAAACTTCAAAAATATAGTAACCCTGACGCGATTTTGGAGTATAACAAAAAGAAGGAAAAAGAGGCTGAAATGTTACGAACTATTCCGCCTGCATTAAATCCTTTTTTCCGTGTCAAAGTAAATGATTATTTTTACCGCGTTAAAGAAGAGTAATATAAAATGGCGAAAAAGCATATATTAACTTTTGTGAGCACTGATCCGGTCAGTAAACTTGAGCGTTTTGCTGAAGAGGTTAGCAATTATTACCATTTAGATGATACCTATTTTGGCAATGTAATTATTTGTTTGGATACCCTGCGGGGATATTGCCAGAAGGGTTATCGTGAGGAGAGTTGGGAACTTACAATTCATGTTCGCAGCGCTCGTGAAGGGTTGGTTTTTTCTATTCAGGATAGGGGCGGAGTGATATCGGCTTCCATGGTACCTGAATGTATCTCTGTCGACCTTCTCGATCGGGAAGGGGGTGAATTTTTATTCACGTTAGGTACGTTATCCGATTATTTTCGTGCCAACACCACGACCCGTGAGGTGGAGCTTGTTTTTAGTACCCACAGTATGCACCGGGAGCTATCGTTAAAACGCGCCGAGTTATTGAAAGAATATTTTCAATCAGATTTGGTGATTAAAAAGATGTAAATTCAAATCAAAAATTACAGGGGTGAGGATAAATTTTTTTTCAGAGGAGGTATCCTATACGTTAAAGCATAAGCGGCTGATCCGGACCTGGCTCAGCCGTCTGTTTTTTGAAGAAGGAGTTCAAGTGGATACGATTAACTATATTTTTTGTAGTGATCATTATTTATACGCGATAAATGTTCAATATTTGCAGCACGAAACATTTACTGATACCATAACTTTTTCTTATAATAATGATAATGAGGATGTTATAGGTGATGTTTACATTTCTTACGATCGGGTAAAAGAAAATGCCAGGGAATTACGAATAGCGGCCATAGATGAGGTGCATCGTTTGCTCGTGCATGGGGCGTTGCATTTATGTGGATACAACGATAAAACCGGTAAGGAGAAAATGATAATGACCCAAAAGGAAGATCATTATTTGTTGTTATTCAGCGATTTAGTGCAATAGTTTCACGTGAAACATGAAGAGGATGAATGAAATTTTCGATGTAATTGTAGTTGGCGGGGGGCATGCCGGGTGTGAAGCAGCCGCAGCTGCGGCCAACATGGGGAGTAAAACGCTGTTGATTACAATGAACCGTAATACCGTGGGCCAAATGTCGTGTAACCCGGCAATGGGGGGTGTGGCTAAAGGACAAATTATTAAAGAAATTGACGCGCTGGGTGGCCTTTCTGCCATTGTTACTGACCATACAATGCTTCAGTTTCGAATGCTAAATCGCTCTAAGGGTCCTGCCATGTGGAGCCCCCGGGCCCAATCTGACCGTAATCTTTTCGTACGCAAATGGCTACAAATGCTGGAAGAAATTCCAACACTTTTTTTTCGTGAAGATACGGTGCAGGATCTGGTTGTGGACGATGGAAAAGTAAAAGGGGTAAAAACAAAATTGGGGATCACTTTTCTCGCTAAAAGTGTTATACTTACCAATGGTACTTTCCTTAACGGGATTATTCATGTGGGCCATAGTCGACTGGGTGGCGGCCGAATGGGTGATTTGGCGTCTATCGGTCTTACCACTCATTTACAAACTCTGGGTTTTACTGCGCTGCGCCTCAAAACCGGTACTCCGGTAAGGGTCGACGGCCGGAGTATTGCCTACGATAAGTTAATCGAACAAAAAGGGGATGAAACTCCGGGAAAATTCTCCTTTACCCATACTCCGCCGCTGACAAAACAACGAAGTTGCTTCATTGTGCATACCAATGAAGAAGTTCATCGGGTGTTAGAAACGGGATTTGAAGATTCTCCCCTGTTTAAAGGCAGAATTCAAGGTACCGGACCCCGTTACTGCCCTTCTATTGAGGATAAACTTAACCGTTTTCCGGATAAAACGCAACATCAACTTTTCGTTGAACCTGAAGGTTGGGATACCGTTGAAGTGTATGTCAATGGATTTAGCAGCTCACTACCCGAAGATATTCAACTTAAAGCCTTGCATAAGATTCCCGGCTTTGAAAAGGCCCGGATTTTTCGCCCGGGTTATGCCATAGAATATGATTATTTTCCACCCGATCAGCTGAAATTTACACTGGAAACCAAGCGTATTGAAAATCTTTATTTTGCGGGTCAGATTAATGGTACTACCGGATACGAAGAAGCTGCCGGACAAGGCTTGATGGCAGGAATTAATGCACATTTGAAAATTAATAATGAAGCCCCTTTTATTTTATCCCGTTCCGAAGCTTACATCGGCGTATTGATCGATGATCTGATCACCAAAGGAGTGGATGAGCCCTACCGGATGTTTACCTCCCGGGCCGAATACCGAATCCTGCTTCGGCAGGACAATGCGGATCTTCGTCTCACTCCGGTGGGTTATCGGTTAGGATTGGCCTCCACGGCACGCATGGAAAGGGTAAATGAAAAAAGAGATAAGGTTGCCCAAATCATCGATTTTTTGAAAAGCCATGGAGCACGCCCTGATGATATCAATCCCTGGCTTGAAGAAATTCAAACCACAACGATCCGCGAAAAGCAAAAGCTAGCCATTCTTCTTTTGCGCCCTCAGGTTTCCATTGCGACTTTACAACAGGGCGATAGTAAACTACGTAATTTTCTTGCACAGCAGATCGGGGATGACCAGGAAGTGATCGATGAAGCGGAGATTTTGGTGAAATATGAAGGATATATTCAAAAAGAACAAGAGATGGTAGACAAACTTGCCTCCATGGAAAATCTGTCGTTGCGCCCTGATTTTGATTATATGAAATTGCAAAGCCTGTCGTATGAAGCCAGAGAAAAGTTAATGGCAATACGACCCACAACAATCGGCCAGGCTTCACGTATCAGTGGCGTCTCGCCATCTGATATTGCTGTTCTGCTCGTATATCTTGGAAAGTAACTAACTTGTTCCACGTGAAACAACCTTATGAAAATATTGAATAACTGTCCTTTATGTAATTCTGAACAGATTATTGCCGTACATAAAATTCCGGATCATTTTTTGAGTGGCCAAGTTTTTACTGTGTCGCAATGCAATGAATGTGGTTTCAGATTTACCAACCCTCGCCCAAACGCTGATGCGCTGGGCGCTTATTATCAATCCAATGCCTATATTGCCCATTCAAATACGCAAAAAGGGTTTATTGCTTTTACTTATCAGCGGATTAGAAATTATACCATTCACCGAAAAATTGCAAGGATTTCAGCCCTGCATCCTGCCGGATCCTTATTGGATATTGGCTGTGCCACCGGCGAGTTTCTTGCAGCCTGTCGAAAAAAAGGCTGGAAGGTAACCGGTGTCGAACCCGATGAAAAAGCAGCGTCTTTTGCAACGCAACATTTTCACCTGAATGTTTTTCCTGAAACCGCTCTGAAGACTTTCGCAGATGGCTCTTTCGAGGTGATTACCCTATGGCATGTTTTGGAACATGTGGATTCGCTGCATGAACGGGTAGAGGAAATTTATCGGTTGCTGGCGCCCGGCGGACTGGCCGTGGTGGCTGTTCCCAACCCTGCTTGCTATGATGCGCATCATTATGGTACCTTTTGGGCCGCATGGGATGTTCCCCGACATCTCTCCCATTTCTCTCCCTCTAATATGATCTCACTGTTTTGCTCTTCTCATGGCTTTCGCTATCTGAAATCATTTCCCATGCTTTTCGATGCTTTTTATATTTCGATGCTGAGTGAAAAATACCGTTCCCGTAAAATGCATTTTTTTCGTGCACTCTCAACGGGTATAGTTTCGAATTTTAACGCTATGAAAACTGGCCAATATTCAAGTCTGACTTATATTTTTATAAAATAAGTTTTTTTGTACAGCATAAAATCCGCTTTTCTTCCAATGGTTTAATTTTATGCGATTTTAGCCCATAATTCCTTTCTCTGGTATCTGGTATTGTAAAATTCCGGATCGTTCCTAAAAACGCCTTATTCTGTGTCTGGATCCGGCTTCCCTTTTTTTGGGTTATTCGATTGTTAACCAACACTTTAACACGAAAATGATCTTTTTTATGCTCCCTTTTCGTATTTCTGTTTTCCGCATTGATCTCTCGTCGTTTTGGATTTTTCATGAAGAGAAATGGGGATAGAAAATGCTTAATGGATATGGATTCTGCAAACGAAATGTTTTTGCTCTCCTGAGTGTTTCGTAATTTTATGGGTGGGTCTGAGTATGTAGAATTTTTAAAATCGTTTGAATTTTCTTTTTTTTAGTTTTTTCCTGATTGTATTTATTGTATGAGGTGGATGATGGCTTATGATATTAGTAGACGATATGATTCATAACGTTATTAATTTTTATAATTTGATATTGCTTTTTCATTTACTATGATGTATAATGGGCTAACACAAGCAAAAAATAACTGTATAATAGTAATTTACATTTCACGGATTACCATGATTCGGGCCGGGGCGTTGGTAGGATTGGCAAGAATTTTCTCAATATTTTTAGGACTCTCTATCAATTGTCCGGCTGAACAGGTTCGTTTTTCAGTTCCCAGGGTGATATCCGGGGTACCTTCAAGGATGTATAAACAGGCATCACCGGGTACTTTATGGGCGGCGAGTGTTTGATGGGGAGCAAGGATGATGTGGGCTACCACAAGGTTTTCGCTGGCATACAAGCGTGCGAATTTAACGCCTTCGGGAGAGGGGGTATAGTTTGCCTCATGAATGGAATGTATTATCATCGTATTGGATTTACTATGAATCGGGTAAAAGTATAATAATTAGTCAAGATTTTTTCTATACACCCATTTTGAATCTCCGATATCATAGAAATCGTCAAATACTGCCAGGTGTGTATAATGGTTTGCCGAATAGAACTTTTGGGTGTTTTCATAAAGTTTTTTTCCGGAGGTTTCAATATAAAGCATTGTACCTCCCTGTTTTTTTACTGCCTTTTCGGTTAGGTTGAGCAGGGCTTTTCCAATGCCTTTATTCTGTTCCGTTTTGGCAACGGCGATCCAATATAGATCATAGGCATATTTGGTACATGGGATTTTTCCATAACAGGCAAACCCAACAGGTATTCCTGCATTTTCTGCTACGAAAAACTGATAGCCGGAGCTGGCGCCGAATTTTAGATTTTCTTCCATAAGTTCGCCTGCTACCAGCGCCTCATCTTTACGAAAGAATCCTGTATTTTCTACAATTTTTACCAGAATATGCAAGTCGGACGGAAAAAGCCGGTCACGAAAGATTATTCCTGTTTTCATCGTATGGCTGCTTTAATAATCAGGTTAAATAGTTCTTCTTCGGTAATATTCGCATGGCGACATGCTGCGATTAATCCGGCATCGGGCGATAGGCAAGGATTAGCATTAATATCAAGAACCCACGGATTGCCCTGATTGTCGACTCTAAAATCAATTCGTGCATAGCCACAAAGATGGAAAACATCCCAGCACTGATAGGCCAGTTCCTCGAGTTTCACGATTAACTGCGTATCTTTTTCGTCAAGTTCAAAACTTCGCCGGGTGTTTTGGTATTCAAATGAATTTTCGTCCCATTTTGCTGTATAGCCTACAATACGCGGTTTCTCTTTCGGATAGTTGCAGAAGCACATTTCTGCAGGATGCAATACCCGGGGCCCGTCAGGATATTCGATTACCGAAATATTAAATTCTCTCCCTTCCACATAGGTTTCCAGAAAAAAGTTATTTGACCCAAACTTTTCCCGGTACCGGGAAATATTCTCTTCGCTTCCTTTAAAAACGCTGTAATCATCAATTCCCACGGAGGCATCCTCCCATATAGGTTTGGCAATAAAGATCCGATCGTCGCTGAAACCTTCAAAGGCCTGTGCGGTAAACCAAGGTGGTGTAGGAATTCCGGCCAGGGTCATGATTTCTTTTGATAGCACTTTGTCGTTGGTGAGAAACATCGGAATCGATGTATTACCGGTATATGGGTAGCCCAGTGCATCGAGAAATCCAGTGGACAGAAAAAGCACGCGGGCATTATGATCCATACCTTCTACCAGATTGAAGATAACTGTGGGTTGGATCTGGTTTATTTTTTGCCGGAGTGCCGGGAAATCCATATTCATAAATTCACGATAGGTTTCATATCCCAGTGCTTCAAGGATTTCTTCTGCAAAGCAAACCTGATTCAGAACATCCAGTTCATCTTCCGGTGCATTGTCGGCAATGCTGTTGATAAGAATGACTACTTTTTTCATTTTAACACGCATAATATCAATAAAAGTAAAGAAACAGGTATTAAACAGGGGCGTTAACCGTGGGATTCATTTTTTTTTCTGCCGAGCCAAGAATTTTTTTTATTAGCGACAGGTAGGAGATTCCCACGAGTTTGCAGAGTATAGGCAAATCGCTGTGTACCGGGTTGAGGCCGGCCAACGGGTTGATTTCAATAAAACAAGGTTTTCCGGCAGCATTGAGTTTTATATCCACTCTTCCGGCATCTTCGCATCCCAGAATTTGATAGGAGGAGAGTGCGAGGTCAGCGATTTCGTCAGCTAATGGGCCATTTACCAGGGCATAGTGAATCAGTGACTGATAGTTTTCTTTCGTATGGTAACCATAAATAATAGGTTCGGTAGAAAATTCGGGAATAACTTCCATAATACCAAGAACCTGAGCCTGTTTTCCGGTGCCGGTTATTCCTGCTGTAAATTCTCTTCCGGGAAGATATTCCTCAATAATAACCGGTTGCTGATGTTTTTCAAGGAGCTTTTCGACCTGGGCGGACAGTGCAGAAAAGGAATCGATAATACTTTCATTCCCAATTCCTTTTCCTGTGCCTTCAGCCACGGGTTTTACGAAAACAGGATATTGAACAGGCAGGCCATTGAGCTCATGGGAGGAGGATATTCTGAAAAATTGAGGCATATCAAAGCCATGGTTTTTTAATACCATTTTGGTATAGGCTTTATCCAGGGTGATGGCCAGGGTTAGTGGGTTGGCAAAGGTATAGGGTATGCGGTATGCATCCAGTAATGCCGGCACCTGCGATTCGCGGCAGGCGCCTGACATTCCTTCTGCAATATTAAAAACCAGATCCCAGCGTTCGCCTGCCGCCAGACATTGGGTGAGTTCATAAATATTCCCGATTTTTCGGGTTTTATAGCCACATTGTTGTATGGCTAGCTCCAGTGCTTCTATGGTTTCTTCTTTATCGAATTCCGCAGTTTCTTCTTCTGAAAAGCCCATTGCGCGATAAGAGCTACGTAAATCGTAGGTAAGCCCGATGATTTTTGTTTTCATATTCGGCAGGTTATTGTGCGGTATCGGGGTAGGAGAACCGATGGCCCTGATAGTTGCGTAAGAGCAGGTTATCCCCGTCATATCCTTCTACATAGTCGGGCAGCAAGGGTATTTTCCCTCCGCCATTGGGTGCATCTATCACATAATGTGGAATGGCATAACCCGAGGTGAATCCGCGCAGACTGTGAATAATTTCAAGTCCTTTTGCAACTGGTGTACGGAAATGTTGTGTGCCCTGAACCGGGTCACATTGATACAAGTAGTAAGGTCTGACGCGGCATCGAAGCATTTTATGCACAAGTTTCATAAAGATTTCCGGCTGGTCGTTGATTGCTTTCAGTAAGACAGTCTGGCTACCCAGTACAATTCCTGCATCGGCTAAACGGTTGAGTGCTGTTTCGCTTTCAGGAGTAAATTCATCGGGATGTGTAATGTGAATGCTTATGTACAAAGGGTGGTATTTTTTGAGCAGGGTTGTAAGGTGCGTGGTGATGCGCATGGGCAGCACCATGGGTACTTTGGTTCCGATACGGATAATCTCAATGTGGGGGATCATTTTCAGGCGCGATAACAGATATTCGAGATGTCTGTCGGACAAAGTAAGCGGATCACCTCCTGAAATAAGAACATCCCGTATTTCTTCGTGTGCCTGGATGTAAGCCAGTGCATCATTCCAGCGTGAGAGGGAGGTACATTCGTTTTTTCGTTGTGAAACCATTCGTGTGCGGGTACAGTAGCGGCAATAGGCCGAACAGCGATTGGTTACAAGAAAGAGAACCCGGTCAGGATAGCGATGCACGAGATTGGGAAGAACAGAATCACCCTCTTCGTCGAGTGGATCGGTTTCTTCACCGGTATGGATTTCCAGCTCATGATGCGTGGGTATCATGGTTTTTCGAAGGGGATTATTATCCTCTTTTTCTGAAAAAAGGCTAAGATAATAAGGAGTGATTCGAAATGGTAATGTAGGATTTTGGATAAATGCGTTGTTTTCGGAGCCGGAGAGCGGAGAGAAATTGATAAGTCGGTCGGGTGTGGTTATGCTGTTTTTAATTTGCCATTTCCAGTTGTTCCATTCCCTGATGGTAGTGGCAGGGAAATAAGTGGAAATGAAGCGCCGGGTGTCGGGGGAGATCTGTGTTTCCTGCTCCAGAATATCCGATGCAGTAGGCAGGGTTTCTCTTGTGACGCTCAGTTTGGCGCTTGGAGGCTCCACTACTTCTTCACTAGCTGAAGCGGTGGAAATGACTTTTTTGTCTTTTTTTGTTTTCATAATAAACACAATAGTTGTTTTTAAGG
>Ga0265294_10008904_pt1 | contig 11652 bp, 7 predicted proteins | sample MunlanPumphouse3_FD_192504 | JGI IMG/M metagenome (GOLD analysis project Ga0265294, IMG submission 192504) | Groundwater microbial communities from a municipal landfill in Southern Ontario, Canada - Pumphouse #3 | ecosystem: Environmental > Aquatic > Deep subsurface > Groundwater | place...
GCTTTCAGCGTCCAACCCGCCCACACCAAAAAGCACCAACTCGCAAACCTTCGGTTTGCTAGGCTGAGGTCGTCGACTTCGTCGCCAACCCGCCAACGAAATTCACGAAAAGGGGGACAGGGGCGGATAAGAGAGGAGAGGAGTTGGTTTGGATGGGAATTTTCACTGGGGATCGTCATTGATTTTTGTTCGTGGTCTAGCTGGTAATGGCGTCGCCATACCAAGGCGGAGTCAGAGCCAGCTAGACCACGAGTCCACGAATAAAGATATCCCCATCTAGACCCACAAAAAACTACGCGGGTATTTTGTGAATGGAAATTAGATCAGATAACACTAGAAGAGATTTTCTAATGAATATGAACTCCTGATTAAACAACTTTGTCTTCATTACACCAAATTAATAATAAAACATGAGTTATGTTTATCATTGGATAAATCAAACTTATCATCTATATGAATAGTGAAATAGGAGATGCAATTCTAAATGAATTCCTTCTCTACGTAACTATCTCAAAAAAGTCAGATTATATCTCCGTCTGGGCTGGGGCGGCCCGTGCAAAAATACGATTCTCTAATGATATTTATTCAATAACTCCAGAATCAACTGTCCTGTGTTATGTGGATAAAACGGATGCTGCACTAAAATTATCTAAGGAAAATCAAATAAAAAAGAAATATCTGACCCCCAATCCAAAGGATTCGAATATACTTCTAGTTACAAACAAAATAAAATGTATCTGCTTAAGTGATGCCTTAAACATAATTATTGGAAAAAAATATCCAATACCCTATAACTCATTTCAATCCCTTCCGGATTCTAAGTATGAATATTCCATCGCTTTAACAGACACAATCAACGGTCAAGTAGTAACACAAGATCTTTGTCCCGTCCCTTCTAAAAAGACTCGCCCGCGAAAGATAAAAGAGCTCAAAATATCCACTAAACCAAGCCCAGGGAGATCTGATTCATGGATTGTGACTTGTGGAAATTTGACTTCAACTGTCAAATTACTCTATATGAGCAATTTAGTTTATGTAATCTCCAAAGGTTCAAAAATGCTGAATCGTGATTTCGGTCTTCCAGGGGAGATACTTTCTGCAAGAAAGAAGCTGCTTGAAACCGGACAGATAAAACTGATTTCTTCAGGCGTATACACGGTAGTTAAGCCATTGAGGATTCGTGATCAGCAAACTGTTTTACAAATACTCACTGGTTATCCTGTTTTGGACATGAAAGACGCCTTTGACGACAATGAGAAATGTTGGACATATACTATTGAAGATGCTGCTTCTTCTGAAAATCTAAGTTCTGAGGACAGTATAACTACAGAAACACTGCCGCAATCGATCGCAATTCTAAAAATTACTGAAGACAGTGAACTCATGGTGGGATATGGGGAGGCAGTCTCTACCGTACGCTATAAAAGAGAGGTCTACAGTCTTTTACCGGACTCTACTATTTCAGCAACACGCAGCTCTTCAACAGAAGCATTACTAAAGCACAAAAATGATCTGCTGACGGCTGGCGTTCTCTCTCCTCATCCGGATCAAGGCAATTTATTAATCGTTAAGGATAAAATACGCTTTCAGTCGTTGAATTCATTGTTGGAGATGGTCACTGGCAAAATATGTGATTTTCCGTTTAATAACTACGATGAACTTCCGGAATCATATAATTATCAGATATAATTGCATAAACATAAGTAAGATGGTATATTTATTATTAACATGATGAAGTTGATATAATAATGAAAGTAACTGAACATCCCCCATACGCCCCTGCACTTATGGAATCAACACGGGCGATTGGTTATTCTCTTGAAGCTGCAATTTCTGATATCATTGATAACAGCATTTCAGCCTTTGCCAAAATAGTATGTGTGGATTATTTCCCCACTCACGATTTGGGTCCGTATATCTCTATTTTAGATGATGGAACAGGTATGTCTGAAGATCATCTGCAAGAAGCCATGAGATATGGATGCCAGAATCCCAATGATGTACGTGATCCTAACGACCTCGGAAGATACGGTTTAGGGTTGAAAACAGCATCGCTGTCTCAATGCCGAAATTTAATCGTATTAACAAAACAGAATGGAATAATTTACGGGCGTAGCTGGGATTTAGATTATGTAAAAGAGCATAATTCCTGGGCTCTACTAATATTAGAACATGAAGATATGATTTCTCTTCCAGGATATGAAAAACTGGAAAAAATGGAACACGGAACCTTAGTCCTCTGGCAAAATTTAGATAAATTATTTATTGGTGAAAGTGACCCGAAGAATGCCCTTGGAAAGAAGATGAGTCCTGTTAGAGAACATCTGGCACTCGTATTTCACCGGTATTTAACGGGCGAACCTGGACTGAAAAAGGTGGAGTTACTTATCAATAATCGGCAAGTAGAACCGGCAAACCCATTTTTATCTGGTAAAAATACTCAGCTGATGGATGAAGAAGTTATTGATATTCATGGCGAAAAAGTAATTATCAAGCCGTTTATTCTCCCGCATATTTCCAAATTAACCAAAAATGAGATTGATATGCTGGGGGGTAAAGACGGATTAAGACGCCAGCAGGGGTTCTATGTATACAGAAATAAGCGTCTTTTGGTTTGGGGAACTTGGTTTAGATTAATGCGGAAGGGCGATTTATCGAAACTTGCCCGTGTTCAGGTAGATATACCTAACTCACTAGATGATTTATGGACGCTGGATGTCAAAAAATCAACGGCAATTCCGCCTGAAGAAGTTCGTAAAAACTTGTCCCTCATTATTAATAAAATTACAGACGGAAGCAAACGAACATGGACATACCGCGGAAAAAAGGAAATCCGTGATCCAGAAAATAAATTATGGAATCGTATGATTTTGAGAGATAAAGGAATATCTTATGAGATTAACACAGCACACCCCCTCATCGAGGAATTATTCAGTTCCTGCCCTAATAAAAAAAGACTTCTTCAGTCTTTATTTTTACAACTCCAAGGAAATCTTCCATTAAATCAGTTGTATGTTGACTTGACAAATGATGAAAAAATTGCAAATGAGTCCAGTATATCTGAGGAAAATATCCTGAAACTACTTATATCTTCTTTGGAGGGGATAGATTCACTAAAAAAGAGAGAAGAACTTCTTGAAATCCTCAAAAAAACTGAGCCGTTTTGCGAGTATATTGAGGTTATTGATAAAGCCGTTGAACGTGGAGAACTACCATGAATGAAAATGTAAAAAATATAAAAACACTAGCTCTAGTATTCATTGATATGAAATATGGGGGGGAGGTCCCGACCCTGGAGCAATTGATCAAAACAGCTAAAAAAACCAGAGAAGATCTAAAAGAAGAGTGTCCTATTTCAGATGAAGAATTTGATCAGTTAGTCAACTCGCTGCGGGAAACCGTCGAAGTATCAATTGGAGATCCGCATTCATTACGAATGCCGGATCCAAATCATCAGTCTTGGTATCCTACTCACAAGAACGACGGATTTTACTGGAATAGATATCGTACATATTTACAGACTAAGAAACACTGGAGTTCAGACGTCATAAAGAAGCTGAATGAGACGACAGACTACATTATGGATGAGTTAGGAGATCCGACAAATCCTAAAAAAGATTTTGCACGCAGAGGGTTATTACTGGGAGATGTGCAATCTGGAAAAACTGCCACATATACAGCAATATGCAATAAAGCAGCTGATGCTGGTTACAGGGTTATAATTGTTCTTTCAGGAATGATGGAAAATCTTCGTTTCCAGACTCAGGAAAGGCTAGATGCAGAGTTCGCCGGACGTGAAAGTAAATATGCATTAGATACCAAAGCAGACAGCAAAATAAAAAATAAATCTCTTGGTGTTGGAAAAATACCTCCACTTAACAGAGATAAAAGGATATCTTGTTTTACTTCAGTAAGTACTGATTTTAATAAAAGAGTTCTTAAAACAAATGATTTGACATTGCGGAATTTAACCGGAACAGCCCTATTTGTCGTTAAGAAGAATAAGAGCATTCTTAATCATCTTCATAAATGGTTAGTCGATAATAATGCAGATGAAAACAATAAAATCGATTTACCTCTGCTTCTCATAGATGATGAGGCAGATAATGCATCTGTCAATACACAGACGCCGGATCATGATCCAACTGCCATTAATATAGCAATACGAAGTATTTTAAACAGTTTTTATCAGTCTTCATATCTTGGGATCACAGCAACTCCTTTCGCAAATATTTTCATTGATCCGGAGACCAAAGACGGGGGACCTGCTGACCTCTTCCCCCGTGATTTTATTACCGTACTTCCGACGCCGTCAAATTATATCGGGGCTGACCGTATTTTTGGTAATGGAGATGAAGAAGACGGGAATATTAGAAACAACACAGAATATTTCAGCACGCTTATTCCAATTTCCAAAGAAGAGATGGGAAATTACTTTGCATTCGGTCATCGGAAAGAGTTAGCATTTGGTTTAGCTGACTTTCCTGCATCATTGAAAGAAGCACTCTCATATTTCATTTTGGCTACAGCGATACGCAACCTTCGCGGAGATGAAAATGAACATTGCTCTATGATGATCAATGTCAGCAGATTTACTGAGGTGCAGAATAAACTTGCTAAATTAATTAAAGATTGGCTCAGTGACGTTAAATCCGACATTGAAGAATATTGTATGTTAGATCCTTCCGAATCTTTAAAAATAAAATATATCCGGTATTTGAAGGACGTATGGGACAAATACGAGTTAGAAAAGAAAGCTGAATGTGACTGGCAATCTCTGCAGCAGGAATTATTATTTGATGCAGTTAAACGTATAGAAGTCCAGGCAGTTAACCAATCAACCGGCGCTGCCAGTCTTGATTATTATAATTATAAAAATATTGGAAAACGTGTTATAGCCGTAGGCGGGAACAGTTTGTCCCGCGGTTTAACAATAGAAGGATTGTGCGTGAGTTATTTCTATCGAAATACTATGATGTATGATACGCTTCTTCAAATGGGGAGATGGTTTGGCTATCGGCCCAATTATGATGACATCTTTAAAATTTGGATGGCTAAAGATTCTGTAGACTGGTATGGATACATATGTGATGCAACAAATGATCTGAAATCTCAATTGGTTGAGATGGAGCGTTTGAAGAAAACACCTAAAGAATTTGGTTTAAGAGTTCGACAGGATCCAAACTCATTGATCGTAACTGCCAGAAATAAAATGCGGACCGGAACCAAGATTACGGTTCCAGTTACATTATCAAGCCGTCTTATTGAAACTCCTCGTTTGAAAAACGATTTATCTATACTTGAAAACAATCAGAGAATCTGCAAAAACCTTATAGCTGAACTGGACAGCATCCCTGGAGTTAGCAGAACAGAACAGAAAGAAAAACCGTCTGCTGTTATCTGGCATAATGTCCCTCGCAAATATGTTATAAAACTGGTCAATGCATTTGAAGCTCATCCTTGGCATTTAAATTACCAGTCTAAGGCACTTTGCGAATATATCTCAGCTTACTCCAATCTTGAGATGTGGGATGTTGCGATACCAAATGGTTCTATTGATGAAAAATACACTTTCAACTGTTTTTCAGATGAAATACACATAAAACCCGAGGATCGCTATATTACAGAAGATTCAAAAATGCTGCGGGTTAGCGGAACTCATGTTAAGGTTGGTTCGGGAAATTCAACACGCATTGGACTAAGTCAATCTCAAATAGAGGAGATTGATGAAAAAGCGCTGGATGGGAAAAAAACTGATCGAACATATCTCATTCAAGAGCGCAGACCGATTCTAATGATCCATGTTCTGAAAACTAAACCGGAAAAAGATGGCCCACCTCTTATCCAATGCCCGCCTTATCTATTTGCCTTAGCTCTTGGATTCCCATCCACGGGCGAAAAGGAACAAACAGTAAATTACATTGTTAATATTCAAGATTTAAGCAACTGGAATGATTACTCGGAGGATGATGAATATGATGATGACATATGATCAGTTAAGAGAAAAATGGAATTCCATCAAAAAAGGAGGATCTGTCTTCTGCTTAGTAGATCAGCATCATCATGTCGATATCAATATTGGGTACACTAATTTTTCTGAAAAGACCTTACTCATCAGAAATACAGGGGCCTTTTTGAATATCCCTTCATCCAAATCAATAATTGCAGAAAATTATCAGCAGGATAATAATGAATGGATATTATTATTTCGATTAATCAATCCGGAAAATGAAGAAGTTTTCATAAAACTATGCTGGGACATTATCGAATCATCACGTGATGAAAAAGACAATGTTGTTGAATTTATTGTTGGAAGATATCTAAAATGGCAACGGCTCTTAGAATATCGTCCATTGGATATTTTATCTTCAGCTCGTGAAAAAGGACTAATTGGAGAATTGCTCTATTTACAAAAACTGATTCCTGTTCTTGGGGTAGAGAATAGCGTTTTGAGCTGGTCAGGTCCAGAATGGTCAGATCATGATTTTGTGTATGACAATACATGGGCTGAAATAAAAACAGTTCATTTTTCTGCATCACAGGTTACCATTTCTTCTCTCGAACAGCTTGATAATCCAGCAAATACCAGTCTTCTGGTAATTTATTTTATTGATAAGACGACCCCAAATGATGAATCAGGGTTGACGCTTACAGAGATTGTGAACCAAACCAGAAAACTCATAGGAGATACAAATAAATCAATTTTCGATTTTGAGAGAAAACTATGTGAATATGGATATTCTGGTGATAAAACTGAATATAATATTCAGAAGTATCTTATTGGAAAAACAAAGACCTACAAAATTTCAAACTCATTTCCAAAACTTATTCGGTCTTCAATACATCCGGCAATTATATCAGCCAAATACACTCTTAGTTTTGCTGCTATTGAAGATTTTCAAATAAAGGGTGATTAAAATAGATATTACAGATTTCAAAAAGGAAATATGGACTGATATTAAGACAACAGCTCAGATTGACGGAGAAGGATCATCTGCTGCATTTGTGAAAATTATTGCCAAATACTTGTGTGATGCTGACGTCCTTTCTGAATTAATCTCTTCATTTTATCTTGGAAGGGGGAGACGAAATCGAAATCTCAGAGTGGATGGCTATAGTTATGAAGAAATTGATAATTCTATGACTTTAGTCATATGTGATTATCAGGACGAGGAAAAACGCGATGCACTGACAAAAACAGAGGCTGAAAAACATTTTGATAAGTTGAAGTATTTTATCGAAGAGGGAGTAGAGGGCAGGCTTGAGGTTGAAGAAAGCACTCCTGTGTCAGATTTGGTGAATTATCTTACATCAGATACCTCACGGGAAAATATTCATAAATTTCGATTGTTTCTTATAACTAACACAGTTATGAGTACCAGAATCAAAGAGCTTCCTTCAGATGCTATTTTTGGAATTCCTGTTGAACTGCAAATATATGATTTAGAACGTGTTTTTCAATTATCTACATCGAATACGGGAAGGGAAAATATTGAAATTGACTTCCAGAAATTAGCCGGAGGAATTCCGTGTATAGAGGCTAGTGACTTGAATACAGAAAATTATAAAAGTTATCTTTGTATTATTCCGGGTAAAACACTGGCAGATATTTATGATATGTATGGAGGGAGACTTCTGGAAGAAAATGTTCGTATGTTTTTATCTAATAATAAAGGTGTTAATGCAAAAATCAAAAAAACAATTTTACAAAATCCAGAGAGATTTTTTGCATATAACAATGGAATATCAGTAACTGTGCGCAAATTATCGATTGAGAAGAGAAGAGAAGGAAGTTACATTACATATACTGATGATTTTCAAATCATCAACGGCGGTCAGACGACTGCGTCTTTATCAACTGCACGCTACAAAGACAAGGCTGGACTGGATAATATCTATGTTCCCATGAAATTGACATGGATGATCGATCGTGATCAGGATAGTGCAAACCAATTGATCCGTGATATTTCTTATTCTGCAAACAGTCAAAATAAAGTCACAGACACAGATTTTTTCTCCACACATCCGTTCCATATTCGTATGGAAAAATTATCCCGCAATATACTTGCTCCACCGATAGGAGGAGCTCAATATGCAACACAATGGTTTTACGAACGTGTTCGCGGACAGTATCTCCAAAGTCAGGCACGTATGACTAAAGCCAACAAAGATAAATTCATTCTTCGCAATCCAAAGAGTCAAGTAATCAACAAAACTGATGTAGCCAAAGTTCTGAATACTTGGGCGATGAAACCAGATGAAGTAAGTAAGGGAGCACAGAGTAATTTTAAAGATTTTGCAGAAGACATCACAGCATCTTGGGAGATAAATAAAGATATTTATGACGAACAATATTTCAAAGAAACAGTTGCCCTATATATTCTATTTAAATATACTGAAAATATGATTACTCATCAAAGCTGGTATGAAGGTGGTTTTAGAGCAAATATTGTCACATATTCATTGGCATTTTTCCATAAATGCATAAATGAGCAGTTTCCACATCAAAAATTAGATTTGATGCTTATTTGGAACAGACAATCTGTGCCCGATACCATAAAAGATGATCTGATTTCAATCTCTAAACTTGTATATGCTACAATTACTGATGAAGATAGACCAATTAAAAACGTTACTCAATGGTGCAAACGTCCAAAATGCTGGGAACAAGTTCAGCAGAGCTATTTATCACTAAATGAAAAAATTAAGGTCTTATTAATTTCACAATAAACAGAAATATTTGCACATAGAAATGTCAAAATATGATAACCTAATATCAGTTGCAGCCAAATAGATAATCATGGATAAATACAGTGCAGTTGATCTATTTGCAGGTGCTGGCGGTCTTAGCTTAGGCTTTCTTCAAACAGAAAAATACACTGTTGAAGCCTTTGTTGAAAATAACGTTTTTGCTCGTGAAACGTATATAAAAAACCACCCAAACGTAGATGATTATGAGAATGTTATAGGATTAGATTACAGTCAACTGCTCAAAAATGCAAAGAAAATTGATGTTGTGATTGGAGGTCCGCCTTGTCAAGGGTTTTCTAACGCCAACAGACAGCGTAACCAGCTTATTAATATGAATAATCAGCTGGTAAAAGAGTATGTGCGTGCCGTCTGTGAACTTAAGCCGAAGGCTTTTGTTATGGAAAATGTCAAGATGCTGAAATCAGACGTTCATGTTTTTTATTATACAGATGATGATGCAGAATCTGGAATAATTGATAAGTATTCCATAGAACTCAATGATATTTTTCTTGATTTGTTAGCCGAAAAATATTGTTCTGCTGAGCTCTTTGATGCCTGCACTGATTTAGAATTGCTTATGAATAGCAAATTGTCCGATAAATCATTTACAATATTGAATAACCTGCACCGTTATATTAAAAATCAAGATAAATTCAAAAAGACATATCTAAAATATTCGAAAGAGCTCAAAGCTATATGTGATGATCTGAAATCTAACACTGAACCATCCGTCCCGGAGATTATCAGAAGGAATTATTCTCAGTTATCAAAAGAAATTAAAAAATATGGTGAGACATTTGATTCTGAAAAGCTGATTTCAGAATTGACAATGACAATTCCAATTCAGCAGATGATGAAAAACTTAGCTGAACTTACTGATAAAAAAATTCATTATAAACTTGTTTTCGGCAAAGGAATAAAAGCAAAAGTCAAGTCATACTCTGTTTCTGATTACATCAAAAAGATTCTCTCATCCCCTGAATACAATTACAAAATAGCTGAGGGAGTGCTGAACGCTGCCGAGTTTGGAGCCCCGCAGAAAAGACAGCGGTTTGTTCTGATTGGGGTGAAAGACGCTGGAGATATTGATGTAACTCTTCCAAAAGGTACATTTACCAAAGATAATTTCAGAACTGTAAAAGATGCAATCGGTGATTTAGAAAGTGTTCCTGTTCATTATGATGTTAAGGATTCACCAGCTGCAGTAGAAATAATAAAACATAAAATTGGTTCCCTCCAGGCTGATCTGCGGGATTTCAATACAATCAATAATCACATTACAACAAATACACGTGAAGTTGCATTGAAACGTTTTTCTGTACTGAAACAAGGTCAAAACTTCCATGATCTTAATCCGGAGCTGAAAGAGAACACCTACACAGACACTGCAAGAACTCAAAATACGATCTATCAACGATTGAAGTATGATGAACCGTCGGGAACAGTGCTTAACGTTCGAAAATCAATGTGGATTCATCCAACAATAGACAGGGCAATTAGTATTCGTGAAGCTGCAAGACTCCAAACCTTTCCGGACAGTTATATTTTCTATGGTAAGAAAGATGCTCAATATCAGCAGATTGGAAATGCAGTTCCGCCAATACTTGGAAAAGCAATCGCTGAAAAAATTGCTGAGATGTTAGATCAGTTAGAATAACTGCAGTTAGTACTCAAAAATATCATCTATCAATATCTCTCTTACCAATTCCTTCAATTTATACGGAGCATCCTTTCTAAGCTCACATTCCCATACCACAAATACACGCCAGCCGTTTTCTTTTAACATCTGATATGCCGCCTCATCCCTTTCAACACTCCGTTGAAATTTAGCAAGCCAGTATTCAGTATTTGTTTTTGGCACTGCAGCCTTTTTGCATCCCTTATGTCTGTGCCAAAAGCATCCATTTACAAAAATAACTGCATGATATTTAGATAAAACAAAATCCGGTTTGCCGGGAAGATCTTTTGAGTATCTTCGATAGCCAATATGATTTTCTCTAAGGTATGAAGCTACAATCTGCTCAGGTTTTGTCTTTTTCGACCTGATGCGGCTCATATTCCATCTTCTGTGTTCTGGCGAAAGGTGATCCATTGATTATAATTCCATATGACACCGTGAGGAATTGGTATTATCGAAACATTTGCAAAATTTGGTGGATATCAATACTGTATTCAACTTTGTTTCCTTTCTTTTTCCTCTAAATATTCAGTGAGTGAGGCATTTTCACGTTTAATCTCATCATTTTCAGGGAACTGCTTTGCAAGACGTTTTAATTTTGTTTTATTCATTCTCTGCATGCTTGCAGGTATCTTACCAGATTCACTGATATCTCTAAGATAACCGCCATAGTCTTCAGCAACGTATTCGTTATTTTTGTGCTTTTTATAGAGATCCAAGATCATTTTCTCTTTTTCCGCGTGGAATGATGAAACATCTAACTCTGGACGGTGAGTATGTATATATAAATCAAACTGAATATTAGAGTAGATACCAACAATATAATCAATATTAGGGTATTTTTTATATAAATTCCCAGTACAATTGTCAATTATCTTCAAACGACCTAGATAATAGATAAAATCCGTATTATCATCATCATCAGAAGACCAGAAGAATTCATCATTTTCATCATGACAATAAGTGTCACATAATGCACCAATTAAATTATTAAACAAATGATTGTAAATATCGACATAGCTAGCGAGAATTTCATTGTATTCTACAGGGTCAATCTTTCTTTTAATTTCTTCCAATTCTCCAAATACATATTCTTCAAGTTCATTACGCAACCGTCCTGCGGGTGATTCACCATCCTCCTCCTCCTCCTCATACCCTTCATCAAACTCAGACTCAAGAATACATATCGACATTCCCGCAAGAAATGATCGAAAAACAGAAAG
>Ga0265294_10008905_pt1 | contig 11650 bp, 7 predicted proteins | sample MunlanPumphouse3_FD_192504 | JGI IMG/M metagenome (GOLD analysis project Ga0265294, IMG submission 192504) | Groundwater microbial communities from a municipal landfill in Southern Ontario, Canada - Pumphouse #3 | ecosystem: Environmental > Aquatic > Deep subsurface > Groundwater | place...
GCTTGCGCTTCTTTTTCTTGATTACCGGCAAGCACAAATCCGCTTGCACCAATACTGATGGCTGCAATTGCACCAATAGCACATAATAAAATAGTTTTTTTCATAGTAATTCTCTTCGTAAAATCATGTTAAATGATTATAGTAGTAAATACAATATACCCGCCACTTTTATTGGAAAAAGTAAAGCAAGGCAAGCCTTGCTTATTTATTAATGATTTATTAAAGGTTACTTTTCCGTAATGCTTCGAGGAATGTTTTCTCATCCAAAGGTTCATAGAAGTATTTACCTTGGATCGATGATTCTCGGCATTCATCTTTGATGAGATCATAATTGGTCTTATTTTCAACACCGACAAGTGTGACTCTTAATCCCAATAGTTTTGCCTGGCGATAAATGGTTTCCATTTTATTGAGATAAGAGACATCTTCACCAATGCGGGTGATGATATCTTGAGAAATTTTGATCTCGGTAAACCCTAAATCTTTGAGCATCTGGAGGCTAACTTTATCACCGGTGTAACGGTCACAAATTAAATCGGTATTCGTGCTCTTAATATCGGAAGTAATCTTTGAATACCCCTCAAGATGATCGGCGACATCTTGCTCGCTAATTTCAAGAGTAATGAAGTCTTTTGGAATTGAGTGATCGCGTGAAAGGCTGGCCAGTTTATCGATAAACCCAGATGTTTCAAAATAGGAATAATTGGTGTTGAGTGACAGGCGGAGCAATCCCATTGCTTTAAAGAATGAGAAACCATGGCGATCATATAGTTCACCCATATGAGCCAATAAAGCATCACTCATCATGGTGATGCGACCATTTTGCTCAGCGACTTTGATGATTTCATTAGTGTTCAAAGTTAAGTCGCGATAATTGTCGTGCAGGCGGAGCAAGAGTTCAGCTCCCACCATACGCCAGTTGACATTATTAACGACTGGTTGCAGTTTGATTTGGAAAGTCTTGTTACTGAAGGCTTCGTCGACCACGGATAAGAGATAACCGGTTTTCGAGGCTCTTCTGGTATGCCCGGTTTCAGGGAAGTGGAGCAAGTCAATTTCTTCGTCTTTAGCGTATTTCGGGAATAGTTTTTCCATTCCATTATTGAACGCAGTCACATTGCCATATTCTTGAGGGAAATGGTGAGCAATATAAGTGATGTTCAAAGGATAGAAGTCTCCGGCGATATTCTTACATCGTTTGGAAATCGCGTAGATTTTTTCACAGAATTCAATAATCATGTGGCGATCAAATCCCGGCAAGATAAAGCACAGGATATTATCGCGATACAAGAACAGGGACATCTGACGAGTGGTATCGCGTAGTTCGCGAGTGAAATTACGGAGTACGAAGGAGTACCCTTGATTGCCTTCCTTTTCGATTAATGAGTCAAGGTTGGTGATTGAAAAATATAAGACATATCCTTTAATACCTCCCAAGAAGGCGTTGGATAGGTTGTCGATATAAGAGTAGTACGAGTTGGTAAGAATATTCTTATCGAAACGATCCATGGCGATCTGATTGCCAACTGGTTGCATAAATAAGTGGGCGGAGTCATCTTCTTCATTATGCAAGACAACCGTCGTTTGATATTTCTTTTTTCCTAGCATCTGAGTGAGACTGTTTTTCGTCTTAATCGGACAGCCGTCACAAGGGGACGTCCGTCCATAGAGAGCTTTATAGCAAATGCTGTGTTTCTTCGCAGCCGGAACTTCATCCATCAAAGAGTCGCTTAAGAAGGTCAGACGATGCGATTTTTTCGCGACGCTATAAAGGCGAATATCGCTCAAGCGGATGATATCGCGGAACCGAATGCGGTTAAGAACCGAGAATTTCGTATCGCGATAGGAGCGGAAGTAACTAGATAATATATAGGAGAAAACCATCAACGATTCTCTTGCGTGGCTATTGAGACTCAACTCCTTATCCTCGTTGAGGAAGTAAAGAATCGCGATTGGTTTTTCGTTGTTGGTGATGACATAGAATAATCCAGATTCGATGCAGTAAATGTCAATAAAGGGAGCGAGAGCATTGTTTAGATGCTTTCTCGTTGAGAAATAATAAGTATTATCGATATCTCTCACCTGGTGTATGCTGTTAACAAAATCAGTGTTCACAACGACTCCTTCGGGGAAAATATGCGAGTTGTTCGGGGAATAGGAGAAACGACTCATGAATGAGTCACTATCGTTATCAAATTCGATGATGCCCGTGCAGGTGAAGGAGAAATAATCCGATACCTGACTAATTAAGCGAGTGATATGTTTATATGACGAATCGATATGTTTTGCGTCAACTTTAATAGATGATAATGATTCGATAAACTTCGTGATTTGATTAGTGATGACATTATTCTCCAACAACATTGGATTGAGGCCCAACTGAGGTGTCGGAATGTAGATGTTGATATTTTTTTTCAAACGACTGGCAAACTTCAAATCATCCATGATGCTGGCCGCGGAGCTATATGGATAGATAACTACAGAAACACGGCAAGCCGCAATCTCGGATCCTTGAGGGGTGTGTTTCACTAAGGAAGTCACCTTCATCATGTTTTCGATTTCTTCTCTCAGTTGCGAAATGCTATCGATACGGGGAACAAAGACAAAGAAACCTTGTTGATCGGGTGTTTGGCTGACAAGAAGTCCGTTATAATTGAGGGATTTATGAATGTTCTTAATGGTGATGTTGACATCTTCGTCTCTGATAGCATCGTTGACGAGCGAATAATTAATCAGCATAAAAGCATAACGGAAATACCGTCCCGCCTTGAGGATGGCTTCGATATTTCCAACGAGCGAATCGTAGGTCACGAAAGTGCGACTACCATTCACATATTCGAACTTAATATCGACATTCGACAAGGATCCATCTTCGATACATAAGGTGGCGAAGTGTTTGTTCACTTCATCGAAAAGATTGTTGATTTCTTGAGACTCTGCTAATAGGTCATCTTTGATTGGTTCAAAGATTTTCCGTCTGCGAGTAAACAGTTTAATATTATCGCGTGTTCCAATATACAAATTGTCGTATAGAAGCTTCTTTCCTTTGAGAATATAGAAGAAGCCAAGGAAGACTAATAAAAGCCCAAGAAGGGCGCAAATACCAACTAAAACGAGCTCTAAAATCAAGTTTTTGAAGAAAAAGTAAATGACTAGGAGCGATCCAGCGGAAAGGACTAATAAACTGATTAGGACGATTGTGGTAATAAAGTAGATTTTAAATAGTGTCGGGACCGAAAATTTCTTTCTTTCTTTCTTCATACTCATCCTCCTACCTCAAAATTTCCTGACGGTTAATTTCGCCGATACAGGAAACAACCGCCTTGCCAACGATGGCGTATTGACGAAGTATTTTTACATAGTTATTGATATCGATTTTCTCTCCCGCTTTTCCTTCGATGACTTTGACGGAGATGAAAGGAATATCCATCAGGTAGCACGATAAAGCCACCCCCGCAGTTTCTCCATCGACGACAATGTTATCGCGTTTGGCGAGTATCTTTTCATCTTTAGCGATGTCTTCGATTAACTGTTTATCGTGGCCATAGGCATTCGATGAGAAGAACAGGCAATCGAAGTAATTGTCGTTAGCGAGACGATTTAAGAATAATGAAAGCGTCTCATGAAGTTGGCTGTTCGGATAGAAGTCTTTGGGAAGCCCAGGGATTTGACCGAGAACCGTCCCTTTGACTTGGTCGATTTGATTTATATCACCAAAGACGACTCGATTAGAGACCGCGATAGTGCATTCTTCGAGATTGTCTGAAATGGCTTGACATTTGCCTACCATAAAGACGGCGCTGACAAAATATTTGTGAATAATATAAGTGATGAGAGAGGCGGAAAGATAGGAAGTGTAAACACTTTCCACAATCATCACTTTGCTATTAAACATCGTTCCGATTGTTGTGAGCAGTCCGCGTCTTAGAACGACTTCTTTCGCGTTGCGGATGATGGAATGGAAATATAAAACATCATCGTGATTACTACCGATAATTAAAATCATTGTTTTGCTCCTCCTTCTTTTTTCTCAAAAGGATTATCTAATAGGAATGCTTCATATTCCTTGATTGGAAGAGCCTTGCTATAGAAATAACCTTGGATGGTGTCGCATTTGATTCTCTTCAAAATAGTGACCTGTTCAGCTTGGTCAACGCCTTCGGCGATAACTTCCATGCCACTCACTTTGCAGAGTGAAATCAAGAAGCGGATAATCTCCCGAGTCTTGAAGTCGGATACCATCCCATCGATAAACGACTTATCGATTTTAATCGTATCAAAAGGCATCTTATTCAAGTTACCTAAGTTCGAGTACGCGACTCCGAAATCGTCCATCAAAATCCGGAATCCACACTCTTTTAATTTCTTCATCAAATTGATAGCCATAAACGGATTGACTTGAGAAGTTGATTCAGTGATTTCAATCTCGACGAACGATGGATTGAGTTCAAATTCGTTAACGATATTCAAGATGTCATCGATAAAGGATGGATGATAGAATTCGTAAAGCGAGAAATTAACCGATACGGGAAGTAGGCGTTTATTCTTCGTTTTCGCCTCTGAGAGGTCTTGGCAAACACGCCTAAAGACGTACATATCCATTTCATGTATCAAACCACCCAATTCAGCTTTTTGGATAAATTTGGCTGGCGATAGTAAACCGTATTCCTTGGAATCCCATCTAACGAGAGCTTCCGCAGAGATAAAACGCTTGGAAGCGAGATGGTATTTCGGTTGGTAATAGACGACGAATTCCTGGTTCTTGATTGCTTCTTTGATTTCATCAATTTCCGTCAAAGTCGCCATCTTGCGAAGAGCGGGAGAATAAAAAGTGATGTTCTCGAAGTTTCTCTCGCTCGTGTTGCGAGCTAAAATAGCATTATCGAGGTTCGCTAATAAGTTTCCTTTCGGGTCGATCTCTGCGACTCCGATGAAGGGATGGACGAAAACCTTGATATCGTTTTGTTTAGCAATGTTATAACTAGCTTCATCGAGAGTGACGGATAATTCCTGAATATTCTTTTCCGTTCCGAAGACATTGAAGAGGAATTGTCCGTGATAGAAGCAGAAGATATAGTCTTTGGCGTATTCTTTCGCGGTGTAGTACTTCGTGATGAATTCACTAATCAAACGGTTCAGTTGAGCGACATCAGCGTTTCTACCCGCGTTAGCCATGACTGCGAGATTAGAAGCGGAAAAGCTCACGATATAAGCTTTTTCTTTTTTCTTGAGACGTTTTTTGACTGTCTTGATCCGGTCAGCAAAAGTGAAGTAGCTGGGGAAGTTTGAAGGCTGACCAAAGTGATAGAGATTTTCAACTAATAAGTTTCTGCGCTTTCTCGACTCGCTAATATAAAGGAAGAGGGAGAGAATATACAAAGCAAAGGAGATGGGAAGTGACAGGATAAAAATATAGACAAGCCATGCATGTTGGTCAAGAATCCCATTTAATCTAAGAATTAAATAACTGGCTAATAAGCCAAGCGTAACGGGTAGCAGTATCAAATTTCCAATTAGTAATCCGCGTTCTTTTTTCATCACTTCTTTCCTCCTTTTTCTAATAATTCATTTAATAAATCCTTTTTCAATCTTTCTAAATCCTCCGGCGATAGTTGCGAGAGGATATCGCCTCCCAAGGCGGGGGTGATATCGGTCTTAGGAGTAGAAACATTTTCGCTTTCTTTGAGGGTTTTTATAATATCAATCGCGCTGGTGACAATCAAATATCCACCCGGGATGAGCAATAAGATTAATAGACCCCAGATTGAAGTAAAAGTTTTATAAACAACAGTTAAGAATCCGCTGACACGGCTGACGCGACCAATGACTTTGTTTTCATTGAAAATTTGGGTTTGATTAGTGCAGTCACCATCATTGACCGCACATTGATCGCTATCGGTATTGATGCCGTGGGCGGTAAATTGATATCTACCATTACCTTCGGTAATATCCTTACGAATGACAATTTTGCTCAATCGATGGGTAACTGAATATTCCTTCCCAGAACCGGTGATATCGTAATAGAAGGACAAATCGATTATCGACCCATTGGTAATTGTGATTGTGCTGGTGCCATCCACGACTGTCGCGTCGTCATCAGAATCTTCAAGCCCATCATCTCCAAGGCGATAATCTTCAGTGAGATCTTCAAAGTTTTTAACTTTATTAATGACAAGAACATCGCCAACGTTATATTGCGGTTCCATCGAATCGGTGAGAACCATCGGGAACTGAGAGCCAAAGATAAACCCATTACCATTGTTGAGTTTATTAACAATGTTAAAAAGAGCCAGCGTGCCGAGAAGGGTGCCGAAAACACCAAAGAAGACCCAATTGAGAATCTTTTTGGTTTTACTTGTCTTTTTACCGTTTTCCTTTGGTTTCTTTTCTGCCATTTCTCTTTTTCTTCTTTGTTATTTTTTCTTCTTCGTCATCATCTTCTTCTGGAGGGACCATGGTTGTGGTGACTTCGACATTTTGTTCTAATTTCATGGAAGCTTCGCCATAAATTGTTGTCTCTTCTGGCTCTTCATCGATTTTTTCATCGACAGGATTCTCATCCATTGGGATTTCAATTCGTCGTTTGAAAACTTGTTTTCTATCGCTTGATGCCTCTTCGGTTTCCTGGTCAGTTTCAACGAATGAAAAATCGGCTTTTCTAGCTTCTTCAATCAAAGCTAGACGGGCATCCTCAAGGCGTTTTAATTCCGCTTCCTGACGAGCGATATCTTCTTTCTCTTTAGCCAAGATAGCCTCTTTTCTTTGTTTTTCTAGGAGGCTCTCCGTATCTTTGATGAATTGTTTAGCTTCTTCATCGCGACGTTTCTTTAAGGTTTCAATCTCTTTTGCGCGTTCGCGTATCTCTTTATTAAGGGTGTATTCTTCTTTGTAAAATTCCGCGATTGCTTTGGTTGGATGGGGTTCTAAATCTTTCGGTTTATTGATGAAATCGAGATATTTTTGATCGACGCGGATAAATTCCATCGGCCCATCGTAATATGGTCCAAATTCATAGACATCATCATCGAGCGTCCTCATGATGTGCGGGATATAGACTTTTGATTTTTCCGCTAGTGGCGTTTTGCTAGGTTCTTTTCCTTTCAAGGAAATGAAGTTAACAAAAAGCACTCGGTTAAGTTCTTTGAGATCTTTCGGGGTAAGTTGGGATACTTTCTCTTCGACTTTGACGTTGATACCACTCTTGACGTAATGTTCCAAGAAAATCCATAAGCGATAGCACTTACGATAGGTCGGGTTTTTACGAATGATATTAGTCTGCAAAATCGGGTTACGGACGTCTCTCTCATTACGTAGTAAGCGCATGAATTCACTATTAGCGAAGAAGCGGAGATGCTTTCTCACTTCTTCAATACGGCTTAAGAACTTCTTGCTCTTCTCGCTATAGTCATCAGCGGTCGGCTTAGTGAAGCGAACTTTGGTTTCGATTTCGACTTCACAGCCATCGACGAAGGACTTATTTTTCATATAGAGAATTTCAGAGTCTTTTAAAGGAGCAAAGTTAATAATATACTGGTAGCGTTTTTCAACGAATGATAGTAATCGGCGAATCAAAGTAGCGATGAATTTGTTTTCATAGATAATGTAATAGTCTTCATTAGAGATGTTCAAAATCTTACTGGGAATAACTTCTCCATCTTCTCTCACTTCTTTGACGTATTGGGTATGGCTCGCTAGGTGAACAACAGATTCACTGGATGTCTTTTTCGCTTTTTCGACAGCGACAACATCGCTGACTGTCGCGATAACACGACGAGGATTGTTGACAATTGTTTCAAGTTCAGGAATACAATCCTCAACTTCCTTGATCCACGAGATATCCATGAAGGCGGACTCAAAACGGCTCATCCGTAGGTATGAGTTTTTACCTTTGGCAATCGCACTTAAAACTTGCCGTCCGTTCTTCTCATCGAAAATCGACTTTGTGCGGTTGACAAACTTGCGATTTAGTTTTTGATATTTCGTGTAAATCTTTGGCATATTATCCATTCAACCTAATTAAGTTTTCAATGTAATTGTGAGCCATTGGGAATGTCTCTTTTCCAAATAGTTTATCAAGCATTGAATTGAGCTCTTTTAATTCGTTCTTTAAAAAGGCGATGTTTAAGGATTCAAACTTCTTTAAGATCTTATTGGTGAAGATGAAATCAAAACCATCGAGTTCGGTACCACCACAGGCGATGAAAATCGGAATGAATTTCTTCAACTGTTTCAAAATACGGTTACCGAAGGCGAGGCGGAACTTCTTAATGACGAAGTTATCGAGTTGTTCGAATTTTGTTAATGTATCCGGATTGACGGGATGGTTTTTTAAAGCCTCGTCATAGAGTCTAGCCATCTGTGAATAGGGAATAATCATTGAATTCTGATACTCGGCTTCAAAAGGAATACCTTTATCATCGAAGAATAAGGAAATGGCACGGTCATAGACCTTATCGGAAATGGTGAAAGTACTATCGTCGTTGTTCGCAGTTCCGAAGAACATGATGTTTTGTGGGATTTTCATCTTTCCATCTTTGAGAAGTCGCGGGTCGTGTTTGTCATAACTACCAATTAGTTCAACGTTCCACTCGTTGGGGTTCGGCATTTCCAAAACGGAGAGGAATTCAGCGAAGTAGTATTCGACACGAGCGAGGTTCATTTCATCGAGAACGATGAGATTTAAATCGCGACGATAAATCGTTGTATACAAAGCTCTCAAGAATTCAGATTCGTTAAATTTCTTCGTAAATTCGTTGTAATAACCAACTAATTCACTGCGGTCCTTCCAGTTTGGTTGAACGGAACAAATTTCCGCATCATGTCCTAAGAACTTACCTAATGCGTAAGGTAAAGATGTTTTACCAGTACCGGAAATACCTTCGAGAATAACTAATTTAGCAGCCCCGATAGCGGCGAATAATTGACGCATGACATCAATCTTGTAATAGAGGCCCAACTGGCTAGAAGCAAAGTTTCTAAAATTGGTACAAAGTTGATCAAGGGTTAAGCCTGGCACTTCAGGGAGTTCGGTGTCTTTGCCGTAGTATTCAGCATCGACATGAGCAAGTTTCGGGAAGCGGGACGCCAACTCTTCGATTGTCTGGGCAACTTCTTCGTCTTGTGCACTCTTTTCTTCGGTGGGGAGGTTCTTGCCACCTAAAGCTTTCATTTGCAACTCAAGAATCTTGTCTTTTTCTCTGACCGAGTTATATAGTTCGATATTCAGTCTTTCGACTTGTCTTCTTAATTCATCTTTATCAAGTTCGGCTTTGGCAAATTTGACATACTTCTTAATAAGAAGAAATAACCCAAAGCCAATCGCTCCGATGAGGGCGAGGAACAGGAGGGCAAAAAGAGCAAACATGAGCCAGCCGACAAAACCAAAATCTCCCGAATAGGAAGCAAAGATTTGACCATACTCGCTAAAATTGTTATCCACTTCCGCCCAGGGAGTTACAAAGACTGTTTCTAAGAACTTTCCAAGATGCGTAAAGAAGCGCTGCAAGAAGGCTCCTAAGTATTGAAAATAAGCTGTCATAAGACGACCTCCTAAATAACCCAACTACGTAGAATTTTGAATTGTAAATTAACCAAGAATTTACCAAACATAGTCAGGTTGTTGTTGTCTTCGTCCCAACCTTCGAGGTAGATGGACAAGACAATTCGACGGGACACATTTGCCTTTAAAGGAATCAGAAGACCAGTTTCGGTTTCAACATCGTAAAATTCCGAAGAATTGAATTTAAGTGCTGGTTCCTTTTCAATCACGAAGTTGTTCTCGAATGAACTTTCGGCGTCATAGCGTTTAACACCTCGAGCATGGCCAGAGTTGAAACAAGTCAAATAGCCGACAACACTAGATTCTTGGGTGAGGGGTTCATCAAATCTCACACAATCAGAGTCATTCACCCATCCAAAGATGACTTCTTGACCATTGTAATTATCATAGGTGCCACTCAAATCATTATCGAGGATACCTCCGTAATAGGTCGGCTTGTCATAATAAGGATCGATGATGTGGTAGTCATAAGTTTCCGGGTCGATATTTTCTTCATCGTCATTTAAAAGAAGCAATGAAACCCGTAATGATTTGACGACATCGTTGAGACCTTGAGTGATTTGTTCAACTGTTAATTCCTCATATCCGAATGTGTTATAAAGACGTTGGGCTTTCGCTAGATTAGCTTCTTCGTCAGGATAGAAAAGCGGGTTTTCGCCTTCTTCTAATTCATCATCCTGAACGAGGGTGACATAAACACTTTGGTCGGACTTGAGATATAAAGTTTGGCTGAAGTAGCCATAATCAGCGACATCAACATCGCTTGGAGAGGTCATGAATTCTTTGGAAATAGTTTTATATTCTCCGTAGAAAACCGGCGTCTCCGCTTGGGTGGTTGTCCAATTGGAATAGTAGATGCTGCTTACCGGTTTAAAATCATCCACTCTTTGTAAATCGCTCTTCGCTAAAGAGTTTTTGAACTCAATGTTGTCAGTAGATAATTGCAGAGTTGGTGATTTGGTCTTGATATCAATCTGAGCGATTTGCAAATAAGACGCACCGATAAACCACGCAACGGTAAGAGATATTGAAGATATCAAGGCAAAAGATACCATCAATAAGCCGAGAATGAACCACCTACTCTTCACCTTCATAGATGACCTCAAATGCTAAGTCGAGGGAGAATAATGCTCCAACATTATCGTTGATAACACTGTAATCCCATCCCTCGAGATAAATTTTGGCGTTTAAGAAGGCATAGTTTCTTTGGCTCTCATCAGGGAAAGCGAGAGGAATCGTATGATTGAAAAAATCTCTTTTACCAAGATATTCACAAGTCTCGGGAACTGTCGCTTCAAGATCAAGAGCTTTTGTGCCTGCCTTATGATTGGCGACGAAGGTAGTTAGTTCTTCATCGCTCAATTCGCTATCGCTCATCTCCACCTCAGGCTTGTGGACAATGACGTCGTCAACAAATTGACCATATGCAATTTCATATTCAATGAAATCTCCGCCTGAATATGTGTCATAATATCCATCGTTATTTAAATCCAATGGACCACCGACGGCAATAGAAGTTGTATCCATTTCATTGGGGTCGATGAGATTTTGTGTCTCGTTGCCCACCTCGTCATGACCGTCGATTAAAAGACGAATACTCTCTTTGATTTCAGATAATGAGTTAGGGGTAGCAGCGTTGAGATAGACTGTAAAATCCGAATAATAATCATTCAAATCTGTTGATGAGCGATAGCGGAAAACCAGTGGCAAATTTACATATCGGCGGGCATCGACTTCCGTTAGATAGAGAGGATCTATCTGGTTCTTGCGATGTTCCGGACCGTTATATAATGTCACTTCATCACCGATTTTGTGCTTTCCTGTCGTCACGGGCCGTAGCTGATTCGTTGCCGAACCATTTGCGGCGAGCACGTATTGAAGAGCAGCGGAAGGAAAACTACTGGCTGACCAATAAATCGTCTTGCCAGGGATGGATGTATCTTCAACTAGACCATAAATTAGGTAATTGTCGAGTGTTTGCTGGCTTTCGATACCGATTTCAAGAGCGCCTCCGCTACCGATAGAAGTACCATCATAGTAGATAGGTGCGCGCGTTCCGTACGTATACCAAGCAAAAGTCCCGCAGAGAGA
>Ga0265294_10008906_pt1 | contig 11649 bp, 10 predicted proteins | sample MunlanPumphouse3_FD_192504 | JGI IMG/M metagenome (GOLD analysis project Ga0265294, IMG submission 192504) | Groundwater microbial communities from a municipal landfill in Southern Ontario, Canada - Pumphouse #3 | ecosystem: Environmental > Aquatic > Deep subsurface > Groundwater | place...
CGGGAGGTCAGGACCGCGAACATCTACTGGGGCGCCGTGCCGTTCCTGGCGATCCAGTTGCTGATGGTGGCGGCGCTGATCGCGTTCCCGCAGCTCACGGGCACCAGGACCGAAGCGGCCGAAACCCCGTCCGAAATCGAGATCCCCGCGCCGGAAACACCAGAGTTTCTGCCGCCGCCGGAGTTCGAGCTGTAACGGAATGCTTACAGCGCAAAGGCGTGAAAGTGGCAGGAGGCGCGCGCTGTCGCGCTCACTCAAGCTGCCACTGCACGCAGCGCATGCCAAAACATGCTTTGCGCCTTTGCGTCGAGTAGTACAGCCAGGTGAGGGCGATAGCACCTGACTCAACCCGCCTTCGACCTACTCGGCGTAATAGGCGAAATTGGCGAAGGTCCCCTCCGCCAGGCGGAACCACTGGTACTGCATCTTGCGGAATTTCAGCCACTCGTCGTAGATCTTCTTGAACGTAGGGTTCCTGCGCGCCTCTTCGTCGTACATCTCGAAGACCACCTTGTACGCCGCGGTCATGACGTCTTTCGGAAAGGCGCGCAGCTTCACGCCGTGCTGCACCAGGCGCGCGAGGGCCAGGGGATTCTTGGCGTCGTATTCGGCGAGCGTATGGAGGTTGACCTCGGCCGCAGCCGTTTCGAAGGCCTGCTGGTAGCGCTTGGGCAGCTCGTTCCACTTGTCGAGGTTGACGTAGAACGAAGGCTGCCCCGCGCCCTCCCACCAGCCGGGATAGTAGTAGTTCTTGGCGACCTTGTAGAAGCCGAGCTTCTCGTCGTCGTAAGGCCCCACCCACTCCGTGGCGTCGATGGCGCCACGCTCCAGCGCCGGATAGACGTCGGTACCCGCCAGGGTCTGAGGCACCACGCCGAGCTTCGCCATGATCTGCCCGCCAAGCCCCGGGATGCGCATCTTGAGCCCCTTGAGGTCGGCCAGCGACTTCACCTCGGTGCGGAACCAGCCGCCCATCTGGGTGCCGGTGTTGCCGGCCGGGAAGTTGATGATGTTGTACTCCTTGAACAGCTCGCGCAGAAGCTGCAAGCCGCCGCCGAACATCATCCAGGCGTTCTGCTGGCGCGCCGTAAGGCCGAACGGCATGGCCGTATCGAAGGCGAAGGCCATGTTCTTGCCCACGTAGTAGTAGCTCGCCGACTGCCCGCACTCCACCGTGCCCTGCTGCACCGCGTCCAACACCTGCAGCCCCGGAACGATCTCGCCGCCCGCGAACACTCGGATCTGGAATTTGCCGTCGGTCAGCGCCGCCACGCGCCTGGACAGGAGCTCCGCCGCGCCGTAAAGGATGTCCAGGTTCTTGTTGTACGTCGAGGCCAGCCGCCAGCGGATGGTGGGGGCCTCCGTGGCAAGCGCCGGGGCCGCCACACCGGCCGCCGCCACGCCTGCGCCCTTGAGAAAATCGCGCCGTTTCATGGTGGTACTTCCTTCCTCATTGTATGCGGGGAATGCGCCATGCTAGCCCAGGCGGGCGGACGGGACAAATCACGGGATGCCGCCCGACGCCATTCAGGCACGGCGGGGAATGGGGTTAAACGCAAAGACGCGAAGAGCGCAAAGACCGCAAAGAAAAGAAAAGTTATTCGTAGCAGCGCTCACCGGCACGCCAGCCGTCCATGGCCGAGCCTCACAGATCACATTCTTTACCTGCTTTGCGTTCTTGGCGTCCTTTGCGTCTTTGCGTTTAACTACCGGCTACTGCGTTTAACTACCAGCTACAGCGGCTGCAGGTTGGCGTACCCGACCACGAGCCACTTGCTGCCGGCGGTTTCGAAATTCACCTGTACGCGGGCGTTGCTGCCGTGGCCTTCGTGGTCGAGGACGATGCCTTCGCCGAACTTGGGGTGCAACACGCGCTGGCCGATGCGCAGGCCCTCCGGCGCCTCATCCCGCACCATGGTCGGCGCGGCATGGAGCGGGCGGGTGATGGAGGCGCGTGGCCGCACCTCATGGATAAGGTGCGCGGGTATCTCGCGCAGGAAGCGGGAGGGCACCGGATAGATCTCCTGCCCGTGCAGGCGCCGTTTCTCGGCATAGGTCAGGTAAAGCTGCCGCTTGGCGCGCGTGATGCCGACGTAGCAGAGCCGGCGCTCTTCTTCCAGCCGGCCGGGCTCTTCGATGGAGAGCTGGTGCGGAAACAGCCCTTCCTCCATGCCGCACAGGAACACCAGCGGAAACTCCAGGCCCTTGGCCGAATGCAGGGTCATGAGCTGCACGCAGTCCTCCCAGGCATCGCCCTGCCCCTCGCCCGCCTCCAGTGCGGCATGGGCGAGGAACGCCGACAATGGATTCATGCCGGATGACTCGATCTCTTCGTCCGCCTCGGTCTCGTATTGGCGCGCGGCGTTGGCCAACTCCTCCAGGTTCTCCACCCGGGCGCGGCCTTTCTCACCCTTCTCCTTTTCGTAATATTCGATGAGGCCGCTATGGTTCACCACATGCTCCACCTGCTCACCCAGGGCGAGGTCCCTGGTCTCCTCCGCCAGGCGCTCGATCAATTCGATGAACGCACTCAACGCGTTGGTGGCGCGACCGCCGAGGGCACGCTCCTGCGCCAGCGCCTGCGCCGCCTGCCAGAGCGATATGCCCGCGCAGCGGGCGCGTTGCCGAATTTCGTCCATGGTGCGCTCGCCGATGCCGCGCGTGGGGGTGTTGACCACCCGCTCGAAGGAGGCGTCGTCGTCCCGGTTGGCCACCAGGCGCAGGTAGGCCAGCGCGTCCTTGATCTCCTGGCGCTCGAAGAACCGCAGGCCGCCATACACCCGATAACGGATGCCCGCCGCCATGAGCGCCTCTTCCAGCACGCGCGACTGGGCGTTGGAGCGGTACAGCACCGCCACTTCGTGCCGCGCGTTGCCCTCGTCGATCCATTGCCGGATGCGCTCCACCACGAAGCGCGCCTCGTCGAGATCGTTGAAGGCGGCGTATTGCAGGATGGGCTCGCCCTCGTTGCCGCTGGTCCAGAGGTTCTTGCCCAGGCGGCCCAGGTTGTGGGCGATCAGCGCGTTGGCGGCGGACAGGATGGTGGCGGTGGAACGGTAGTTCTGCTCCAGGCGCAGGATGCGCGTGCCGGGAAAGTCGTCGGCGAAGCGCTGGATGTTCTCGATGCGCGCGCCGCGCCAGCCGTAGATGGACTGGTCGTCGTCGCCCACGGCGAAGATGTCGCCGCGCTCGCCCGCCAGCAGGCGCAGCCAGGCGTATTGGATGGCGTTGGTGTCCTGGAATTCGTCCACCAGGATGTGGCGAAACCGCTGCCGATAGTGCTGCAGCACGTCGGGGCGCTGGAGCCAGAGCTCGTGGGCGCGCAGCAGCAGTTCCGCGAAGTCCACCAGCCCGGTGCGCCGGCAGTCCTCCTCGTAGGCCTGGTAGATGCGCACCATCTGCTGGAGGTACGGATCGCCCCGGTCGTCGATGTGCTCCGGCCGCTCGCCCTCGTCCTTGCGCCCGTTGATGAACCACTGGATCTGCTTCGGCGGCCATTTGGCCTCGTCCAGGTCCAGCGCCTTCAGGACGCGGCGGATCACGCGGTACTGATCGTCGGAATCCAGGATCTGGAAGGACTGCGGCAGGCCCGCGTCGTTCCAGTGGGCGCGCAGCAGCCGATGGGCCAGGCTGTGGAAGGTGCCGATCCACATGCCGCTCACGGGAAAGCCCAGCAACTGCTCGGTCCGGCTGCGCATCTCGGCGGCGGCCTTGTTGGTGAAGGTCACCGCCATGATGCCGTAGGGCGATACGCCCTCCACCTGCACCAGCCAGGCGAGCCGATGCACCAGCACGCGCGTCTTGCCGCTGCCGGCGCCGGCGAGTACCAGCAACGGGCCGGGCGGCGCGGTCACCGCCTCGCGTTGCGCATCATTCAGAGAACCGATCAGGTGGGATACGTCCATCCGGCAATTCTACCAAACGGGACCTGGATTCCGGGCAAAAGTCTCCGCGTCCCGCACAGGACTGCTTTTCCCGCTCCCCGGACGGTCTTACCATGCGGGTAACGCCCGCGACCAATTGCAGACGAACATGGCCTACCTGAGCGAACTGAAACTCGACCGGGATCTGCCCAAGCCGTATGGAAAACTCATCAAGGCCTGGCAGCTCGAACTCCTCACCCTGCAACAGTGCGCCCTGCGCGCCGGGGTGCGGGCCATCGTGAACTTCGAGGGTATGGACGCCGCCGGCAAGGGCGGCACCATCCGCCGCCTGGTGGAGCCCCTCGACCCGCGTGGCTACAAGGTCTACCGCATCGGCGCCCCGGAGTCCTGGGAGCAGGAACGCCACTACCTGTACCGCTTCTGGGTGAAGGTCCCGCCGCCGGGCGAGCTCGTGATCTTCGACCGCTCCTGGTACGGCCGCGTGCTGGTGGAGCGTATCGAGGGCCTGGCGGCGCCGGAGGAGTGGAAACGCGCCTACGGCGAGATCAACGCCTTCGAACAGACCCTGGTGGACAGCGGCGTGCAGCTCGTGAAGTTTTGGTTCCATATCGATCCTGACGAACAACTGCGCCGCTTCGAGGCACGCCTCGCCAACCCCTTCAAGGCATGGAAGATGACGGAGGAGGGCTGGCGCAACCGCTCCAAGTGGGAGCAGTACGTCGCCGCCGCGGAGGAGATGTTCAAGAGAACCGACACCAAGCACGCCCCGTGGACCATCGTGCCCGCCAACAACAAGCGCTATGCCCGCATCAAGGCCATGCAGACGGTGGCCACGGCGTTGCGGCGGGGCGCCGAACTGAAAGGGATCGAATGCCCCAAGTGCGCGGCAACGCCGGTGGACTGAAGGATCGCCAGAGGCGGCATCCCGCCAACGCAGCCCGGTGTGCCTGATCCGACGCGGTGTCGTGCGGAGCGGTCATGTCCGCACATGAGCACGCCGTACGGCACGGCGTTTTTGCAGGACCGAAATCAACAGCGGCCGCGCGCCGAAATGTTCATAATAGGGAACGAGTCCCACCCGCACCGGACCCAATCACCATGCGCACCCGATACGCCGAGATTCAGCCCTATATCACCCTGGATGGCTCGCTCATTCGCGAACTGATCCACCCGGACACCCATGGAAACCGCCATCTGAGCGTGGCCGAGGCCGAAGTGCCGCCGGGTGGCGAGACGCGGTTGCACCGGCATCACCGCACGGAGGAGATTTATCACATCACCGAGGGCCGCGGGATCATGACGCTGGGCGATGATGCCTTCGAGGTCGGCGTCGGCGACAGCATCTGCATCCCTCCCGGAACGCCCCACCGCATCCGCAACATCGGCAGCGGGGCACTGAAGGTACTGTGCTGCTGCGCGCCGGCCTATGCCCATGAGGATACCGAGCTGATCGCCACGCCTGACGATGATACTTGACGGCGGGCAAGATGAACCGGCGCACAGGGCCGTCATGAAACCGGGCAACCCCTTCGGCGACATCCCGGCTGCGCTGCCCGAGGAGCCGATTCGGCCCTGTTGGCCGTTGAAGGAGTCCGCGTGGAGCGGATCGTATCCCTGGGGCATGCGACACCGCCCGGACGGCGGTACGACCAGGAAAACCACGAAACGGACATGCTGGCCACATCGCACATGACGCGGCCGGGGTCGTAATCGGTGTTCGGGGAAACAGCGCTGGATTCGCGGCGTGACGCGAAACGGTGGTCAGCCCTTGCCTGGCGTGCGCGTATCGAAGACCGGCATGGTGCTCGCGCTCTCGATGTCCACTGCCTTGGGACGCGCACCGCCGAGATAGGCTTCGATGCTTACCGTGGGTACCTCCAGGCTGTCCACCAGCGGATACATGGCGCAAAACTCGCACGCCTTGAGCATCGGCTGGCCGCCGCTCGGCCCCTTCCCCACTGGGCGCATGCGTAACCGCTTACAGTCGTTGGTGCATATATAGGCCCGTTGCGGGATGCAGAAAAACATCAGGTTTTGCTTCACATTGGCCCCCTATCCTGGGTTGCGGCTCAGGCGGACGACCGGCGGAGACGTTCGGTAATGTTCAGTCTTCCGACAGTGGCCGCAGACCCGCGTCCCGATCTGTGACATCCATGATGGAGACAAGCTGAGCGAGGATCGCATCCAGGTCCGTCAGCGCGTCGCCCGGCAGCCGGTGCAGAGCATCCAGCAGAGCACCTTGCGCAGGCCGCGGTGCCCGCTGCACCAGTTTGGCGCCCTGCTCCGTGAGGTAGAGACGCACCACCCGCTGATCCGGTCCGCCCCGCCGCCGCTCGATCAACTGCTTCTGCTCCAGCTTGTCGAGGAGGTTGCTTGCGGTGGATTGCTGAATGGACAAGGCCTTGGACAGCTCCGAAACGCGCATTCCGGGTTGCGGAAACAGCTCCCACATCGCCCAAAGCTGCGCGGCACTCACGCCACACTGTTTCTCGACCCAGCGGGAATGCTCCTGAATGGCGCGGAATATGACACGGAGCTTGCGCAGTACAGCCAGCTCCTGCTCGGACGCCGAACGCTCTTGTGCTACGTCGGTGGCAGCTAATTTGTACATCGGCTTATCAAAGTGTGGACGAACATCCGGTGGGTGTCAGCGGACTCGGATTGTCTTGCACCATAACATTTTGCACAAAACCTATCAAATCCGCGCTTTTCCTTCGCCGGCATTGCACACGGCAAACATCCCGCTTGGTACGGAATACGTACCAACGACAGGCACGGCGCAACTGCCAGCGCCACGTTTTTACGCCGCCTTCAACCTCTCCCGATCAGCGGTAATACGGAACGCACGCGAGCGCTGATCCGCCCCGCCTGCGGTCTCACCAGTGGGCTATTCTTACCGAAAAGGAGCAGCGGCTCGCGGGAGTAGGGAATTGTCGTTCTGTTTCGCTGGTTTCGCCAATGCAACCAGATATCGTAACGACCACGATGCCGAACGTTCGATCGGACGAGATAAGCGTCAGTTGCGTTCATGACGAGCCGGCATTTCGGGTCATGGCCGGGCACTGGAACGCACTGACACAACGCAGCAGCGTCAATACCGTGTTTCTGCGCCACGAGTGGTTCGAATCCGCTTGGCGCTGGTTGCGCAAGGCCGCCCGGCTGCATCTCATCTGTGTCTATCGCGGCACGGTATTGATCGGCATATGTCCGCTTATTTTCCGTTTGCGCAAGCAGGGCGGCATCCGCTTGCGCAGCCTGGAGTTCCTGGCTATACCGGACACGCAACTGTGCGACATCATCAGCGCGCCGGAGGACTGCGCCACCGTGACGCGGGCCATCGCCCGCACCTTGCATGAGCAGCGCCAGGAATGGGATATCGTGGATTTGCGACCCCTGTCCGGTTCGTCCCCGACCTTGCAGGCACTGCCGGCCGCACTTGCCGAACACGACCTCGCGGTAGCCGCATTGACGAGCGGACAGAGCCCTTATGTGCGATTGGAGGGCGATTGGGAGAGCTTCTACCACACGCGCAGCCGGCGGCTGCGAAAGAGCAACAATCTTGCCGCCAACCGCCTGCGCCGCACCGGCGATGTCGGGATCGAATGGGTACGTGCCGATGGCATCGCCGAACAGGACATCGACGCGCTGATCCAGGCAATGAGCCAGGTATCCGCCCATAGCTGGAAGGAACAGATCGGCCTCAGCCTCGACAAGCCGGGCCCCGGCGCGTTCATCGGCAACCTGACACGACATGCCCACAGGAACGATTGGCTTTCCGCGTGGCTGCTGCTGCTCGATGGCCGCGCCATCGCGTCCGAGTACCAACTGGTCTACAACAACCGCGTTTACGCGCTGCGGGCCGATTTCGACGAAGGATATCGGGAGCTTTCCCCCGGTGCGTACCTCAACTGGAAGATGCTGGAGCGCTTTTTCCGAAGCGGCATGGATTGTTATCACATGGGCCCTGGCGGCAACCCGTACAAGCTGCGCTGGACCGCCGACAGCGAAACGCTGTGCCGCGTGGTAGCCTACAGCCCTACTTGGCGGGGCTACACCATGTCGCTGTTCTCCCTGAAGCTGCGCCCGCAACTGCAGCGGCTGGCGGGAATGACACGGCCAAACACAGCCAAGCCGCGCGACACCACCTGAGTCGAAGGGCCGCAACCGGCACGGCAACGCTCAATTTCGCGCCAGCTCCAGGCGGACCGGCACCTGCAGCCTTGCCTTCAGCACCGTGTCGCGGGCGCTGTCAGGCACGATCAGCTCCACATGGGACAGCGGACCCGAGCGCTTCAGCAGACAGATCAGTTGCGCGTCGTCCAGGGCCTCCAGCAGCGACGGGTCGTCCGCGACCTTCGCGTACAATGCCTCGCTCATGACGCGCGCGTTGAAGCTCGTGCCGTTGATACGGACCTTGACGCTGTCGAGATCGCCGACATTCCTGCGCAGCAGTTGACTCGACAGGATGCTGGTCCCGATCCGGTTTTGCGCGATCAGATCGGTGATCCAGCCCGAGACGGCGAAGGATCTGAAAGCGCCTTCGGTCGTCCGAACGCCGCGCGCCTGCGCCGGCTCATCCCGGGCCAGGACATCCCCGACATCGACATTCGTCAGGGCCGCCGCAAGCACGACGAGCAGCGCCTTCACACCGCTCGGCCTCGAAATCAACCGCCCCATCGCGCCTCCCACTTGCCGCAGTCCCGAACCGCCTGGGCGGCACACTGCTCTCAGGTCCGGTCCAGGCGTATCCGTTCCGCTGCCGATACTTGGCCATGTCCGCGCCGGCGCGCAGAAGCGCTTGCCGGATGGAAAGAATGGAATGAAAGAGCCGAACGACGCCGCGCTCGGATGTCAGGAAACCTGACGCTACGACCGGTCCAATGGCGGCGCGTCGCACCCATGCAATCTCATAATGGGCCATCCAGCCGGACTTCTCCATGTGAAAGCCGACGACAAGGACAGGCAGGAGCGTTCCGGCGGTATGACGTGGACGCGGCCAGCACCTGGCGGGTATGGCAAAACCCCCTGCGCCGGCTCGCGGCCGGCGCAGGGGACGAACACCGTCTGGAGCGAATCAGTCGTGCGGCTTCACTGCGCCGGCGCAAAGTCATACGGCCGGGAGGCCATGATCCCGGAACTCAGCACGGCACGCACCGGATCCGCGGATCCCGCCACCCGGAAAAGCTGGTCGGGCGCAACATGGTTTCCCGGCTGTCCGTTCCGGATCCCTGCTCTTATCAGAATCCGCTCCGGATCGTTCTGGGCCAATGGCGGGGTGGGCGTAAGAGTGGTGCCGGCCAGAGGCGACATGATGCCCGCACGTCTTACATGCTGCGCAGGATCCACATCCGACGGCCCGCTGTAGGCGGCCGGCGACAACACAAAACCGGCAAGACTGAAACACGCGGCGATGATGAGCTTGTTCATATGCCAGTATCCCTCTGTAACGTTCCCTGAGGCAGCGGAACCGACCTTGCAGAAAAGACATGGGCAACTACCGTGCCACGCTGCAAAGTATTGAAAAAAACAGGATACCGGTCAAAAGAACGGCGGCGCCATGGATGTTTTCGCTAACAGCGGGACCGACACATGTGTCAACTATGACACGGGCGTCATCGGGCGGGCGCATCCGAAAAACACCGGCATCGGAGTGGATGCCGGTGTTGTCCGACCCGCACGTCAGTGGGCGGGATTTCGATGCGGCGATCCGCCGGCCCGGCCGTCACTCCGCCGGGGAGTGGGCCAGCGAACTCGCCGGACAGGTGAAGGACGTAAGGGCCTGCCCGATCGGCACGTAAGTCCCAAACGCATCCATATAGCTGCGCTGGACCTTGTACGCCTCACGCTCGGCCCACAGGGCCACTTCACAATTGAAGTTTTCCAGCTTGCCGTTTTTCCACTGCAGATAATGCACGAGTTCGTGCACCAGGATGCTCGTCGCATACACGCTGGTCGAGAGGTTCTTGTCCATGGCCACATCCAGGTAGACCTTGTCGCCGGAGCCCGGATACCAGCCCAACACTTTGCATTTGCGTCCCGTGCAGGCCAGTTTCTCGATGGTCGGATGATCGACGGCAATGACTTCCGGGCATTGTCCGGGGTGCGGATAGCCGGACAGGGTGACCGCCCAGGATAACAACGCTGCGCACAATTCGGGTGCCATGTATCAGCCCTCTTGTTTGTTGTGTTGCATGTTTTTTCCGTGCGAGGGCATCATGCGGCTCCCGCCCTGCACATCCACCAACAAAAGCGCAGTACTCGTTGTCCTGATCGGTCACTACATACAAATCCAAGACTTTGTTTCTCTTCCCCTACGGCACCGTATCTCCACGGACATGTCAGGCAGCGTTTTTCTTCTTGATTCGGGCCGGAGTTCTACGCTCCATCACCACTCCGTTTACGAAAAGCAAAACGAAGCCCCGTCCTTGCGGCACACAAAGACCTCGTTGCATGCATTCCGGATTTGCCCGATACGAGGCAGGACAGACCGCGCCGCGTGAGAGTGCTGATTCGATTCCAGGATGGCGCGTCGATGGTTATTTGCCATAACCGCTCGCGGGTTGTCAATGAACTGATCCGTGTTTCCCCGCACCGTGTGATCCGGGGAAGAATGACGGCTCTGTTGCAAAGATTGGCGGCAGTCAGAGGTAGGCTGTCGCTCTGCGCCGATCAGGCGGCTGCTGCGAAATGGTGGTTGAGCATGCCCATGGCCTCCGTCAGCGCCGAGGGCCCAATGCCAAAAGCTCTCTCCACAAGGCGCACCTCGCCCCTGATGCCGGGCTGCAGGCACCAGGGGCGAGCCTGTCCTTTGCGCAGGGCTCGCATGACTTCGAATCCCTTGATCGTGGCATAGGCCGTGGGGATCGATTTGAAACCGCGCACCGGCTTGATCAGTATCTTGAGCGCTTGAGTTAAGCCGCGCCGCGAAGCGGCGTCGGCTTGAACGAATTGTTAGACATTATTTGCCGACTACCTTGGTGATCTCGCCTTTCACGTAGTGAACAAATTCTTCCAACTGATCTGCGCGCGAGGCCAAGCGATCTTCTTCTTGTCCAAGATAAGCCTGTCTAGCTTCAAGTATGACGGGCTGATACTGGGCCGGCAGGCGCTCCATTGCCCAGTCGGCAGCGACATCCTTCGGCGCGATTTTGCCGGTTACTGCGCTGTACCAAATGCGGGACAACGTAAGCACTACATTTCGCTCATCGCCAGCCCAGTCGGGCGGCGAGTTCCATAGCGTTAAGGTTTCATTTAGCGCCTCAAATAGATCCTGTTCAGGAACCGGATCAAAGAGTTCCTCCGCCGCTGGACCTACCAAGGCAACGCTATGTTCTCTTGCTTTTGTCAGCAAGATAGCCAGATCAATGTCGATCGTGGCTGGCTCGAAGATACCTGCAAGAATGTCATTGCGCTGCCATTCTCCAAATTGCAGTTCGCGCTTAGCTGGATAACGCCACGGAATGATGTCGTCGTGCACAACAATGGTGACTTCTACAGCGCGGAGAATCTCGCTCTCTCCAGGGGAAGCCGAAGTTTCCAAAAGGTCGTTGATCAAAGCTCGCCGCGTTGTTTCATCAAGCCTTACGGTCACCGTAACCAGCAAATCAATATCACTGTGTGGCTTCAGGCCGCCATCCACTGCGGAGCCGTACAAATGTACGGCCAGCAACGTCGGTTCGAGATGGCGCTCGATGACGCCAACTACCTCTGATAGTTGAGTCGATACTTCGGCGATCACCGCTTCCCTCATGATGTTTAACAGTGA
>Ga0265294_10008907_pt1 | contig 11649 bp, 11 predicted proteins | sample MunlanPumphouse3_FD_192504 | JGI IMG/M metagenome (GOLD analysis project Ga0265294, IMG submission 192504) | Groundwater microbial communities from a municipal landfill in Southern Ontario, Canada - Pumphouse #3 | ecosystem: Environmental > Aquatic > Deep subsurface > Groundwater | place...
TGCGTTGATAGAGAAAACACACTGCGATATAGTGCTTCAGAGAGCTGTTGGATGGTGAGAAACAGTGCACGGGGCGGTTGTGAACTCACTCTTGAGCAGTTAGCTGAAAGCTGAAAGCTGAAGCAAGAATTGTTGCGGTAGCTGTAGTAAGTAGGTGTAAACGGTTTTCTCACCGTTATAATGAGAGGGCATTCTTCATTTAGATTAATGTTGCATAAGTGGGTATGTATATACCAATAGGAGTGGTACCACGGGAGTATAAAGCTTTCGTCTCTAGTAGAAATACTAAGGGATGAAAGTTTTTTTGTTCTTAGTTAAAGGAAAAATGTAAGCCGGTCAAGTAATCGGTACTATCCATTATAATAAGGAGGTTATTATGAAAATTGCATTTTCAACCCTAGGTTGTCCCAATTTCAATTGGAAAGATATTTATTCTATGGCAAAGGATCTTAGCTTTGACGGTATCGAAATCCGTGGACTGGGCAATGACTTATTTGCAATCAAGGCACAGCCTTTCACTGAAAGTCAACTTCCACAAACGTTAAAAAAGCTTTCTAGTCTGCGTCTTGAAATTCCTTGTCTTTCTTCCGGCTGTTGTCTAAAATTTGCTGAAAGTTTGGAGGAAAATTATCAAGAAGTTGAGCAATACATTACACTTGCATCTAAGCTTGGTACGCCCTATGTCCGTATCTTGGCAGATCTTGATCCACAGTCCAACAGCGAGGTGGATGATGAAGTAGTTCTTGCTGGATTGTATCGTTTGATTCCGGTTGCGGAGGAGAAAGGGGTGACTCTGTTGTTGGAAACGAATGGAGTCTATTCCGACACGGCACGGTTGCGCAGACTACTCGAACGAGTAACAAGTGATGCGGTGGCTGCCTTGTGGGATATCCATCATCCCTACCGATTTGCAGGTGAAGCACCGGAAAAAACAGTACAGAATCTCGGCGCATATATTAAATATGTGCATGTTAAGGACTCAATTATGAAAGATGGTATGCTTCAGTATCGTATGATGGGTGAGGGAGATTTGCCCATTAACGAAATGTTGCTTGCACTACGATCCATTAACTATGATGGCTATATTTCTCTAGAATGGGTTAAGCGCTGGGCACCTAATCTTACCGATGCAGGGATTGTTTTTCCGCACTTTATAAATTATATGAGCCACTATATTGAAAGAAAGCTAGAAAACAGCCAACTGCTTGATAATGCTACTAGGACAGGGAAGTACGTATGGGAGAAGTATTCATTGATAGACATGACTTTTCCTCAGGTGCTTGATCGCATGGTTAATGAGTTTCCTGATCAGTATGCATTTCGTTATACAACAATGGATTACACCAGAACCTATTCCGAATTTCGGGATGATGTTGATACTTTTGCACGATCTTTGATTGCATTAGGTGTCAAGCCAGGTGATCATGTTGCCATATGGGCAACCAATGTTCCTCAATGGTTTATTACCTTTTGGGCAACAACTAAAATTGGTGCTATTTTGGTTACAGTGAATACAGCCTATAAGATTCATGAGGCAGAATATTTGCTACGTCAATCGGATACACACACGCTTGTGATGATTGATGGTTATAAGGATTCCGATTATGTAAGTATTATTAAGGAGCTTTGTCCCGAGTTGGAAACTACCGAGGCAGGGAAGCCTCTTCATATGAAACGTCTGTCTTTTTTGCGCAATATTATCACTATTGATTCGAAGCAAAAGGGTTGCTTGACATGGGAGGAAGCCATTGCCATGTCGGAAAAAGTTCCTCTTTATGAGGTTTATCATCGTGCTGCTTGCGTTAATAAGAATGATGTTTGTAACATGCAATACACTTCTGGAACGACTGGTTTTCCTAAAGGAGTTATGCTTACTCATTATAATGTTGTGAATAATGGAAAGAATATTGGAGATTGCATGGATCTTTCTACAGCTGACCGCATGATGATTCAGGTACCGATGTTTCATTGCTTCGGAATGGTGCTTGCAATGACAGCTGCAATGACACATGGCGTTACACTTTCTCCACTTCCATATTTTTCAACAAGGCAAGCCCTTGACTGCATAAATAGAGAAAAGATTACCTGCTTCCACGGTGTTCCCACTATGTTTATTGCCTTGCTTGAGCATGAGAATTTTTCCAAGACCGATTTTTCTTACATGAGAACCGGTATTATGGCAGGCAGCCCTTGTCCTGTCAAGGTTATGCAGGATGTGGTAGACAAAATGAACATGATACAGATTACTATTGTGTATGGACAGACAGAAGCTTCACCTGGATGTACCCAGAGCCGCGTTGATGATCCGATTGATGTGCGGGTCAATACTGTTGGTTCTGCACTGCCTGGCGTTGAATGTAAGATAGTCCATCCTGTAACGGGTGAAGACTTGCCCGACAATATGGATGGTGAATTCGTTGCACGTGGTTACAATATTATGAAAGGTTATTACAAGATGCCTGAGGCAACAGCAACGGCCATTGATGAAAATGGTTGGCTACATACTGGCGATATTGCAAGGCGTGACACCAATGGTAACTTCAAAATAACAGGGCGCATTAAAGATATGATCATCCGTGGCGGTGAAAATATATATCCCAAGGAAATCGAGGATTTTATTTATACTCATCCTAATGTTAAAGATGTTCAAATTATAGGTGTACCCGACAAACAATACGGTGAAGAAATTATGGCGTGTGTTATATTAAAGGATAATGCAACAATGACAGCGGAAGAACTAAAAGATTATGTCCGTTCACATATGGCAAAGCATAAAACCCCACGCTATGTCAATTTTGTTAAGGAATTTCCGATGAACGCAGCTGGTAAAATCCTGAAATACAAGATGTGCGAGCAGGCTGTTGAAATGCTAGGTCTTCAGTCAGACTAGGACACAAAGGGACGGTTCTTCTGTGTTGCCATCACCTCGATTTTATGATAAGCTAAATTCGAGGTGATTTCTATGCCAAGAAGAGCAAGGGAAAAAAGCAGCACAGGAATATATCATGTGATGTTTAGAGGGATAAATGGACAAATAATATTTGAAGATAATGAAGACTATGAAAAACTAATTCAAACAATCACCCAGTATCAAAAAGTATGTGAATATGAAATATATGCTTTTTGTCTTATGAGTAATCATGTACACTTACTAATAAAAGAAGGAAAAGAAGAATTGGGGAAAGCTTTTAGAAGAATAGGTGCAAGTTATGTATACTGGTATAATTGCAAATACAAAAGAAGTGGACATTTATTTCAAGATAGATATAAGAGCGAAGTAGTAGAAAACGACCAATATTTTTTGACAGTATTAAGGTATATACACCAAAATCCAATTAAAGCCGGTATTGAAAAGAATATATCGAAATATCCATGGAGTAGTTATAATGAGTATTCAGGAAAGAATAGTATTTGTAATACCAATTTTGCCTTAAACCTTTTTACAAATGAAGAAAAAAGGGCAGTAGCATTATTTAAAAAATTTAACAGCGAAGGAAATAAAGATAAATGTCTTGAATATGAAGAATCAGTCAGGATAGATGATATAGAAGCAACAAAAATAATGATGACAGTAGCTGAAGTGAAAAACGCAACACAAATTCAGAATTTCGAGAAAGGGAAAAGAGATAAAATAATTAAGGAATTAAAAAATGAAGGACTATCAATAAGGCGAATAGAAAGATTAACGGGGATTAGTTTTGGAGTAATAAGAAGGGTATAGGACACAGAAGAACCGTCCCTTTGTGTTCCTTTTTTTTGTGTTGTCTCTTGACAAATAGGTTTACTCAGTGTAAACTCAAAGTGTGATTTACATACTGTAAACCAATTACAATTAAGGGGGTGACTTCTATGGAAGAATGTAGATTGGCAGAGGTTGAAAGTAAGTTTGTAGAGCTTGTTTGGAAAAATGAGCCGATAGGTTCGGGAGATTTGGTCAAACTTTGTGAAAAAGAACTTAACTGGAACAAATCTACCACCTATACTGTGTTGCGTAGATTATGTCAGCGTGGAATACTTCAAAATAAAGAGACGATTGTCACATCTTTAATCAAGAAAGATGAATTTTACTCCATTCAAAGTAAGCAGTTTGTGGAGGATACATTTGGTGGCTCCCTACCCAAATTTGTGGCGGCATTTACACGAAGTAAAAAATTAAGCGACAAAGAAATTGATGAGCTGCAAAGGTTCATTAATGAGCATGAGGAGGGGAAAGTGTGAATCAATTATTTTTACAAATTCTTAATATGAGTATTACTGCAATTTATGTTATTCTGTTTGTTATGGTGGTTCGGCTGTGCCTTAAAAAATTGCCGAAGATTTTCTCCTATGCCCTGTGGGGCGTGGTACTGTTTCGTCTTGTAGTACCATTTTCCTTTGAAAGCATATTTAGTTTGATTCCTGTAACTACACAAACTGTTTCGCATAATATTATGTATTCACAAACGGTACAAATTCAGAGCGGGATTAATGTAGTAGACCATGTGCTAAAAAATTCCTCGCCTCTGCCTGTGGTTAGCACAGTTGCAAATTCTATGCAACTGTGGATTGATTTAGGTGAAACAATATGGCTGTTAGGTTTAGTAGCGTTGCTTATATATAGTATTTTTACAGCTATAAGATTATCTCGCAAGCTAAAATTTGCAAAACCTGTTTTTGATAATGTGCATGAGATGAAAGGCATTAAAACACCATTTGTTTTTGGTGTGATTAAACCGAAGATTTATCTTCCAACAGGTCTTATTGAAACTGAAAAAACCTTTATCATTAAGCACGAACAGACACATATCAAAAGGTTTGACCATATTATAAAGCTTTTTGCATTTTTGGTGTTGTGCATTCATTGGTTTAATCCACTTGTTTGGGTTGCCTTTTTCCTTATGGGTGAGGATATGGAGTTGTCCTGTGATGAAAGCGTTATTAAGCAGATGGGAAGTGGAATTAAAAAGGATTATTCTGCATCTCTTTTATTTCTGTCTACAGGCAGACGAATTATAGGCGGGTGTCCTCTTGCTTTTGGTGAGAACAATACGAAAGGACGAATTGTGAATATATTAAATTACAAAAAAACTGCGTTTTGGGTTGTTATCGTGGCGGTTATTGCAGTGACGGTAGTTTGCGTGGGACTTATGAGTAATCCACAAAAAGAACTATTGACAGTAGAAGATTATGCTGAGCAATTTATGGAGCAAGCAATTAAGGATTATGAAAATGTAGAATGGACAGACGTTAAAATAATAGACAGTAAAATCACAAAACTTGAAAAAATAGCATTGTTTGATGAACTATGTTCATCTCCTTTGGAAATTTGGAATCTTGAATATCGTTTCAAGCCTGATGATATGAGTAAAGCTCCTTTGCCAGGAGGCATGAATGCAGTAGATGGATGGATTACTGAAGAGGCAAGTATGGGTAAGCCTATGCTGATTTTTTCTTATGAGGACTCAAAACCACAGTATTTAGGCTGTATTCGGAGTGGAGAAGGTGATTATTCTACAATTGCAGGACAGGAAACAGCCCTTCGCATATTCCTTGAAGGAAAGGGATTATTGCCTCCTGAAACTTATAGTGGAAAGCACATTATTGTAAAATTCCCTCTGTCAACAGGGGAAACATGCCAGCTGTTATTATCTCAGCCGATTATTCAAGGAGATGTAGGAATTTGGTGCGTAGAGCGATGGATGGATGGAAACGGAAATGTGTATTATGCTACTCCCAAGACTAATACAATGATAGTAGATTATTATAAGACGCAGCAAAAGCAGTGCGATGATGGGCATAAACCAGCACTTTTAGATCCATTACAGGTTGCTCTTGACTATATAAACAATGACATTGGGCAATATGTTTCGTTTAATGAGCTGATCCCTCAATATTCAACAAAAGCTGAAGATTTTCTAATAACTCCTGAAAGTCATTATATGGGCTATATTTCGAACTTTAAAGCTGACAACTCTTCGTTTCATTTAGATCAAGTTGAGTGGGTGACAGACGATGATGCAGAAAGGCTAAGGGAGCTGAATATAAATCCTGATGAGCTAAATAATGGATTCTATATTTACAATCCCGCAAATTACCCTATGTATTGTCAAGTAACAGAGCAAACTCAATATAGTATTATAACTTGGGATGATGATATGTCCTTTAAATCTATTACTAGGGAGGAGTTTATTAAGTATCTTGAGCAATATTCGGATTATGTTCCTCCGTTTAGAATTATTACGAAGGATGGATATGTGCAAAGTATTACAGAACAATATGTGCCATAAATTCTAGTTGCTTTTTAAAATAGGAATACCCTTTATAAGGGAAAATGACGTTGTCCTTAGTAAGAGATGTGTTATTTTTAGTTAACGGAGGTGAGTATTAATGAAAATAAAGAATCGGTTAATAATTACCTTTCTCTTTTGGACTATGGTGTTATTGATATTTCTCTGTTGGATTTATCCAATTAATTTTAATACAGCTGACTATAATATAATGACTAGAATTGAAATAGCGCATATTATTGGCTTTTTCATTTCATTACTATTATTTATTCTGGGTTTCAAATATCTAAAGAAAAATGATGCTGTTCAAGGTGCGTTTATAATAGAAGTTGCTATAGTCATATTTGCCATTATAGTAAAACATTTGTTTAATTTTTAGTAAAAATTATAAAGTAACCATTGAAATCACATGGTTTCGGCTAGCTTTTTTATTGTTTCCCTTGTTGTGTAATATTTCTTTTCGGTAGGATTTAATTATTCCAACCTTACATGGTTATAATCCAACGAAACCCAAATTTTTTTTAATTTTATGGTAAATCTCATCTTGCTTATTTAAGGAATAAATACTTTTTTTGTTGTACCAGATAGTACGTTACACAACAAGTATTTAAAGAAAAACAAAAAAACGCCTATTTTGCAGGATTACAAGTGAATCCTTTATCTGCATCTTCTAAACTCAGGAAGAACTGTCGTAATAACCCCTGTTGTGAAACCTTTTGTTCCCTAAAAATACTATTGAATAAAAATACAACTTAGCAAAAATCAGCAAAAACTGAACACAAGATATTGCAACTATCAGAATATAAAGATATAAAATTATAAAAGCCTGACCCCATCCACAACACATCCACATGACCTTTGTCCTTTTTTATTTGAGCAAAAAGGCAGGATGTGCAGAAATTTGTCTACCATTGATTGACAACACATATATATCGAAATACGTTGAAAATTTATTGACAAACGATAAAATAAGTATTATATTATAATCAATAATTAATTTCGAGGTGCGTTATGAGACGAGAAAAAACAAACTTTTTAAAACTCGCAGTTGGTATTATTGGGATTATAGTTCTTATACTGTGTATATTCTGGTTGCCATGGTTGGCAAAAAATACTGCGGAGATGAATCCTGAGTACGGTTATTTGAGATATCCTGTGCTTATAGGTGTGTATATTACAGCAATACCATTTTATATTGCATTGTATCAAGCGGTTAAGCTAATAAATTATATTGAAAGTAAGAATGCTTTTTCTGAATTAGCGGTAGAGTCATTGAAGAATATAAAGTACTGTGCCCTTGCAATAATTTCATTATATGTAATAGGTCTCACATTCTTTGGATTCCAGAACGCCTTGCATCCTTCAATTGCAATTATAGGGGCAACAATTATTTTCGCCGCTGTAACGGTAGCACTTTTTGCAGCTGTTCTTCAGGAAGTGTTAAGAAATGCACTTGAAATAAAAAAAGAAAATGATTTGACAGTCTGAGGTGATCGTATGGCGATAATAATTAATATCGATGTTATGTTGGCAAAAAGGAAAATGAGCGTCACAGAACTTTCTGAGAAGGTAGGAATAACTATGGCGAATCTTTCAATACTGAAAAACGGAAAGGCAAAGGCGGTTCGCTTTTCTACTTTAGAAAAAATATGCGAAGCTCTAGAGTGCCAACCAGGGGATATACTGGAGCATTCAAAAGATGCTACATGAACATTAATAACAAGAAAGATTGGGAATTATAATCGTTATTATTTTAAGGAGGGAGGGTTTTGCAATGAAAAGATATTTTTTATCGTTAATACCATTTATTATAGGGCTTGTCTGTATGGTTGCCTATAACATTATCGGATGTGAAGTTGTTCCAGATGGTACCCTTGTGGAACCGTTTTTTTTAATACCAATGAGTTATTTATTCTTTGCTATTGGTATAATTGGACTCGCAGTCAACACGGTGTCACTTTTCCTTAAATCTAAAAAATGCTGATAAATAGGGTACTGATGTAAAGTTGATAGGATTTTAATATTCTATCGGCTTTTTTGCTGTGCACAAATTTTGTTAAGTAAAAAGCCAAAATAAGTGGAGAGGGTTATTAAATTTTCTTAAAATTTATGAAACTATTTATAAAGCTGGGTAGTCTAATAGGTGAAAATAAAAAATTCATACATAGAAGATTTTTAATGTATGCAAGTTAGGAGGTTGTTGTGTATAAAAAGTTTGTGGAGAAGGCAATAAATGGAGATGAAGAAAGCTTTCGTTGGCTAGTACAACAGAGAAAAAAATCTATTTATAGAATTGCCTTTAATTATGTAAAGCTTGGCAACAGGATAAGAATACCGAAAAACTTATTATAAATTTTAAAAATGGGAATAACGCTACTCAAGATTTAGCACCATATTATGATATTAGTTATAATCAATATCCTTGTTCGATGAATTTTACCGTATCAGGGGCTAGAAGCTTATCGGCAGAAAAGGATTTTGCAACCCTGAAAGAAAGTAAACTTGTTGCCGACGTTTATAAATTAATAACCCTGGATGATTCAATGGTACGTTTTACTGTCATTTTTAATAAGCCTGTGGTCTATGAAGCTAAAGAATACCAGGATCCGGCTCAATTGGTAGTAATATTAAAAGAGGATAAAGGGGCTTTACTTCATCAAACGGTATATTCAGTGCGAACAGCATCTTATCCGCGGGGCGCAAGCATTGGAATGTTGGAAGAACAATTAATGGGGGTTGAGGGTATACGGGTTCTCAAAGATGATAATGGAACTTTCTTGATTGAAGTCGGTTATTTTACAACAGAGCTGGAAGCACAAACGAGGTTTGAAGAGTTAAGTCGGATTTATGGGAAAAACCTTCAACTACGTATTGAAAAAAGGAATCTGAATGATATACCAGAGAAGATAAATAATAATCAGTAGTAGACGAACCCTTACTTCATACCTGATTTTTATTGCAGTCGGTTGCCGGAATTAGACAACTGACTGTTTTTTGATGTGTTATAGTAAAGTGGGTAATATTATAAGGCTAGACGATTTTATATTTTACGAGGAGAAGAACTATGATCAATTTTAAAATAATCACTTTTATAACTGTAGCAAAGACAAAAAATTTTTCTAAGACTGCTGAAATATTAAACATAACGCAACCAGCAGTATCACAGCATATAAAAAATCTGGAAGAGTACTATAATGTTAAGCTTTTAAACAATAGAAGAAAAACTATGGAACTTACAGAAGAGGGAAAGCTACTTTATGAATATGCTGTTGAAATGAATAGATTGAGTAGGACGGTTGAAGATGCACTAAAAAATAAAACTACTATAGTTAAAAAATATCATATAGGAGCTACCATGACCATAGGAGGTTATGTATTGCCGAGACTTTTAGGTATACATAAAAGTAATTTTGAAAATATAGATATAATGCTTTATGTTAAAAATACAGAAGGGGTTATTAATAGTTTAATAAGTGGAGAAATCATTATGGGTGTTGTAGAAGGCCCTTTTGATAGAGCAAAGTTTAATTTTACCAAGTTCAAGGATGATGAGCTGATATTAGCAGTTTCACCAGAACATATCTTTGCAAAAAAAGACTGTGTTACTATAGATATGCTTCTTAAGGATAAACTTATTTTAAGAGAAAAAGGGTCAGGTACTAGAAAGATTTTTGAGAATGAACTTTTAAAGATTGGATACTGTCTGAAGGATAGTATGATTTATATGGAAATAGGTAATATAAATGCCTTGGTATCTTTAGTAGAATCAAATTTGGGTTGTACAATTATATCTAGAGAAGCTATTAAAGAATCCTTAAAAGCAGGTACTTTAAAGGAAATAAAGATAAAAGATTTTAAGGTATATAGAGAATTTAACTTTATATATTTTGATAATAATGTTGAGTTTGTAGATGATTTTATTGATTTCTGTAAAAAGAATGATAATTGATGTATATCAATAAGAGTAGAAATCTGAAATCAAGTATAAGATATTCTTATGGAATTATAAAATATTATAATTTCTAAATATACAGAAACAATGATATGATTACTCCATACTTTTAGTGAGGAGTGATTTTTTATGGAGAAAGCAAAAAAATATATACCAGGTATTATTTTTGTACTATTAATATCTGTAATTTCTATTATGCTTAATGGTGCTTTAATGAAGTATATAAACCTTGAAGCATTGACTTTAGCAATTATTATAGGAATCCTTTATAATAACCTGGTTAGTACTCAGGATATTTTTAAAGCAGGAGTAAATTTTTCATTAAAGAAGCTGCTAAAGATTGGTATAGTTTTATTGGGATTTAAACTTAATATTAGTTCAGTTTTAAAACTTGGTCCTAAGATTTTGATCATGGTAATAATTTATGTAATAACTGCCTTGTTATTATCTTATCTACTGGGGCGATTATTTAAAATAAACAACAGACTTTCTGCTTTAATCGGTATAGGCTCATGTATATGTGGGGCATCAGCAGTAGTAGCTATGGCTCCTTGCATTAATGCGAAAGATGAAGATTCTGTAATAGCTGTATCCATAGTAAGCTTTTTAGGTGCAGTAGGAGTTATTGTATATTCAGCTGTGGCATTTAGTGGATTAATGCTTACACCTGTTCAATATGGTGCATGGTCGGGAATATCTCTTCATGGTGTAGCCCATGCTATAGCTGCGGCTTTTGCTATGGGGGATGTATCAGGAGAAATAGGCACTTTTGTAAAAATGACGAGAGTTATTATGCTTGTGCCAGTTTCATTTATATTGAGTATAGTATTTAATAAAGGTAATGAAAAAGGGGAGAAAGCTGGCTTTCCTATGTATGTGCTTTACTTTATTTTAGCAGGTATTATTAATACTACGGGGGTAATTCCAGAGGGCATTACAGCACTTCTGGTAAAGACAAGCTCGTTATTTATATTAATGGCAATGACTGCTATGGGACTATCTGTAAACTTTAGTACCATTATTAGTAGAGGAGTCAGTGCGTTGGTATCTGGTACTATTTTATTCGTAATACTTTCTGGCAGTAGCCTGATAGCTATATTAAACCTGGTATAACTAGGTTAGTAACCTATTATATATTGTACTTTTTATTTTAACTAAACTGAGCATTTTGCGATTGATTTTATAATATTAATCTTGTGGTAAAAGCAAAGTAACAATTGTACCTTGATTGATTTTACTTTCAATTGACAAAACGCCACTGTGAGACTTTATGATTTTGTCACAAATAGCGAGTCCCAGTCCGTTCCCGGGTTTTTGAGGGTTGCCTTTATAAAAATTTTCAGTGGCTTTTTGTATATCTTCTTCAGACATACCCATACCTTGATCTGCAAACATTATCTTAATGTTTTGTGGATCTCTTTGTATTTCTAC
>Ga0265294_10008908_pt1 | contig 11648 bp, 12 predicted proteins | sample MunlanPumphouse3_FD_192504 | JGI IMG/M metagenome (GOLD analysis project Ga0265294, IMG submission 192504) | Groundwater microbial communities from a municipal landfill in Southern Ontario, Canada - Pumphouse #3 | ecosystem: Environmental > Aquatic > Deep subsurface > Groundwater | place...
CAGGGATTACGCAAATGGTTGGTAACGTAGAATTTAGGAGACCTGAACAGTAATTGAGTAATTGCCCTCCAAAATGGTATTGATGTTTTGCTAGAAACAAAATCCATCACAGGAGGGCAATATGGGAGTTACTCCACGGACAAGGGATATCACGATCGAGTTTGACTGTCAATTTAGGGTTAATTTAGAGAACAGTGATTTCGCATCAATTATGAAGGCGTTTCTCATTCTGTTACCGCAGTTATTGGAGGATTTTTTCCAGAAAGTACTTGTTGGCTTCGGCGAATATGAAATGGCTCTGGAGAAGAAGTCTTTCCCTTGCACGTGTTGTGGCAATGACACCGATTTTATCTGGAAAACACGGCATGGTAAGGCAACGAAAATTCTCACATGGTTTCGATGGATAACGCTCAAACAGCTCCAGGTACTTTGTAAGCGTTGCGGCCATAAGCAGTACATTACCCGGACGTTGCTTGGCATGGAACTGCGGGAGAGGGTTCCCGAAGAAACTCGGCGCAAGCTGGCTCTGATGGGAGCTTTATCATCCTACCGGGTATCAGAGAAGTTCGGCAAGATGTTCGGGTGGGCTATAGATAAGATGACGATCTGGAAGTCGGTGCAACAGGTCGGCGCCAAGATGGATTTTGCCCTGGATGAAAATGAAGAACCCCGTGCTGAAGCTGATGGCACTGGTGTTGGTATAGTTGGTATTGCCAAACGTGGCAAGGAGCTGAAGGTATTAATCCAGTACAAAAAAGGTGGTGGCATCAGGGTTGCTGGTATTGACATCGGCAACTACAACGGCTCGTGGGATAAGTTGTTTAAAAAGAGTATTGAGGTCATCAAGAAATTCAAACGACCATTTTTGCTTTTGACCGATGGTGACACTTCTATCTTTGAAAGCCTGAAAGGAAAGGTTACGATCCTTGTTCAGCGCTGTTTGTGGCATATCCCATACCAGGCGCAGTATGTACTATGGCAAGACGACGTCAAACGTAAAAGTGCGGAATGGTTACATGTAATAGCCGAGCTTATGGAAATATGCGCAATCCGCTCTTTGGTAGACTGCCCTGATACGATTAAAGCAATGGTCGAATCCAAGAGGGCACGGTTGGAAAAGATTATAGATTACTGTCGGGAAAAAGAATTCAAACATTGTGTATCGTATCTTGAGAACGCTCGCGGCGACATGTTCACAGCTTTAGAAAATCGACTGGAAGGCAAAACTACAAGCAGGGTAGAAAGACTGTTTCGAACGGTAAACATGAGAGTCAATGTAAGCAAGTGGAGTACCGAAGGGGCACTTAACGTCACCAAGGTTCGACTCGCATATTACTACAATGGATTCGATGCATAAGAGGATAACACCGGCGACGAAATGGAGAGCATTATTCCAAGTCTCCTATTGACAACGCTACCAAATTCTTTAAAAGAAGTAGATTTCTCGCTCCTTGAGAAGCGAATAGCATGACACAACAACAAACCTTACATCACGCAAAGACGCCAAGAAAGCTATGTGTAAGATATTTGACAAAGGGGAATGGGCGTAAGAGATTGAGTTATTGGGGATGTAGCGGTTCAGTAACAAATTTCATGGCTACCGATTTCTATGAAAAGAATATCGTTGTCATCAATCAGCTTAAACACGATTCTATCGGAATGGTTTATTGAGAAGGTTTCAAAGGTGGTATCGAAATAAATTCTTCCAGGCTTCATTGTGAACCCTAAATTGAAGAGATAAGGTCGTCAACAGAGACAGACTTGGTTTTGTCGGCAGCATGATTTTTCTCAGCATCGTTTATACGCATAAGAAATGCTTGTCGCTTTACCGTACGATAAATTTCCTTCAGCAGGTTGTATTCCTGTTTTGGAACCTTTACGAATTCCTTAGCCGATGCCTGTGACATATTTTAGCTCCTATTTAAAGAATGATTTTCAGCAAATTATGAACAAAATCGGGAGCAGAAGCAAACACAATTTGCCTGACTTTGAAAACTCTAACAGACCCAGGTGGAACTATGAAGAAATATTGTCATTCCCGAGGGTGTCATCGGGAATCCAGACACAAAAACCCGGATCCCCGATAGAATCAATCGGGGATGACAGAGTATATTCCTTCTGATTATTATTGGTTCGTTCTGCTGGGGGCGCAGCGGTATGGGGCTCGGCTTGTGTCTGTAGCTAAAACTGATGCCGACAAACCTGCTGAAACTTCGGTGGAATCAGCCGATATCAACGATTTTCAGGAGATTGATGTCAATTCCCTGGAGAGATGGTGCGTCCCCGTTCGGTCGGAGTGGAGCATGCGGCTCTGGCGGCTCTTTCTTGGTTGGGGATGCCTGATATTCTGGAGGGGGTGGGTTTCAACGCTATCAATCGCAACTGCGCGCTGGGGAGCATCATCGGCAGGTTTGATGCCTTAACATCATGTATTTACAATAGTTATTTTTGAAGGTGTTAAATATGGGTTATGGAAACCCAATGTGACCATGATCGCTGGCTCCAATGACAGCACTAAACCTGAAACAACAATACAGCGAATTGCCCCGATGAAAACAGATAAAATCCCAACCAAACTGCTGGTCATCTGCGGGCCGACCGCCTCGGGAAAGAGTGAACTTGCCCTGCGCCTGGCTCACGAACTTGACGCAGAGATCATCAATGCCGACTCGATGCAGGTTTACCGCAACATGGACATCGGTACCGCCAAGCCGTCGCCAGATGAGCGCACGAAGATCCGTCATCATCTGATCGACGTGGCCGATCCCGGCCAGCTTTTCTCCGCAGCCGATTTTGCCGACGCGGCCGACGCGGCAATCAAGGACATTACCGGTCGGGGCAAACGGGTCATTGTGGTGGGCGGCACTGGTCTCTATATACGCGCCCTTCTGAAGGGATTGGTGGATTCTCCCAGCGGCGTCGGCGAAATCCGCCAGACATTACAGCAAGAGGCACTGGATCTGGGCAATGAAGCCATGCTGGATAAACTGCGCCTGGTCGATCCGGAGCTTGCGGTACGCATCCATCCCAACAATCTGGTGCGCATCATCCGGGCTCTGGAGGTGTATCGCCTGACCGGTAACAGACTTTCCCATTATCAGCAGAAACACGGCTTTGCCGCACAACGTTACGAAACCCTACAGATCGGTATCCGCGTGGAACGCCAGGAACTTTACAAACGCATTGAGGCGCGGGTGGACAGGATGCTGGCAGAAGGGTTGCTGGAAGAGGCGCAACGCCTGTTAAAGAACGGCTGCGGCTCGGAATCCAAGGCCATGCGCGCCATCGGGTACAAGGAGGCGGTTGCCTGCCTGCGCGGCGAATACAGCCAGGAAGAAGCCGCCCGGCTGATTAAACGAGACACCAGACACTATGCAAAACGTCAATTGACCTGGTTTAACGCGGACCCCGACATAATATGGCTTGAATATCCCGAAAAGGTTGTTACTATTTTGCAGCATGTAATTGAATTTTTTGACCGCTAGGAGGAATAGCTATCATGGCAAAAACACCTTTCAATATCCAGGACCAATACCTCAATCAATCCCGCAAGGAACGTGTCCGGGTGGCCGTTAAAATGATGTCCGGAGATACATTGGAGGGCTATATCAAGTCCTTTGACAATTTCTCCCTATTGCTGGACTCCAGCGGCGACATACTGATCTACAAACACGCCATATCCACCATTACCTCAATCGACGGCACGTTCCGGTTGCACCAATAGCTCAGGCGTCAACTAAACCTCCGAGGTTTTTAAACCCCGGAGGTCTCCCCCCACAACAGGTGTCCATGACAAAAAACTCCAGGATTCTGTTCTCTATTGCCTTTGCCATCGGCGCCCTGGCCGATTTCTACCGTATATTCGAATTTTACCGGGTAGCTCGATGAAAGGACTCCTGATTGAAACCGTTGCATCCGGCTCCATTGCAGCAGAATTGGGTGTTGAGGCGGGTGATCGGTTGTTGGCTGTCAACGGCCATCCTCTGCGGGACATCATCGACTACAGCTACCACACGGCAGCCGAGGACGAGTTGCTGCTGGAGCTGGCCAGAACAGACGGAGAACTGTGGGATCTGGAGATCGAACGGGAGCAGGGGGAACCGCTGGGGCTCAGCTTTGCAGCTCCAAGGCCGTACTGCTGCCGCAACAACTGCGTCTTCTGCTTTGTCCACCAACTCCCCAAGGGACTGCGCAAACCCTTATATGTCAAGGATGAGGATTATCGTCTTTCCTTCCTCAATGGCAATTATGTCACCCTGGCCAACCTGAAGTCGGCTGAACAGGTACGGATCATCGAGCAACGGCTATCGCCACTCTACATCTCGGTTCATACCACCAATCCCGAACTGCGCGAACAGATGCTGGGCACACAGGCCATCCCGCCGATCCTTGGGCAACTACGCATTCTTGCCGCGGCGCGCATAGCTTTGCACACCCAGGTCGTACTCTGCCCAGGCCTTAATGACGGTGTTGATCTGGAACGAACCGTGGCGGATCTGGCAGATCTCTTTCCGGCCGTACAATCCCTGGCCATCGTGCCGCTGGGGCTGACCCGTCATCGCCAACGTCTGCCGCAACTCACGGCAATGGATGCCGACTATGCACGCAGGTTCATTGATACCTGGCAACCTCGGACCAAGCATCTTGCGAATCGGCTTGGCAAGCCATTCCTCTTCCTTGCGGACGAGTTTTACCTCAAGGCCGACCTCCCCTTTCCCTCTCTGCGCGACTACGGCGACCTGCCCCAGATTGAAAACGGTGTCGGCATGGTACCGCTCTTTATGCGGGATGCCGGTCGGGTGCTGCGTTCGGCCCGGCCCACGGGAGATTTCAAGGCAACGGTGGTAACTGGAACCTCGGCTCTTGGCTTTGTAACGGATTTTCTTGATAAGCTCGGGGTGAAGACCGGCACTAACATCATACCGGCGGCGATCGAGAATCGTCTCTTCGGCGAGAGCGTTACGGTCAGCGGACTGGTGGTCGGCATGGACATTATTGCCTCACTGGCGGGGAAGGAAATCGGCAGGGCATTGCTGGTGCCGGATGTGATGCTCAAGGAAGGAGAAGGGATTTTTCTGGATGACGTAACCCTGGAAGAGTTGGGACAATGTCTCGGCTGCCAGGTAGTGCCATTTGATGCCACCCCGCAAGGGTGCTATCGGGCAATCAGAAAGCTGGCGCGCCACCCGGCCAGGCAGATCAACACAACCTCCGAGGCTTGATATCGTATCAATAGCCTGAATTAAAACAGCTTATCACTGTAAGAAAATGTATATCTCGCAAAATGCGGTGTTGCACAATAAAAAAAGGCTGATACAATTTCTAAATTAATTATTATTTTGATCCCATAACAGACTAACTATGCGCTTTCATTAACACCTCATTGCGGCATACGGGAAGTTATCACTCAAAACAGCCGAAATGATTATTCGACACAGGAAGCAAATGATGAACTACGCTACAATGACTAAAGCTGAACTGCTCCGGGTGATTGCTGCTTTACAGGCAGAAATAAAAGATCCTGGGACAGATACGGCAGCGCATAGTACAGACAAGCGTACTGATAAACCGAAAAAAAACCCGACAAAACACGAAAAAACCGTTTATTCCCATGAGGAGACACTGAAGTTGGCCATTGAGTCAACATGCCTCGGAACATTTGATTTTTACCCCCCAACCGGTGAATTGGTCTGGTCAGACGAAGCCAAACACCAATTCGGGCTTCCATCTGACGCAGCGGTTGATTACAGCGTCTTTCTTGCCGGGTTGCATCCTGGTGACCGCAAACGTATTGATCAAATCATCCGAAAAACACTCAGGCCCGAAAACAAAGGCGATTACGCCGCTGAATTCCGGACTATCGGAATTCAGGACGGAAAGGAACGCTGGCTTACGGCCCGTGGCCGCGCCTCATTCAATGAGTATGGCCGTCCTGTCCGTTTTGTCGGAATAACTCTTGACATTACCGAATCCAAACAGGCCGAGTCAGAAATTGAACGGCTCGCATCTTTCGCGCAACTGAGCCCAAACCCGATTATCGAGATCAACAGTAGCGGACAGATCACCTTTTGCAACAGCGCTGCGCTTGAAGTACTGAAAAAAATCGACAGTAATGATAAATACGCCTTTGTACCACCAGATATAAAAGAAATACTGACGGCATTGAAAAACAAACAATTATCTGTATGCTATCGGGAGATTGATCTCCAGGGGCTGATCTTTGGAATGCATATCCACCGCGTACCGCACTTTCAGGCCATACGCATCTACGCAACAGACATCACCGCCTACAAACATGCCGAGATGGGGCTCAAGAAGGCCTATGGCGAGTGTGAACTGCTTGTTATGGCGCGAACTACCAAGCTGGCAAGTGTAGTACACTCCCTGCAAAAGGAGATCGTAGAGCGTAAACGGGTTGAAGCAGCGCTCATATCATCGTCTGACGAGATCCAGGATCTCTACGACAATGCGCCTTGCGGCTACCACTCGCTGGACAAAAACGGACTTATCGTCCGCATCAATGCAACCGAGCTCAAATGGCTGGGATTCACAAAAGACGAAGTTGTAGGCAAGATGAAGTTAACCGACCTTATGCCGGCCAGCAGCATCAAAATATTCATGGAAACATTTCCCATATTAAAGAGAGTGGGGCAGGTACACGATCTCGAGCAAAAGTTGATCCGAAAGGACGGCACGATAATACCGGTGAGTTTGAGCGCAACAGCCATATATGACAACGATGGCAACTATGTCATGAGCCGGTCTACCGCCTTCGACATCAGCGAACGAAAGGAAGCTGAGACAGCCCTGCAGACAGAAGCGGTCGAACGCCTGCGGGCAATGGAGCAGCTACGCCAGAAAGACCGCATAATGATGCATCAGAGCAGACTGGCAGCCATGGGAGAGATGCTCAACAATATCGCCCACCAGTGGCGGCAGCCGTTGAACACGCTGGGACTCGTCATTCAAAGACTTCCGTTTTTCTACGAAACAGAAGAATTCAATAAAGAGTTCCTTGAATCCAGCGCCAATGAAGCCATGAAATTGATCCAGCATATGTCGCGCACCATTGATGACTTCAGGGGATTTTTTAAAACTGATAAGGAAATGATCACTTTCCAGGTGAACCACGTGATCAAGCAGACCATCTCCCTCATAGAGCCCAGCTTCAAGGAAGAACAGGTCAGCATATCGATATGCTCTGAATGTAATCCATCTATCCTTGGCTATCCCAACGAATACTCCCAGGTTCTCCTCAGCATCCTGCACAATGCCAAGGACGCCTTTTCCGGTAAAAAACCTAAAGAAGCCCAGGTGTCAATTCATTCATCCATGGAAGGCAAGATAGTGGTCGTGACCATCAGCGACAACGCCGGCGGCATCGCAGAAGATATCATTGAAAAGATATTTGATCCGTATTTTACCACCAAAGATCCTGACAAAGGGACGGGAATCGGCCTGTTCATCGCGAAGAATATCATTGAAAACAGTATGAAAGGCAGATTAATGGTGCGCAATACAGGGGATGGCGCTGAATTCAGGATAGAGGTCTGATATGGTTCCGCCCGATAACGACTCATCAATGGTTTCGATCCTTTATGTGGAAGATGAACTGGATGCAAGAGAAATTCTCAGTTCCATGATCTCCCGGAAATACCCCAATACACATCTTTATCTGGCGGAAAATGGAGCAAAAGGGCTGGAGGCGTTCGAGAAACACCGCCCGGATATTGTCATAACCGATATCAGCATGCCACTGATGGATGGCCTTCGAATGTCCAGCGAGATCAAAAAGCTCAACCCGGATACAATCATAGTTGCCATAACTGCATACAGCGATACCAGCTATCTGCTGAACACCATTGAGACCGACATAAATCACTACGTACTTAAACCTCTTGATTACCGTAAATTTTTTTCTATTCTTGATAAAAGTATCGCCATGATCCAACTGTAGAGACATGATCTGATCATCCATCTCCCCGCTATTCAATAAACATTGGAACCTGACATATGACCAAGAGTTATTCTTCCCCTATAATCTTGATCGTAGACGATGATGAAGCCATTCGGGAAAGTTTTGCCTACTTTTTCGAGGACTGCGGCTATCAGGTGCTCGAAGCATGTAATGGCCGTGAGGGACTCGACATCTTCCAGAGCAGGCGTCCAGATCTTGTATTTACCGATCTTCTCATGCCTGAGATGAGTGGCCTGGACCTATTGGCAGCACTCAGGAAGTTGAGCCCCGAGACACCGGTTATTGTCATCTCCGGCATAGGTGTAGTAGCAGACGCGATCAAGGCGGTAAAGCTGGGGGCTTGGGATTTCATTACCAAGCCTGTTCATAGTTTGACCGAACTGGAAATCGTTGCCAAACGGGCCCTTGAGAACATCGAACTGCGCTATGAGGTCTCGGCGCTACGGAAACAGATACTTACCGGACAGCTCGCCAATCAGGGGGCGTTTGCCCGGATCATAACCCAGGACGCCGGGATGCGGCGCATATTCCATTACATCGAGGCAATAGCGCCAACCAACCAGCCGGTACTGATCACGGGACAGACCGGTACAGGAAAAGAACTGATCGCACATGCTCTGCACGATGTGAGTGAACGCAAGGGAAACTTCGTCGCCATCAGTGTGGGCGGCTTGGACGATCTCATGTTCTCCGACACCCTTTTTGGGCACGTCAGGGGAGCATTTACCGGCGCTGACCGGCAGCGGGACGGGATAATCGCCACGGCTGGCAGCGGCACACTCTTTTTGGACGAAATTGGTGACATGAGCGATGCGTCCCAGACCAAGCTCCTGCGCCTGCTTCAAGAGCGGGAATATTTTCAGCTCGGTTCCGACACACCAAGAAAAACAACGGCCCGCATCATTGCCGCCACCAACCGTGACCTGCGTTCCATGGTGGATAAGGGCACATTCCGCCAGGATCTGTTTTACCGGCTCTGCACCCATCAGGTTCACCTGCCGCCTCTTGCATCACGCAAAGGAGACCTCTTGCCACTGCTGGAACACTTCATAGTGGAGGCTGCCACCTCAATGGGCAAAGTAACTCCCGCCTGTTCAGCGGAACTGTGCCACTACCTTGGCGTCTACGAATTCCCAGGCAATATCCGTGAATTAAAGGCCATGATCTACGACGCAGTCGCACGGCATACCAGAGGCGTACTATCCAAGGAGTGCTTCCTCCAGACCATGGGGGCTAACAGGTTGGCAACCTCGTCCGTAACTCCGGCCCTTGGCATGACCGAACTGTTAGCTGATGTAGGGGAACGCATGCCAACCCTCAAGGAGGCCGAAGAGGTTCTCATTCAGAAAGCTCTGGAACTGGCTGATGGAAATCAGGGTGTGGCAGCCAGTTATCTGGGCATCACACGCCAGGGGCTCAACAAGATTATTCATCGCAGGAAGAATCTTTCTACAAACTGACAATCCTCGCCTATCCCCAATTCAAAGGAGACCGGACGCGGAACCGCCCGCGACCTGTCAATGGCCTTCTGTAGCACAGCTTTGAAACCGCTTTTGCGTGACAATAACGTAACTTGTGGTGTAAGATGCAAAAAAAATGGATGTAGAAAGGTATGTTATATATGAAGGAAATTGGCGCCTGTTTGGTCGTGGCAATTCTCGTTGCATTTTCCTCCCCTGTAGTGGCGTTGGCCGTTCCAGCTCTTCCTAAAAAATATACATCCTGGCAGAGTAGTATCCGCAAGATTGTAACCGACAAAAGCTCCCTCTTCTATGGTATCCACTATATCTATGCCGACAAGAAGGCCATGCAGGGCTACCAGGCCGGCAACCGCTTTCCCGAGGGAAGCACGATCATCATCGATTATTTCAATATCAATAAAAGTGGTGATGTTGCGGTAGACGGCCCTAAAAACATGATTGTGCTGATGCGTAAGGATAAGCGGGCCAAGGAGAGCGGAGGATGGCTGTTCGCAGGATATGGCGCTGATGGTAAGCCAAGCGGCCTTGATCCGGTCAAGACCTGCTTCGATTGTCATCAGAAGGACGCAGCCCAGCGGAATTATGTTATTTCAACCATAAAGGATTTTAAGCGCTGATGATATATCAAGTCCGGTAAGTCAGAAGTCGTTTTATACGCTTTACCGTACTTGTCCTGTTTATCGGGGCTTAACAGAAAATTACTTTATTATCGCACTTATCCTTTTTATCAGGGTCAGGGTGTACAAGGATGTCTCATGGTTGCCAATTTTACCCGGAATCTGACAAGATGCCAGCCCGGCTCGGATAACAGCGCTGTTCTTGCCGACTGGCGGGAAATTATTCTCCCCACCATTACTACCCTGCGGGATATGGCCGGCACAACGGAAGATGAGTTTCTACAGATAGGGTCGCAACTACAGGGATTTTATCTGCGCTCGTCAGAATTGACATCCATGGCAAACCATTTGGTGGATGTGGTTTCAGGTGAGCGGGTACAGCCCCTTGTCGAGCGTTTGCGCCAGATGATCGCAGGCATGGAGGCATACCTTGCCAGTGCCAGCGGTCAGAGTGATAACAGTTGTCAAACCTTGGAGCGGATACTTGACCTGCTTAACCAAGTCTCACAACCACTGCAAGGGTTTCAGAAGATGTACAAGACCTTGCGGATGCTGAGTACATCCACCAAGATCGAAAGTTCCCGCTTGGGAGAAAAGGGCGTCGGCTTCCTGACCCTTGCCATGGATGTGGAAAAACTTTCGCATCAGGTTAATGAAAAATCAAGCAACATATTGAAACATCGTCAGATATTGGCCAGTATGATCAGTGAAACCCTCCACGTTGTTCGGTCAACAAAATCGGCTCAGGATACAAACGTGGGTGGAATCCTGACACGTACAGCCAACAGCCTGGAAGAGCTGGTATCCGTCAATGAGCGTTGTACCCGTTTCGGTGGCCTTGTTGCTTCCATTTCAGGAGAGGTTACCGGCAATATCAGTGAGGTTGTTTCTTCGATGCAGTCTCACGATATCACCCGCCAGCAGGTTGAGCATATAGTTGAGGCGCTTGAACGACTTGCAGTTGATCTTCAGTCAGTGTATGGCGCCGATTTGGACGTGGAGCGTCAATGCAGCCTGATAATAGAGGCGGGGGATGTCTGCGAGCTACAGTCGGCACAGCTTCGGCATGCTTCCCTGGCCTTATACACTGCTGTCTGCTCTATTGTGGACAACCTGCGGGACGTTGCCCGCAAGCAGACGGTAATGGCATTGGAAACCCAGACGGTTACCGGCGTTACTGACTCGACTGAAAATTCCTTTGTGGATGCTATGAGCTCGGGGTTGTCGGCCGTGACTGCTGTCTTGACCAACTGTGCCAAGGATGATCAGGAGATGTCCGCCACCATGAAAAAGGTGGCTGGAACTATTGGTGAAATCGCAGGTTTTGTGACGGATATTGAGGAGATCGGCTCGGAGATCGATCTGATTGCACTCAACTCCCAGATCAAGGCGGCGCACACCGGTCGCGAGGGAGCAGCGCTTGGAGTTCTGGCCGAGGCCATCAAGCGGCTGTCGCTGGATGCGGTAATTCAGACCGAGGCGGTTTCCCAGACGCTGTCGCGAGTTAAAGATGTTACCGAGCACCTGTTCAAAGATACGGATGACGAGAATGATCAATTGCTTTCCCGTGTC
>Ga0265294_10008909_pt1 | contig 11648 bp, 7 predicted proteins | sample MunlanPumphouse3_FD_192504 | JGI IMG/M metagenome (GOLD analysis project Ga0265294, IMG submission 192504) | Groundwater microbial communities from a municipal landfill in Southern Ontario, Canada - Pumphouse #3 | ecosystem: Environmental > Aquatic > Deep subsurface > Groundwater | place...
ACGGTGGGCAGCTTGATAAAGAGGTGTTATGACACATTCCCAAGCCAATCATATCTATTTCTCTGCCCCATAAACCAATACGAATATATTCATCTTTTTCATATTGATTTCTTTCTATTCGTTTCTACTAATTGAGTCAAGACTATTTTTAAACCACTAATTTCAATGGACTACTAAGATGGTTTAAATAGACTCCATTCAGACCATCCTCAAATCTCTCTTTCAAACCCCTCCACTCACACGGTGGGTCTCTTGACCTGATCTATTTTGTTGATAATCAGGCAGTTCCGAAACCAATCTGAAACAATACCTAATTTGACACAAATCTGTCAAAAACAGTCCAAACAAGTCCAAAACCAGTATGACATCTTTCCGAAAGCAGTCCTAAGTATCTCTTCACCGCATAGAGGTTTATGCCTACTTGTCACAGTGGTGGCTATATGACATTTGGGGTGTCACTTATTATTTATTTCCACAATTGCAGTGTTGGGCTGCCAATCTCCGAATTGGCAGAGACGGCAAAGCTGTCTTGAAAGCATCCTCTGGATGCTGTGGCAAATCGGAGTTTGCCACCACATGCTTAAGAAGTGCTACCTGTAAAGTCAAATCGTGACAGCCGTTTGACAAAATAACGGAAATGCCTCATTTTGTGACACTCTTTTGTCAAATCATCGGAATACCAAGTCTATAAGAAGTGACACCTGTTTGTCAAATCATGACAGCAAAATGGCAGGTTGTGACACCTAAATGTCAAGCACTATAAGGGATGAGTTAGTTTTTTTTCCTAATGCCAACATCATACCAGAGCTCAAGGGTTCTTCTTGCGACTTCATTGATAACTTGGCTAGAGTCTAGCATGGGACCTATTATGCTCTTAGCTTGAGTTTTCGTTACAAGACCGTTTAAATCATGTAACTGGGATATCTCGTTGTTGTCTGAAGGCAAAGATGACTCTTTGAGAAGTCTATCTATTGCATATTGAATAGTTGAGTCATGCCAGATAAGGTCTAATACTTCTTTCCACACTAATAGCCTACGGTTTTTGAATACCTCTTCTCCAATTCTTGCGATGATTTTATTGTCTCTATATGTTAGAACAATCGCTCTAATGAGATGTGGTTCCATTGCAACCTCATTTTTTTCGATTGCCAGTATCAACTCTTTAAATCCCATTTTCTCTAACACTATTCCAACCATGTTTCTAGCCTCATTAAAGACAAGAAGTTCACTATCCATTAAAAACGCCTTTAAGACGTCGTTGTCAATCTTGGGGCAATTTCTTAGATATATCTCCAAATAGGTAAGCAATCCTACTTCTCGATTAAACATCTGAGTTTGGGTATCCCGTAGGTCGTCATAATCAGTCACATTATCGCCAAGATGAAACCCTGCATATAATCTTGGAGTGATAAATGAGAGAACATCACCAACTCTTCCATTACACTCAAGGTGCTTAAGTAACAGACGTAAATCATACGAGTAAAACCTATCTGGTACTTCAGAAAGGAGATGTTTGTACTCATCCAGAAACAATTCCGATGCCTCAGATTCTTTCAAATATAAGGTCGCTAATGCGCATGTATCAATGTCGTGACTTTTAATAATTGACCGAATCAACAAGAACATACTCTGAAACTTATACTTGCCCAACAACTCCCAAATGAAACTCCTCTTCTTTAATACTATATTATTGCCAAAATATGAATAAATGGTTGTCAGATGATTTTCACTAAGGTCTATTAGGTCAAGAAAACTCTCAATCTTATTAATAGTATCCAGATTTCGGTGCTTTCTGTTTTCTTCATGAATTTGCTTTGTATCTTGAGTGTTACTTGAACCGGATGGTAGTTGTTCTTCACTGGACAATTGATTGTAGTTATCAATGATGTTCAAAACATCATCGTCATCAAATAAAACGTATCCGAGCTTATAACTCTCGATAATGATTTCCAAGTGCTCTTCAAATCCAAGGCTTTTGTTGAGCATATCTTTTAAATATGGAACATCGCTTTTGTTGTCATCTCTTAAAACAATGAAGAAAGCGTTATAGAAAGTTTTCCATGAGTTCAGCCTAGCTGTAGCATCGAGCACATATTTACAAAACAGCACAATATCATCTGATGGAATAGTATAATAAATGAACCTCATGGAAAAACAGAAGCCACTGGTAAACTCGTTAAAGTCTTTGAAATCGTTAAGTCGTGCACTATTGATTCTTTCTAGTGTTAGTCGGTAGCGAACCTGTATCGGGATGTAATTCCATGGGTTCGGAGTTATTTTAATGTTGAGTGGGACTGCGTAATTTTGTTCAGTTTCGTTCAGAACCTCTGAGCTTTGTGATTCTTCACCCATCATTAATAGTGCTCGCCTAATATTGATTTTCTTAGAGGGTCCAACTGCTTCGCTGGCAATATCATTGAGCAATGCTTCATATGATTTTGGTGATTTCAGAATTCCATATGATGTGGTAGCTTCCCAAATATCAAACAGTCTGTTACTCCTATACTTTGCTTCTACTATAGGAATAAGCGCACCAACAGCTCCATTGCCTATGCTCACTGCGCACTTGGAGGCTAGTACTAGATCAGTTTGGCAGATATGCTGAATCACTTGAATGGCCTCTACTAAAGGATACCTTGATAATGACAGGATCATAAGCATCTCTCTTTCTTTGCTATCATCATATAGTGATATCAACTGATCAGGACTTAACTTGAATGATCCGAAATAATACGAAAGAATCTGATGCTGGAAAGAGCATACACCATCCACGATATTCATGATTTCAAAATTTGTTAGAAAGGACTGGAATTGCTCTCTTGACAGATCTGAACTGATCTTTATGCAAATCTGCCGAACTTCTGTTAGTTGCACAGAGGAAACCCCATTTAACAGCATATGTTTGGATATGCTTATGAAAGCATTAGCTATGTCATCAGTGGAAAAAGAGCTTGAGACATAACTAATTCTGGATTTGTTCCTTTGAAATCTGGTTGAGATGTAGAAATCGAGAAGTAACAATGCACTTTCTGGAAGTGACTTTTTTCCCCCGTAGTACTCAATAGTTTTTACGAATACAAACGGCGAATATAGAATTTCTGTATCTTTGTACATCTCTATATACTTAAAAATCATCTCTTTTGATTCTTCATAATCCATCCCGTGATATCTGCAGATTTCAGACATCTGTCTAATGGATAACTGCATTATGCCATAAGAACATACAGACTTACCTATGTTGAATTCTGAGTTAAGAGTATTGTTTCTCTGAGTAAGCAATACTGAAATGGAATAACAGTCTATCATTGTTGAGAGTTCAGCAAAAAACCGATTCAAATCAACTTGAGGGAGCTCATCAATTGCGTCAAATATGAGAAGAAAGCTGGCTTCGATTTGGTAGAAAGATCCATGAGATAGTCCTAATTTGCGGTTGATTAGATCACATACATTCCCGGAGTAAGACTTACATTCAATTAAAACTGGAATTGGTCGTTTTAGATCGTTCCGATGTAGGTCGATGGCATGGTTTAGTATGTACGCAGTCAATATAGATTTACCATAACCTCCTTTTGCGGTGATTACTTGTACGGAACCAGTTTTGAGATGGTTCAGTATCTCCCGATATGAAACAACTGCCGACTCACTGACATTGAATTGATCGTACATAGGGTTTGATATAATCAGATCATTATTAATGTCTTTGTATAGATCCATCTCAATAGTGCGCTTAAGAATGTCTGAGATTGCATTCCTAGCATGATCAAGATATTTATCCTCATTAAAATTCGGCCTCGGATTCACTTCAATAATTCTCTCATTAATGATGAAATAGTTAGCGAATATTGCATCGGTATCATCTTTGTTTCCTTTTCTGAGCAATCGTTCAATATCATCTTGCTTGTATATAAAAAGGGTTTCTAAAGCTTCAATGAATTCCTGAACAATACAGTACAAGCCATTTTCATTAATACCGATTGCTAGAAGGCTCTTCCGAATATCAATGAAGAGTCTTTTGTTCTTTAAGTGAGCTTTCGTACAATGAAATAGCTCTTCTCTCCTTTTTGATTCATTATCTGAGCACCACTTGCGGTTGGCTCCTTTTACACTAAAGAGATGATAGTCCTTTACAAATAAATCATGATACTTTGCGGCTAATGCTACTTTGCAGAGTTCCTTGGCAATAGTTGAGTAATCAATCAAAGCTTTCATCTTCTTTGATTGTATGCATATGTATTGGTTATTCGTACCAGAGATTCTGCGCCGAAAGTCAAAACCATTATCATGTGTATCTGGGAATGATGTGTCAGGAATACTATCAGGAAAAAAGCTATCAGAACATGAAATGATAAAGCTATTGAACTCATCATCATGCATGCCTTCCAGAGGAAGATGGTGCCCCTTATAAAATGGGTGTTTATTCATCATTCCTCCATGATAAGAAAACACAACATATTTTGATGCTGCTTTTCATATGATTACTCCCCTCGTTTTTACTTAATATTCGCTGACACATGATAATCTCTATCATTTCTTATTACGAAAATGTCTTGCATCTCAATCGCACTTAACAAAACAATAAGAAAAATCACAACTTAGGTATCACTGATGCCCATTTGTCGATTATTTTGTTTATTTCTAAAACAATCTGGCCTGTTAAGGTCATGCTTATGTAAGATCTGGAAGAATTTATCGCTGCCATGTTCATGAATCTAGCCCAGATTTTGTTCAAAAAAATGAAAATAACATCGGCTCTCTTCTTTGAGTTAGGCTGTGCGCTAAGAACTCCAACCATTATCTTTTGGATGATCTCCAGATTGCAATCAATGATTAGCTCAAGATACATATCCAACTCAGTTGTATGTCTATGGTCATTCCGTTGGAAAATATCAATAAGCATGTTAGAATTGATGTGAATAAAGTGATAAGCAACGGATATCAATTCTGTTGTTATCTGATAGAATTTATCAGTCGTAATAGCACCTTTATCAAGTAAGTATTCAAGGATAACCTGACTCCATGTGCCTTGTACACCATAGTCTGTCCCTATCAATCTATACCCAAAATCATCAGAATAGAGAGGTATCCTTTCATGGACTGATAAAGCTAATGTGTCTGTATCAAGAGATTTCATGTATTCCTGTTTTAAATCATCTAAGTGGTATTGTTTTTTTAGATCATATAGATTTAACATTTCATTATCTTCGATAATTGACGTGTGCTTCTTTAAATCAAGCACCAATTGCAAGTACCAGTTGATTGATTCTTGGATACCTGCTTTCAAGTTTGGCATAAAGACTGGCTTCCCATCTTTATATGACATGAATCCCTCTACTTCAAGCAAGGTAGTTAGTTCATTTTCTATATAGCTATCAAATGTCTCGACAGTCTTTCTTGAACAAACGAGTGAAAAACATGAACTAACAGCATTCCAAAGCTCATGCTTTCCAATGAACAATGCCCCAGTGTAGTCGATTATCAGTGATTTTGATTTTTCCAGTAATTGGTACGAAGCCATAAAATCTTCTAAATTGCCAGAAGATGCCCAGAATCTGATATCATTAGAATAGAAAAATCTCAGGTATGTAGCAACAATGCTCTTACCTAGAATATCAGAAATGAAACTAAGAGGTACCGGATTATCTCGATATAGATTCTCAACATATTCAATTCTATCGTGGTTTTTTTTAAGGGAATCACCAAACTTGCTGTCTATCTCGTTCAATGGGTCTTTGCTTAGATCTATGCTGACTTTTGTTAAGAAATTCTGCTGACCGTATTCACTTACATGATCCAGCAATTCATTGAACTTGATAACAACCCTATGCTGTATATCTGAGACTCTGTATGTTTTCTCTATGCCCATCCGGCGAATTACTATCTGATCTCCCTTGTGCTTCCCATGCAAATGCTTCCACCAATCAGAACCTGCATTGCACTCGAACAATGAAGAATCAGCTCCACTGCCGTTATATAAGTAGATTATCTTGTTTCCCGTTTCTGTAGAAACAACTGTACCACTATCATCCTTGATCTCTTCATCATATGCCTTGATAAACTCTAAAAAATCACTTTTCCTGCTAAATGATAAAAATACAGAGATAAAGTACTGGACTGCATCCTCATTACCTTTGTTTACCCTAATATAGCGATACATAACATCCAATAGAATTGGATAGTTGGAGATACGGGCTAACAAATGGCTATAATTATAGAAGATCCTTGAGTCATCAATTTGTGCGTCCCTGAACGGCGCCAAAATTATGCCAGCCTCTTGAGGGTTACCCTCCAGAAGAAGATAGTGTGCATACATACATGCAGACTGTAAGTTACCAGTTACATCGAAGTAGTCTTTTGATAGAGTTGTCGCATCAGTAATTCTATCCAATGATTCGAGAGCGTTTGTTTCATAATGAACATAGTCTAGTGTTCTTTTACTGATTCTGATTTGTGAAGCTATTTCAATTACTCTCAACTTGTTCCCAGCAGACAGAAGTGAGCTTAAATAGGCTTTGATCATAACAGGATTCATATCTATGCTAAATGTTCTTTCGAACAGATCTATAGCTATGTCGAATAACCCGTGATTGAACATGAATAACGCAAGTCTTGAAGCATCGATACTGCTTATTTGATCTAAGTTATCATTAAGCCTACCATGGAAATACTCCTCTATTTGGCTAGATTCTTGAGATACATAGTTCAAGTATAGGTTTTCTAAGAGCAAATCAATATGCATGCTTATATCATACATGTCATTAAGATAAGCCTCTGACTCGACTCTACCCTTGCATAGGGACAGATAATGAGCCACTAATCTCATAAACTGCAGATGAGGAATACTTTTAAAATCTCCATATATAGAGATGATATAATTGGCAAATCCCTGATTATCACGCATTCTCAACAAACTGGAAGCGTATAGGTAAGGAATGCTGGGGTTTTCTATCCCTTCTTCGATTATTTTTTCCAATATTTGTATTGAAACATTGTACTGCTCTAGCGCATTGTGAATCCGCACTCTTAGGAGTTGCAGGTCGAACTCTAGATCACCTGATCCAACCTGGTTTGCTATTATAAGAGCATTTTCATGGTCGTGAAGTAGAAATAGACCATAGGCTTTATAATACAATACCCATTGTGTTTGTTTTTCATTGAGGGTTCTCGATCCAAGTAATTGATCGCATAACTGAACAACAGATTGCACGTCAACAACAGCTTGAGTGTCTGGATATCCCCAATCAATATCACGATCTTCAGAGATGGAAAACATCAGGTTTTTTATACTGACAAACAGTAAAGAAGGCATTTGAGGATTATGCCCTAATGCAAGTTTTGTGTACTTGCGACAGAGATGAACTTCTTTATAGTCAATAGCTTTTACTGCCATATTTATTTGTACGTTTATATCATCAATGCCACCAGTGCTAATCTGCGTGTCTAAAGAGATTAGATCATTGAGATCATTCACACCTAGAACTAGCAGAAGGTAATAGTACTCCGGTTTATCAATCAAATCTACGGCAATCTGTTTTACTTTCTCAAATTCATGGTTCAGATATGCAAGCAAACCGCTATTAAAGACTTTCTTGGGAATTTGGACATTTACTGCCAAGGCTTTTTCAAGAACCCCTTTTGCCATTTGGCTGTTACCCATATTGTTATAGATTTGCGCAAGAACATCATAGTAATAGAATTGATTGGTTAGCGTTAGCCTAGCATGAAAACAGTCGAAGAACTCCAATAGCTTTAATTTATTGTCATTTTCGTCCACGATTGATGAGAGCTCCAAATCTTTTCTGAAGAAGTTAAAGAGCAAATCAAAATCATCATCAGCAACTGATCCAGCTTGAGTCAATTCTTGGAGTCTTCTAAATGGGGAATCATTCTTTTCTATCCATTTCCGTATTCTCTGTTCTGTATTTTGCTTCCACCTTATAAGCTCATCCACAGAATATGCTGATTCATCACCATCGACTAAAGTATGACAATTACTGCATAGCCAAATGGCATTGGCAGCACTTTTTAAATACTTAACGGATTTGTCAGATGGTCTAGGACCACTGTCAGAACCCGTATTTATGTGAGCACACTCGCCTGTAAGTGTAGACTTAGATTGGTCATTATTATAACTCGAAGTTAACGCTACGCAGTTTGGATTTGAGCAAATATAATTAACTCTTTGCGCTATAATTCTTTTTGTGCCTATTGTGAAATCATACGTTCTTGGCATACAAGCCTCTTGGTAAATATAACTGCATGCTATAGAACTCCTGCATCCTTTTTGACATCTTGAATAACCTTACTCATTTGTGGAAACATGAATTCATCGTTTATAGACAAATGATCCAACAAATTTTTCTTAATGAAGTTGATGAGGCGTTTGTGTATATTGTAGCAATAGAAAGGGGTCAGCATAATATTCGCCCCTTCTTCATATCCAGAAGTACCGAAAAGTCTTTCCATGCACCTATCTTCGTGAGGATTGAATACTAGCAAGCCATCTTGCAGGATAATGTTCTGGTTGAACAATGATGTTTGTGTAATGCTATTGCATATTTGTAATCCACTACTTGGATATACCCTATAATCGGGTGTATCTAAAGAAAATCTATCCGGTTCAAAATCAGATAAATAGAAGCAGATATTAGTGTTTTTACTTGCATTGTTCCATTCTTGAAAGCTGTTAAACTCTAGTTCCTGTCCCCGACTCCAATCAACATAGTTCATGAATTCATTTCTGTGTTTGGATTTATTTATTCTATAGATAGACATATAATTATCGATCGAGTCTGATCCGTCACATTCCGAATTTGATACCGCAAAGTAGAGGGCGGAATTGATCGTATATGTCCAATCAAGACATGGAGTTGGTGCTCCATAATGCTGAAGTAAAGCAAAAATCGGAAAGTCTCTTATATTCTTGTTGTATCCATATCTATTAAACACGTGGTTTATCACTGGCATCGACTTAGAAGTCATGAGTAACTTAGATAGAAAATCATAATAACCGATTCCTTGAGTTCTCAAATCATTTTCAATCCAATACCTTTGTGCAGAATTATACTGCTGATACCTAGCATTATTACATCCCCTGTAAATAACCCCTACTGGTCCGTTAACATTGTGCTCATCATCGATTTCTTTTAGTAGATGGCTTAATTCTACTTCTGTGTTGATTACAAAAGACCAGTCATTTCCATTGCAGAATTTTGGACGCTTATCAGCCAAACTCGAATATGTTGGTATTATTGCCATGATTTCTCCCTGTTTGAATTGTAAACATGTATATGTTTCGGCCAGTTGTTTATCTCCCATTGCTCCACGGGGATGAAGTTACCATCTTTATCGCAGGGTAGCCCGGGAGGGGGATTTAGGGTGGAGCGATACTCTGTGTTGGTAGCGAGGCAGTGGGTCATTTGATCGTAGATTTCCAGGATGCGGAGCTTGGTGCGGTACTCGCCATAATCCCTTTCGTCTTTGCGTTTTACTATTGGGAAGGTATCCATAATGTAATCCACTGCATGGCGGGGAGTGGGCAGGTATGCGGTGAGTTGTGAGTTGGGAGTAGTGAGTAGTGCTGTTGTAGCGGCGGACGCTGTTCCGCCGGATATTACGGGATTGGCACTTAAACGAGGGGCATTGCTTTGCGGCGCTTCAGGCGAGCGCCGGCTACAAGACTGCCCATCTTCTTTGGGAGTATGTGGTTTCTTAAGTTTTAATGCGGGCATACTTGCTGCTCCTCTCCACTATCGCAGGTAAGAGCTTTCAAACGGTATAGCAGCATTAGGAAGATACCCTCGCTGGCTGCATACAACCATAGCCCTTCTTGAAATCGTTCCTGTCTTATATAGTAAGTAAACATCGCCTTCAGCAAATCTATCCCGGCGGATTCAATATTTTCCACAGATAGCGGTGGGTTCGGGTATTCAAAATAGCTAAGATAGTTACGATCCATAATATCGGATTCACTTACATCATAAGTAGTGTTTACATAGTTTACGGCGGTATTCTTGGCTGTTGCAATCAGTAGTTTAATGTCATTTGTCATCGATGAGACGGCATACTCTTCATTCATCTCTATTATCACATCTCCTTAAGAGCCGTATTAACATGTTGTTAAGCTACAATCTGCACAAGAACTCTCAGAGTAATTTAAACAGCATTCATAGGATATAAAAGCTGTTAAACTTGTCAATATTTATCTGCCCAGGTATTCTCCCATTTTTTATTATCATTATTGTTTAGCATTGTCATTCACACGGAGGAGACTATGTGAAAACTCAAGCTGGGTGTTTATCTGGAGTTCATGGCGCATCAAATCGCGATGCTTTGTCAACGAGCAATAATGCGCCATGGACTTCAGGTAAACGTAATTAAAACAAGGGTATGAGGATGCTGCTTGAAGCCCAAATCGCCCTGATGATGAGTTTAAACTTCTACATAGAAGAGGCGATTTGAACTCCAAACAGCACTTTTCACACAGCCTCCTCCGCGGGAAAGACAGAAAAACAGAGGGAATGCCTGAATTGCCCTGCTTGACAGCTAATCCAATCCTACAACAATGGTTTCCTACTACTGCTTTCACAGGATGTGAGTGCACAATGCATCTTACTACAGAGGAAAAGGTGGGATAGAGTGTGGTTAATGCAAGAATTTGAAACCAAAGACAAGATCGATCCAGGTAGGGCGACATGAAGAAAAGCGAAGCCTTCTTCTCCCATGATTCCTTTCCCGCAGTATTTATGCCGATCCTGCAACAAGCAAGACTGTTTGATAGTAGCTGTTCTGACAAAGCACAAACGCTATACATCGAAGGTGCCCACAAAGCTTACCTCAAAATAAGCAAAAAGGGCAGCCTAAGACGCGAAATGAAAATGACTCTCTTTATGCACGAGCACAATCTTGCTCCGGCAGTTTTGGAATATGTAAGTGAAAATGGAAAGGATTACCTGCTTACCGAAGCCTTAGATGGCGAAGATGGCATTGAAGAAGCTTACATCATGCAGCCCGAACGACTTGCGGAAGTATTTGGCGCATCGCTAAGCATCATCCACAATTTGCCCAAAAGCGACTGCCCATTACCTTCCCGCTCTGCTGAAATGATTGCCGAAAGCGAAAGTAATATCCTGCGTGGGTATGTAGATAATAGTATCATCACTGAGAATTTCGATAAGGCAGTAAAGCGGTTTTTTGAACTGAAACATCTTGCTACCGATGATGTCGTGATTCATGGCGATTACTGCCTCCCAAACATCATTATGAAAGATTTTAGGCTCTTGGGATTTGTAGATTGGGGGACAGGTGGGATAGGTGACAGGCATTATGATTTGTTCTGGGGTATCTGGACGCTTCAGTATAACCTGAAAAGCGACAAATACAGGAACATCTTTCTGGATGCTTATGGAAGAAAGGAGCTTGATCCGGAAAGGTTGGAGCTATGCCGCCTACTGGCAGGATTTACCTTATGAACCTCTGCACCAGATAAAGCCTTATGCCTATTTGTTAAAGTGCTTGCTATATGACATTTGGGGTGTCACTTCTTAGTTATCAATATTGGGCTGCCAATCTCCGAATTGGCAGAGACAGCAGAGCTGTCTTGAAAGCATCCTCTGGATGCTGTGGCAAATCGGAATTTGCCACCCCAGGAT
>Ga0265294_10008911_pt1 | contig 11646 bp, 9 predicted proteins | sample MunlanPumphouse3_FD_192504 | JGI IMG/M metagenome (GOLD analysis project Ga0265294, IMG submission 192504) | Groundwater microbial communities from a municipal landfill in Southern Ontario, Canada - Pumphouse #3 | ecosystem: Environmental > Aquatic > Deep subsurface > Groundwater | place...
CTCGTGGAGATGCCCGTTTGTCGCCAGAACGTGCTTCTGGAACATGTGGTATGGCCTGCCATCGATATCGGAGAACTTTCCTCCTGCGTTTTCGATCAAGAGTTTTCCCGCTGAGGAATCCCACAAGTGGATGCCGGGTTCGACGTAGTCGTCGATTCTCCCACAGGCCAGACTCACTGCCGCGATCGCCGCGCAATTCCATATGCAAAGACTCATGATCCCCGCACCACACTCATACAAGGATTTCAGCACCAGTTCTCTGGCATGCATATCCGCCGCGGGAAAACTGGTCGCGATGATCGACGTATGAAGAGAAGGCCCTTCAGGACAACTCCATCCTCTGGATGATGTGGTCCTGATAGCACTTGTCCAGTTCGACGAAATACCCGCTCCATCCCCACACACGGACAATGAGGTTGCGGTATTTCTCCGGATGTTTTTGGGCATCCAGCAATTGTTCCCTGTTGACGGTATTGATCTGCAACTGGTGGCCTCCGAGATCTATGTAGGATTTTACCAGCATCGCGACCTTCTCCAGACTTTCCTCTGTCTTAAAGACCGTATCATGGACCTCAAGGGTCAGGGGACCACCGTTGATGGCATTTTCCAAATGCTGTTTCGAGAACGATTTGATGATCGATATCGGTCCGAAGGAGCGGCAGAACAGCGATGGAGAGTAATTGGCCGGTAAGCCTTCTCCGCTGTGTCTGCCATCCGCTGTCGCTGGCAGCTTCGCCGCATGCCACACGTAATACATCGCAGAACCCGTTCCAGCTCGAAAGATTCCGCCACGGTCATTCTTCTTCCCTTTGAGAACTGAAGCGAATTGATCAAGCAGATGCGTGGCGATGGAATCGACGAAGTCATCATCGTTGCCCATCTTCGGAGCACGATAGCGCAGGTTGTTGCACAAAATCGGATCGCTCTTGAAATCATCATGCAAGCACTGTAAGAGATGTGCTTTCCCGATACTTTTGTCTCCGTAGACATACTTCTTTATGACCGCAAGAGAATCCGCCGCCGTCGCGATGCCGGTCCCGTGGATTCCATAGTTGTTGTACACGCACCCGAGGGAAACGTCCCGTCCTGTCTCTTCACAACCAGTCATCATCAAAGAAAGGAAAGGCGCAGGATAGAGAAAGACCCCTTTTGTGTGCTCGCAAATCGACGCGGCGTCCTTCTCAATCTGCTCGTCAACATGCTTCTCGAACTCTTCATACGTTGGTGACGATTCCAGAAAGTCAAAACAGGCCTTCTCGACGGCTCCGGCAAAGGAAAGCGCATCGATGTTGGGAATATCCATTGCCTTGTTGGGTATGATGAACTCCCAGCATGCCGCCACGACGTACGAGCAGGCATCCTCGTGGCTGTAGCCGAGCTTCTCAAGGCCGGGGATGACCACATCGTCATTCGAGTACTGAGGGAAGCCGAGCCCTTGCCTCGTCATCTTCGTGCCGAGCACATACAGGGAAAAGGGCGTGTTCTTGTTCACTCTGAGATTGATCTTCGGGTCGATCACCTTCAGGTCGAGACTCGAAAGCATGCAGAGTTCGGAAAGTTCGTTGTAACTGTCCTTCCCATCAGGACCAATGCCACCAAGGACAAGGCTCTGTCCATTATCCCCCTGTTGCATGCCGGGATAGAGGTCGCTGTCCCTGTTGAACGTCAGAAAGAATTCCTCAAGCAGTTCCTGTGCTTGTTCTTTCGTGTAAAGTCCCGCCTCCATGTCGTGATGGAAATAAGGATAGAGGTATTGATCCATCCGACCCAGCGTGTTGTGATAGTTCCTTCCACACCACATCACATAATGGATGATGCGGAAGAACTGCATCGCTTCCAGCCAGGAGGTGGCGCGTCCTGAGGGCACATGGGAAAGGGAAGAAGCGACAGTCGTGTTCCCTACTTTCTCTGCTTCCTTCCGATATCGGTCGACGAGATCCTCGACCGAACTGAGGATGCGTATCTGCTGACTGAGATAATGGGCTTCTTTCTCTTTTCCTCTTTGACGGAAATCCGCGATTCGGTCTCTGAGTTCTGCCTTCTTTGCGTCGAATCCCACGCCAAGAAGCATCGAATAATCGACATTGATGTTGCATACGTCCCCTTTCTCATGGATTCGATGCTTCCTAGCGATTTCCTTTGCCTCTTCCTCCGTATAGAGTTCCGGTATGGTTCGAACGGTACGGAGAAATGCAATCTTCTCATCCGGAAAGACTACGGGTTTCTCATGATCCAAGACAAAGAGAAGCCGTTCGGTGGCCCTGTCGATACTGTCCTCCTTCTGTCGGGAAAACTCTCTTGCAAGCACGTAGTGATCCGTTTCCTCTTGCCAGTATTTCTTCTGTATCTTCTCTTCAACGAATGCCTTCCGCATCTTCCGGATTCTTTCGCTTATCATAACACCACACTCCTTATCCCTTCTTCCGTAAACGGCCTCTGGTCAATCATAGCCACTCTCTCCGGATCGAAATCAGGGCGATAGCTTTTCCCGATCATGGAATACTTTGCTCCCGCCGCACTATTGTAGTGGAGGAGCTCGACTCTCTTGAGATTCTTCGCACCCTTGAGGAATTTCGCCGTCGCCCGATAGTTCTCCTCGCTGTCGTTGACACCGGGAATGACAGGTATCCTAATGACGAACGGCTTGTCGGAACCACAGAGAAAACGCGCATTCTCCAAGATCACCTTGTTGTCTACGCCACAGTATTTCTTATGGCGACTGCTATCCATCAGCTTCATATCCATATAGATGAAATCCAGCGCGCCGACGACGTCCTTGAAAAGCGAAGCGTCACAGAAACCGGAGGTCTCGATCGCCGTATGCATTCTAGGCAGTTTCTCCAAAACCTCAAGGAGGAACTCGCCCTGCAGAAGCGGCTCTCCCCCACTGAAGGTCACACCCCCGCCGTAGCGGCGGTAGTAGTCGCTGTCCTTCATAAGCCGTTTGACAAGAACATCGCTCTCAATCTCCTCTCCAACTATATGGCGCAAATTTAACGGACAGACGGGAATGCAGGCGCCACAGGCATTGCAGGAGGAAGTATGTGGACAGACGTTCCTACAGGCATTGCAGTGGAGGCAACTGGCCCAGCTGACCATCAGGACGGGCTTCTTCTCCATTCCCTCAGGATTCTGGCACCAGGAACAGCGCAAAGGGCATCCCTTGAGAAATACGGTCTGTCGTAATCCTGGACCATCGAAAAGAGCCATCTCCTTGATGTCGAAAATCACTCCCTTCCTCATATGCGTGCCCCTACCGGGACCATTATCGTTAATGTATCTGATTCCATAAATTCCTTTTCTCTTTCCATCATGTGTTATACGGTATCTCCTTCCTTCACAGCGGGATCGATGACGAGTTTGTACGATGATGTCTTGTCGTGTCGTATCCGCTTGAGCAGGATATCCACAGACAGCATCGCCATCTTCCCTTTGAACGAACTCACCGATGTCATGTTGAACGGCAGGACCAGCCGGCTCTCGATATTGTCGAAACCGATCAAGGCCTTATCCTTCGGCACGTCCAGCCCATGTTCTTTCAATGCCGCCCATGCTTCCCAGGCAACCATGTCGCTGAAAGCGAATATCCCGGAATAAGAATCGAATGGGACCGAAAGGAAAGCTTCGGAAAAACCTTCGCCCAAGGCAGGGACTTCGACTTCCAGCGCAGGATCGATGGGAAACCCAGCTTCCCGCATGGCCCGCTCATATCCGGCAAGACGCTCACGCGCACTGGAGATGAAGAGGGGGCCATGAAGGCAAAGGATGTTATGATGGTGCTTCTCGATCAAATGATGGGTGGCAAGATAGCCTCCCAACTCGTCATTCACCACGACATAGTCGGTATCGAGGTCTGAGAACCGTCTTCCCTGTAAGACGAACGGAATGCCGCTCTTCTTGAGAAACAGGATATTCTTGTCGCTTTTCTGCGTCGGACAGATGATGATGCCGGCAACCATTTGATTGAGCGCTGACTTGATCGCGATCTCTTCCTGTTGCTCATCCTCATTGGTGTTGATCAGGAAGGTGTTGTAGCCAGCGCGTCGGGCATAGGTCTCGACTTCCTTCATCTGAATTGCGAAAAACGGGTTCGAGACATCGCCGATGATGACGGCGATCGTGTTCGTATAGCCAAGGCGAAGCGACTGGGCAATGGAATTCTCCACATGCCCAAGTTCCTTCGAAGCCTTTCGGATTTTTTTCTTCGTAGCTTCGGAAATATCATCCATGTCACGCAACGCCCGTGAGACCGTGTTGATACTAAACCCGGTCTTTTCCGCGATATCCTTCAGCGTTGCGTTTCTCTTCTGATACGCCATACTCCACCTCTTTCAAAACTATACTCACCGCGATATGCTCGTTCAATACTATGTTACCGTGTATGAGAGAATCTTCTCCTGGGTGAAGGACTTCTTGTCGATAATCTCTCCGGCAATCGTTCCTCCTGCCATAACGTAAATTCTATCACACATTCCGATGATTTCGGGCAATTCGGAACTGATGAACAAGATCGCGACGCCCTTGCTTGCCATATCGTCGATAATCTTGTAGATATCCGCCTTTGCCTTGACGTCGATTCCTCTCGTCGGCTCATCGAGAATCATCAGTTTCGGTTCGGTGATCAGCCATTTGGCAAACACGACTTTCTGCTGGTTTCCTCCCGACAGGGTATTGCACTTTTGCTGCAAGGATTGGCTGACGATGCCTAGCTCGCCCACGCTCTGGTTGCAGATGTTCCTCTCCTTCCCTTTGTCGATGTAACCGTTCTTGAAAATCTGATGCAAGGCGGCAAGCGTCATGTTCTGGTCGATCTGCATCGGCAGCACGCACCCTTCCACTTTCCTGTCTTCCGAGAGATAAATCAGACCGTCCTGGATCAGCTTCTTCGGTACCTGATGGATAAGCTCCTTTCCGTTGTACAGGATCTTTCCTCCATAATACTGCCGAACGCCAAAAATGCTCTTCGCCAACTCGGTTCGTCCCGCACCGACAAGTCCGCTCAAGCCGACGATCTCTCCTTTGTTCACATGAAGCGAGATAGGCGCCGTCCTTTGGGCGATCTTGAGATTCTCGACTCGAAGGACTTCGTCCGTCGTCGTCTTGTGGTTCGTCGTGAACATGGCGCCAAGCTTTCTTCCGACCATCATATGGATGATGGTGTCGTAATCGAAATCCACCATATCGATGGTTCCGATGTACTTGCCATCCCTGAGGACCGTCAGCCGGTCGCCGATCTCCTTCAGTTCCTCGAAACGATGGGAGATGTAGATGACGCTGATGCCCTTTTCCTTCAGAGTCCGGATGATACCGAAGAGTTTGTCGATTTCCTTCTGCGTGAGGCTTGCCGTCGGTTCATCCATGATGATGACCTTGCAATTGTAAGAGAGAACCTTCACGATTTCGACGATTTGCTGTTGAGCCGTCGATAAGTTGCTCGTCAACTCATGCGGGTCGATCTCAAAACCAAGGGATGCGAGAAGTGCGGCGCTCTTTTCATATATCATATCCTTGTCGATGAACCGGGAATTTTTTTTCAGTGGCTCTGAACCAAGGAAAATATTCTGTGCGACGCTCAGATTCTGACACAGATTCAGCTCCTGGTGGACAAACCCTATTCCCTGGGACAGGGAATCCTTCGGCCCCTTGAAGAAGGCCGGCTTGCTCATATAGGTGAACGTGCCGCTGTCGTAGGGGATCAGGCCTCCGATGATTTTCATCAGCGTCGATTTTCCTGCTCCATTCTCGCCGATAAGGATATGCACTTCTGCCTTTCTCATATCGAAATGGACATCGTCGAGGATTTTGACATTCGTACCGTGAAGAGGCTTCCCATACGCGTCGAAGATGTATTTGTCGATATGATCCATTGTTATGATATTGTTATCACTTTCCATATCCCTATCCCTCACAGTTTCCTGTTCTTCACATTTTCAAAGATGATCGCCAGCATGATGATGATGCTCTGGATGGCCTGATACGTGTAATACGAAACGTTCAGGAGATTGATGCAGTTCTCGATGATCTTCAGGCTCAGTACACCGAAGACACTGCCGATGACGGTTCCTATTCCTCCGAAAAGACTGGCACCGCCAAGAATTGCGGATGTGATGACTTCGAAAGTCATGTCGTTTCCCATAGTCGGTTGTGCGCAATTGACACGGATGGTAAGCAAGACGCCTGCCAGCGCCGCGCACACGGAACAGAGCACATAGACGGAAATGTTCAACAGTGGCGTATCGATACCGCTCATTTTCGCTGCGTTGGGATTGAAACCGAATGCCTGCAGGCTCCTGCCATAGGTGGACATATGGAGCAGATAATAGAACAGGACGCAACAACAAAGGGCAATGAGGACCGTCGTATTTAAACCGCCGATGGGAGTGACTCCGACGACACGGAAGTTTGCCGGCAACCGGTTGATGTTCGAGCCGCTGCTGACAATCTGCGCCAAGCCGTAGATCACATAGCCTGTTCCAAGGGTCGTGATGAATGCGGGAACCTTCAGGACTTGGATGATCACGCCGTTCATGATTCCTACCAAAAGGCCGACCAGCAAGGTCAACAGGATGGAAAGAGGAATAGGCATGTGCAATGTCTTTACGAAAATGCCGACCACGATTGAGGAAAGCCCGATCGTGTAACCAAGGGAAAGATCAATACCACCCGTCATCAGGACGACCGTGATGCCCAGGCAGCAAATGACGGGTATCGCGGCCTGCTTGATGATAAGCAGGTTGTTGTCCAATGAAAAGAAATTGTCGACAAACAGGGAGGCGCAAAGCCAAAACACAATGAAGATGACGATACTTCCCTTTGTCTTCAGAAACCGAACCAGAACGTTTGACGTCTCCGTACGTGTATTGCTCATGGTTTTACCTCAGAATGCCTTATTCTTTTCCATTACGTTGTTCTTTCGCGCAATGGAGATTCCCACGATGACGATGATGATGACACCAACGAAAATGTTTTGATAGAAAGGATGGACTCCCAAGAGATTGAGGATGTTGCGCAAAAAGCCGATGATCAAGGCACCGATTAACGCCAGATAGGCTTTCCCTTCCCCTCCCAACATATTGACTCCACCGATGACGCAGCCGGCGATGGCGTCCATCAGATAGGGTTCGCCTTGTACCGGATGCACGGTATCCAGTTGTGCCGAAAGCAGGATTCCCGCCATGGCAGCGCAGAAGCCAGAAAAACCGAAGACGAAGAAATTGACCAAGGATGTGCTAATACCCTGTTGCTTGACAACCAAATCATTTCCACCCAATGCATAGATGTAGGTTCCCAGTCTCGTTTTCCCCATGAGAATCGAGGTGACAACGACAAACAGAACCATGATGTAATTCGATACCGGAATACCCAGCCAGGTACCGTTTCCCATAAAGACGTACGCAGAAGGGAAACCTCCGATGGAATCCCCTTTGTTCATGATAAGCGCAAGGCCACGGCCGATATTTCCCATCACAAGGGTCGTGATAAATGCAGGAATCTCCAGCTTCTCGACCATTGCGCCGTTGAAAAGTCCCATTGCCGTTCCGACGGCAAGCGCCACAAGCATCGCAAGCGGAATGGGCCAGCCTTGCAACATGAGAATTCCGTTGATCATGGCACAGCAACTGATGACTCCAGGAACCGAGAGATCGATTCCTTTGATGATGATGACCATGGTCATGCCACAGGCACATATTGCGATGATGGATGTCTGACGACACACATTCATCAGATTCCTGAATGATAAAAATCCACGTATCTGCGTGCCCAGAATCGTGAATACCACGACAACAAGAGCGACTCCAAGCAAGAATTTCAGATAATCCTTTTTTCCCCCGACCATGGCCTTCTCTCCTTCACTATACTGCATCCGCCGTGAAAGGCGGACGCAGTGAGTCTTTTCTAAAGATCAGCGGCAGTAATGCACTTCGTGCCGCTATCGATATACTTCGGAGTGGCAGACATATTCTTTCCACCAATAGCATCCATCAGCAGAGCGACAGCCTTCGTCCCCATTACATCAGGGAACTGAGCCATTGTCCCGAAGACTTCTCCATTCTTGATCATTTCCTTGCCGTCATCGGAACCATCGACGGACATGATCTTCACGTTCTTCACGCCGGCATTCTCGAGAGCGGTCAAAATTCCATCAAGCATGACATCGGAAGCCGTGAACAAACCCTGGATGTCCTTGTTCGCCTGCAACATGTTCTCCACGACCTGCATTGCCGTGTCGTTCTGCCAGTTTCCCGGTTGCTCGCCGACGATCTTCAGTCCAGTCCCTTCGATACCGGTCTTGAATCCATCAACACGCTGGTCTCCTGCAGAGCTTCCGTTCGCGCCACGGACGATCAGGACATTTCCCTTGTTGCCAAGTTCTTTCGCCAGTGTCTGACCACCAACTTTTCCCGCATTCGTATTGTCGGTTCCGATATAGGAGATATAAAGGTCCTCGTTTCCCGGCTCGATCGTCTGATCGACGAGCACGACAGGAATCCCCGCTTCCTTTGCTTTCTTCAATACAGGAATGACCGCCTTGGAATCCATGGGAGAAAGGACGATACCATCGACATGCTTGGCGATCAAATCCTCGACCTGGTTCACCTGTGCAGATACTGCGGTCTGCTGTCCAGCAGTAACCAACGTGAATTTCGCTCCGGCTTTCTCTGCCGCACCTTGAATGGAATCGGCGATGGATTTCTGGAACGCATCATTGGTGATTGTCTTCAAACTGAAAGCAATCTCAACCTGCTTCTTGGAAGAGTCGGCACTTGTGCCCTCTTGCGAACCTTGAGCGAACACCAACGTGCAGACGCACGCAAGCACCATCAGACAACATAAAACTTTCTTCATTGTAAAACCTCATTTTGTAGAATCTTTTGTTCCATCAGATATCGGAATCCTCCTCCCGATACCAGATGCCGCAACCCACGAAACACAACAACGCTCCTTATGAACCTGTCTCCTTTTCCTCCTTATGGCAAATCCACACATGTATATCCGAGATACCGGCCACATGCTTCCTTGACGATTCTCGCCACATGACCATCGGTAATCGTGACATGATGACGATAGCAATGATGGCCGAAGTAAGCCAATTTCTCCTGCAAGTTCGCTATCTGCGCAACGCCATAGACGCCGAAGTAGTTCCTTTCGATTTCCTTGTCGAGAATCTCAGCATCGAACGCATAGCAACTGATCTTTCCGTCTTCCGTCTTCGCGCTGGAGAGCGTGATGGCTCCCGGCTTCAGGCGACTCTGAAGAGGTCCCCATCCGCACCCGGCACCATAACTCTTCCTGAACATCGGATGCTCCACCATCTCGCCCTTGTCGCACTGCATAGAGACGGGAACGGGGCCGCAATGGAAGAGAATGCACTTGTCTGCGTCCTTGCGGTAATTGTTGTTCCAGTCAAGCACGCTCGAGGGAGCATCGGAAGCAAGAGAAAGGGCCCGCATCATGATCGCATTGGTGACGTCCATCTCGCAGGCAACTTGAATGCGCCTCTGTTCGCCAAGCATGCTCATGACCGTGCAGGGGGCGCATTGCGTCTGTATCTCAAGCTCGTTCCAGCATCTGATGGCAAAAACGTCAAGATGGAGTTCCTCGATGTATTGGTCAAGAACGATAGCCAGTTTTGCCTGAGAAACCAATGAAGAACGGGGAGCCTTGGAGCAATCGGTATATGATTCGATCATCTTCAGCCTTTCCGCCACTTCCTTGCTACCGGAATCGATGGCCTTGATACGGTCGATGACTTCGGACAAATCGATCGTCTCGACGCTTATGCCCGCTTTCTGAAGGGCAAGCTCGTCATAACGGACCGTCTTGAATGCGGTCACTCGAGCACCAAGGGCTCCAAGGCGGCAACGCCTCAGTCCTTTCACAACACGACAGACGCCGGCAAAATCCTTCATTTCTCGGATGAACACCTCATCGGCGGGATGAACGACATGCTCTTGTCCGATGGTAAAGGGAATATGGTATTGATAGAACACATCCATCAAGGACAGTTTTCCACAAAAAGCATCTCTGCGATGAGCAGGATCCATCTCCCCTTCTTTATCAGGATACGCCTGAACGATTATCGGTACTCCCGCATCCTGACAGGCAACGGCGATTGCGGTCTCGTCACCGAAATTCGGGAGACATACTACGATACCGTCTGGCCTTTCTTTCTTCAAGAAGTCCTTGAAGAGATATGCTTCCTTCAAGCTTTCAACGGCTCCAAAATGCGTCAGGCCGGCATCCATCAACACCGGTTCGATACCCGCCTTCTCCAGGGCTTCGGACATTTCCTTCCGTGCGGAAGCAACAACCTCCCCAGGGAAGAAACCTCTATTTCCAAACAAGACAGCAAATCGTAATTTCATGCAGGCAACCTCCAAACCGTTTACATTAACGTTAATATAATTATTGCACTATTTTTTGATTTGTCAATTATTAATTTTATATATTATTAGGCTTTAATTTCTAAAAAATAAGGTTAACGTACACATATAGCAGAATCCAAAAGAGAAACCCCTTTGGGGAGCAGAGAGAAGACATGCTATCAATTTTTAGTACAACGACGCCTTTCCGTTGCTATGGAGCAAGCGTATCTTGTGCTGAGCCACCGCCTGGACGCTCTTGCTGCTCTCGCCTTCCATTGTGTTGATCAACGGAAGAAAAGGAACACCATCCTTGTTCTCGATAATCTCGTAGATTCGATTGAGATATGCCTTTCCCAATGCGGTACCGATGTTGATCTTGCTGATATGTGAAGCGTCAAGACGGTCATAATCCTTATCGGCGACACCGGTCGATCCATGAAGAACCAAGGGAATGGAGAGCTCTGAGGCCACTTGATCGATAATATCGAAACGGATTTTTGCGTTCTGTTGCGGCATACTGTGGGACGTGCCTACGGAAAGCGCGAGCGCATCCACTCCGGTCTCCCTAGCAAAGTGCAGTGCGACTTCCGGATCCGTATAATTCGTCACATCCCCTGCACCTTGAGAGCCGACATGCCCTATCTCGCTTTCCACTTTCATGCCTATCATGTGGCACAAAGAGACGACATCCCGGGTGTTGGCGACATTCTTCTCATACGGAAGGCTCGAGGCGTCGAACATCACCGATGAGAATCCAGCCTTGACGCACTGGAAAAGAAACGCAGGGTCGGTTCCGTGGTCAAGATGAAGCGCAACGGGAATATCTTTTCCCGTAAGGGCACGCTTGAACATGGCGACGACCAGATCAGGAGAGAAGTATTCGACAACAGGCTGAATCGCCTGTACGATAACGGGAGACTTCTCTGCCTCTGCGGCATCGACGGCCGCGGTGATCCCTGCAAACGACCAGAAATTGAACGCAGGAACCGCATACCCACCATCAACCGCCGGTTGTAAGATTTCATCAAGTTTCAATAATTTCATATCAGTTCATCCTCCTTCGTGATGCATCGCGTTCAATGATTTTTTCAACGATCGAACGCTTTTCTCCTTCTTCTTTTTCTCTATATGCCCCGCCATGATACGTACAGGCGAAAGCGCCACTAGCAGAAGCCATCCGATAGACCTGATCGATATCGAGGTACGATGATCCCGAATCCCTCTGGAACGCGAGCGATGCCGTCGCACCTCCGAGAAAGTTGTCCCCGCATCCTGTCGT
>Ga0265294_10008912_pt1 | contig 11643 bp, 6 predicted proteins | sample MunlanPumphouse3_FD_192504 | JGI IMG/M metagenome (GOLD analysis project Ga0265294, IMG submission 192504) | Groundwater microbial communities from a municipal landfill in Southern Ontario, Canada - Pumphouse #3 | ecosystem: Environmental > Aquatic > Deep subsurface > Groundwater | place...
AATAATGGCCAGCCGCAGTACCGGTACCGAAGCCAGAAGATAAAAGCGGAGCCGGCCGGAAATTTTGTTGGCAATCCAGGGCAGAAAACGTGCGCTCACAAAGATCAACAACCAGGCCCCTGCGATAATTAATCCGATGTGCACAAGACTGGCGTGACTCAATGTACGAAAAATGTTGGTGACATTTTCTGAGCTGTTCATGTTTCACTCCTAAAATTGGTCAACCAGATATCCCCTGGCCTGGAGAAACTGGCGTACGGCAGGGTACCCTAGGGCTGTAACCTGCCAACGGCTTGATTCCTGGATCACCAGTCCGCTTTCTTCCAGTCTGGAAAGCGTTTCCAGAATCTGGTTGGGTGACAGGGGTAATACTGCTGGCAGGAGCGTATGGTCCAGGCCGTTGTGCAGAAGCAGGGTATGCAGCACAAAAGCTTCATCCTGTCTCGCACCCGAAGGAAGTTCGGGAAGAGCAACCTGGCTCCATGGGATAACCCAGACTGTTTGATGGCGGATGCCCTGGTCCGTTTTCTGGGTATCTTCAGTCACCGTTTCATCCGGTTCGGTTCTGAGGCTGGAGCGCCATAAGGCCCAGGCAACGCCAAAGATTCCCCGGCTGTGGGCGGCCAGAAATTGCAGAAAACTGCTGATTTCGTTCGTTGCCCCTTCCGTATCGGGCGGTGGCAGGACGTGACGCCCGTTATCGGATTGGCGAAAGAGGATCTGCCTGTTGCCCGTGGGATCGGCCAGCCTTTGGAACTGCTCCATCAGACGTGTTTTATCAAAGGCCTGAAAGCTGAGAGTGCCGGGGACATGTCCCCGCCATACGTGCCGCAGATAGGCCCAGGCCCAGCTGTTGCATCCAATGATGCCCCGTCCCAGAGCGCCGGAAAAGGCATCAGCCATAAATCGTCGTATGAGCCCGAGTCCTTCTGGGTGGCGTACGAAAGCACGTTCCATTTCTGGGAAAATCCAGGGGCTGCCTTTGATGATCTGTTTGGATAACAGGGTGTCGTCGCCGGAAAGTATCTGTTCTGCTGAAGGCGGCGTTATGCTCTGCCAGCCGTGATGTTCTGCCCATGTCGTAAGTATCTGCGTGCGCCCGCTCCGGGGCGGTCCAACCATGGTCATGACCGGTTGGTCAGGCGTTGTCTGCCTAAGCCAATCCTGGAATCCGTTCTCTATAACCGGGACAGTATCGTTCCATTGTGGCGAGGGGGCAATGTCGTCCAGCTGCCGTTGATGCAGCGTTCGCAGGGTATCTTTTGCGGTGAAGGAGGATGTCTGTTCCGATGTGTCACTCCGGAAGAGGCGCTGAATGGCTGTAATGCGTTTTCGTACGCTGTGGGTTACCGGAGCAAGAGGGAGTTGGTAGTCACCACTGGGGATAACCCCCCAGAGAGAATGGGGTTGTTGCTTGTTTTCAGAAGTGGGCATCGTGGGGAATCCTATGGCAACCATCTAGAGAAGGTTCGTAGCCGGTTTTAAGCACATCCTTATCGATATTACCTACTCAAAACAAGAAGGAAAACTTGATGTTTTGCTGGAATTGGCCGAAAAACATATTTTTGCAGGATGCACGGTGCCCATCTTTCCTCTCGCTATAAAAAAATCATACTCCGTGCATGGGTCGTATCTGTCCATGTGCATCCTCCATCTTACCCCTTCATGTCCTTGGTAGTCCATTTTATTGTCATCAACGTTCTAAGGAATGCCCATGCCCCGGATTTTTACTGTTGCCGAGATCACCCAGGCCGTTGCCAACATCCTTGAATCGGAGTTCCCCTTTGTCTGGGTTCGGGGACAGGTGACCAATATTGGTCGGCCCGGTTCCGGGCATCTGTATTTTTCTCTCAAGGATCAGGACGCGTCCCTGGCTGTTGTCTGGTTCAAATCGAGCCAGCAGACGGCCATGGGCAGCGGAGATGAGCGGATCAATCCTCTGACCGGTGAGGTTATGGAAGGGGCAGGAATGACGCTGCAGGAGGGCATGGAAATTCTGGTTGCCGGGAGGCTGAACGTCTATGCTCCCCGGGGGACCTATCAGCTGGTGGCCGAGCTTGTGCAGGAGCAGGGGGTTGGCGCCCTGCATCTGGCCTTTGAAGCGTTGAAGAAAAAACTGGCCGGAATGGGATATTTCGATATCAGCCGTAAACGGGAGATGCCCAGAAATCCTCGGCGGGTGGCGGTTGTGACCTCGCCTCAGGGCGCTGCTGTACGGGATTTCGTAAAAATTGCCCAGGCACGCGGCCTTGGCGGAGAAATACGGATTTATCCTGCCCTGGTGCAGGGAGATACAGCGCCTGCATCCATTGTGGCCGCCATGGATCTGGCCCTTGCCGATGATTGGGCGCAGGTTTTGGTCCTCATCCGCGGGGGCGGGTCCATTGAAGACCTGTGGGCTTTTAATACCGAACCCGTGGCCGTTGCGATTTTTTCATCGACTCTGCCGGTTCTTTGCGGGGTGGGACATGAAGTGGATACGACCATTGCTGATCTTGTTGCTGATCAGCGGGCCGCAACCCCCACCCATGCGGCCCAGGTATTGTGGTCGGAACGGGAAACGCTGGCCCAGGGATTGGATGAAGCCGAACTGCGTCTACGCAAGGGGGCGAATCGTTTTATCGATATATTTGATACACGGCTTGCCCAACAGGAAAAGGGGCTTCAATGGCTCAACCCTAAAGTTCGCCTGGAGCGGCTTAGGGAACGTCTGGAAACGGCGTCCAACGCATTAAACCTGGCAGGCGGACAATGGGTGGATGCAAAGACCCGGGCTTTGCATCAGCAGACCGAACGGCTGAAAATGATTTTTGGCCCAGAGTTCTGGCAGTTGCATGACGTCCGGGTCGATACGCTTGCTGGGCAGTTACGGGAAAAAACAGGGCAGTTTTTGGAGCAAACAAAAACAGGCCTGGATATCCTGGGTGCTCGTCTCCTTGCATTGGACCCGTATGCCCCTCTTCAAAGAGGATACAGTCTGGTCAGCAAAGAAGACGGAAGCTTTGTACGCGATGCCAAAGATATGCATCCCGGCGAACGGATGCATATCCTCCTCGCTAAAGGCCGGATTACGGCACGGGCGGAGGAGATCGAAGAGGATCAAGGCTGTACCGATCATGCGCTGCCATAATACCAACTCTGTCCTGGATTACGTATGCGTTCGCCACGCATGTGCATAATATTTTTTTATGGATATCACCGGCGATAGTACTGGTGTATTCACATGCTGGAAACCTACAAAGGCCCGGAAATTTTTTTTCCGAGCCTTTGTAGGTTTCCAGAAGATAAATTATTATGCTGTGATGCGTGTATTATTGGGCATAAGGACAGTTGGGATTTGTGCCCATCATGCCTGTGCCGTTCATCATGCCTTGTCCGCGCATCATGCCGCCCATCGTGCCCATGTGCTGGCCACGCAAGCCTTGTCCGCCCATGCCTCTACGGATCTTGATTCCGATTTCTTTTTCTAGACGATCGTTGAGGGCCTGGCGTTCATTTCTCATCTGGGTATGAAGATCACCGATTTCCTTGACCAGAGCCTTGATATCCGCAGGCTGGGTGTTGGGATTGGGAGAGAGGGCCTTGAGTTCCAGTCGTTTCTGCCACATGCTTTCACGCAGGGGTTCGACTTTGTCCTGGAAAGATTTCATGATCTTGCGGTAGGCTTCCTGCTTTTCAGGGGTGAGCTGGTTGATCTGCCCGGCATTGTATCCCATGCCCCGTCCATAGTTGCCATAGCCCATACAGCTTCCATTACCGTTTTTGTATTTTCCCTGCCCGGGGCCTGCTATTGCCAGGGATGCCAGAGTGACCAATGCGACCATTGCCAGGGTTACGATGAGTGCTGTGTTTCTTTTCATAAAATCCTCCTGATGGATTACAATTTGCTTGTGTTTGATTTTACTAAGGCAATGGTTGTGCCAAAAGAATAATTTTTTTCTAAGAGTTTAATATTAAAGACTTAAAGTAAAATATACGAGAATATTTGTTTCGGGGTTGGTCAGGATTTGATGCATGTGTATAAAGATTAAACATATTTGGATGTAGGCTGCGTATGAAAATTGTACACATGCCTATTTTTTATCCTCTGATGTCCACTGATTTGGCAAGGACTGAACGTCTATGGAAATGAAATGGAACAAACATAACGCCCCGAGAATATTTTCTCCCTGGGTGGTTATCGGATCATCATTGATCCTGTTTGTCATTGTAGCTGTTTTGACAGTGATGAATATCAACCGGCAGCGGGCCGCTACATCACAGGTGCTTTTGGAAAAGGGGCAGGCCATGATCCGTGCCCTTGAGGCGGGATCACGCATCGGCATGCGTGGGCGGTTTGGACAGGGTATCCGCCTGAGTCATCTTCTGGATGAAACCGCCAGGCTTCCCGGTGTGGAGTATATTGTGGTCACCGATCCTCAGGGAAAAATTATTGCTCATAATGAGTTCTCACAGATAGGTGCACACTATCAGCCCGCAGCCGGTGCGGCAATGGGGGTACCCGGCCCGCAGCCACAGTGGTTTATGGAACACGGTGACCATGACCGTTTGTTATTTGTGGTCTATAGCGAATTCAGGCCTATGAATGCCCGTTCTAAAAAGCATCGTAACAGCATGCAGGAAAAATTTTTTATGTTTTGTCCTGCCAATGCTTCACCGCCGGAAATGCTGGAAGGAGTAAAGCTACCTCCGAAGATGTATATTTACATGGGTCTTGGAGCTTCTTCGCTGGAGCAGGCCCGGAAAAGTGATCTTATCCATTCTCTGCTCATGTCCTTCATTCTTCTTATTGTGGGACTTGCGGGAATTGTCTCTTTGTATTGGGCCCAAAATGTGCGCGTTTCACAACGGTTACTCAGTGATTCCAGGGCATTTGCCTCGGAAGTGGTCGCAAATCTTCCCGAAGGGCTTATTGTGATTACTGCCGGGGGCGAGGTGTCCTTTATGAATGAGTCGGCAATGAATATTTTTACTCCGGAAGCATCCCCAGATAAGGGCGGCTCGGGGAAGGATCGTATTCCTTCGCAGGTTCAGCCCATTGTTGCCCGGCTGGATACGGACAATGTGGTTGTGGAACAGGAAATGGTCTATGATTTGTCCCCTGATGGGGAGATTCCTTTGGGGGTGAGCGGGGCCAGGATCACCACGGAGGACGGGCGTTTTGTGGGCAAGATCCTTATTTTCAGAGATCTGCGCGAGGTCCGGCGTCTTCAGGAAGAGGTTAAACGCAAGGAAAAACTGGCGGCTATCGGCAGCCTGGCTGCAGGTGTGGCCCATGAAATCCGTAATCCCCTGAGTTCCATTAAAGGCTTTGCCACTCTGTTCAAAACCCGGTTTGCCCTCGAAAGCGACGAACACGAGGCCGCCGAGATCATGATCCATGAGGTGGACAGGTTGAACCGGGTGGTCACGGAACTTATAGAATATGCGCGGCCGTCAAATATCACAATAAGGCAAAGCGATGTGCATGAGCTGATTTCTCATTCTCTTTCCCTTATCCGTCAGGATGCCTTGATGGCCGGCGTGCAGGTGGAAACGGATATTCCTGGTGATATCCGTCAGATTTTTCTTGATCCTGACAGAATGCAACAATGTCTGCTCAATATCTATCTCAATGCCATCCAGTCTATGCCCGAAGGTGGTATTTTAAACATTGCCGTTTTCCGAGCTGATAAAGGCAGAATCGGGCTGCGGGTGACGGATACAGGTAAAGGCATTGCCGAGGACGATTTGCCTAAGATTTTTGATCCCTATTACACGACCAAAAATCGGGGAACCGGACTTGGACTGGCCATGGTGCTTAAAATTGTTGAGGCCCATGGCGGGGAGATTGTGGTGACGTCCAAGGAAGGGGAAGGGACGGTGTTCACCCTGCTGTTGCCGGATATAGGGTAAAAGATGTAGGATCTAGGATGTAGGATCTAGGATGCGCAGTGCACAGTGGGCAGGAGGTAACTCTTCAACATCGAGACTGTTTTAGAATCGAATCTATATCCCCTGGGAACGCCGAGCGTCTGCTCGGCCTTTCGAGCACAGGAGAAGACATCCTATTCCATTGTTTTTTAAGCAATTGTTTTCCCTGTTTGTTGCCATCTCAAAAGTGCGTTGTCGAGCAGACGCTCGGCGTTCCCAGGATAAGAAATGCATGTTCACTCGATCATTCGGTGAATGAGTACGGGACGATTTACGAATCTTGTATTCTCCACAAATGATCCTGCTTTGCATGCAGCCAATTTGATAACCATCTTTCCGAGAGGACCATGAATCCGACCATACTCGTTGTTGATGATGATTTTGCCCATCTGACCATGCTTAAATCCATGCTCAAGGGGTGGGGATATGATGTGGATGAGGCCGATGACGGGGGCGTTGCCGTGGAAAAAGTGGCCCGTCGTCCCTATGATGCTGTGCTCATGGACATCCGCATGGCCCATGTGGACGGGATTGCGGCCTTGCAGGAGATCATGAAGTATAATCCTGCTATTCCCGTGCTCATCATGACGGCGTATTCTTCCGTGGAGACCGCGGTGCAGGCGTTGAAGTCCGGTGCCTATGATTACCTGACCAAGCCTCTGGATTTTGATGAACTCAAACTTATTCTTGAACGGGCCATGGACCATACCCGGTTGCAGTCTGAGAATCGGGAGCTTCGGCGCATGCTTCCGGATAAGGGTACCGGTATGGTGGGGAAAAGTGCTCCAATGAAGGAGCTTCTGGAGACCATTGCCACTGTGGCGCCCAGTGAAGCCACTATTTTGATCCAGGGGGAAAGCGGAACGGGTAAGGAACTTGTAGCCCGGGCCATCCATGCCAGCAGCCTGCGCAAAGGCAAGCCCATGGTGACAGTCAATTGCGCGGCTCTGACCGAGTCTCTGCTGGAATCGGAACTGTTCGGACATGAAAAAGGGGCCTTTACCGGGGCGGACAGACGCCGGGACGGCCGGTTTGTTCAGGCCAACAAAGGAACGCTTTTTTTGGATGAGATCGGCGAGGTGGCTCCAAATGTTCAGGCCAAGCTGTTGCGCGCCCTGCAGGAGGGAGAGGTGCAACGGGTCGGGAGTGACAAACCCATCCTGGTGGATGTTCGGGTTATTGCTGCGACCAACAGGGATTTGCTGGAAGAAGTACACGCCAAACGGTTCAGGGAAGATCTGTATTATCGCCTCAATGTGATTTCTCTTTCTGTTCCGGCCTTGCGCGATCGCAGGAAAGATGTCCCCCTGCTGGTCCAGTATTTTCTGGAAAAATATACGGCCAAAAATCGCAAGAGTATCAAAGGTGTTGCCCCCCAGGTAATGGATGCCATGCTCAAATATGACTGGCCCGGAAATGTCCGTGAACTTGAAAACGCGATGGAACGCGCCGTGATCATGGCTGCTGGAGAGTTTATCACCGAGCGGGATATGCCCCTTTGTTTTACGTCACAAACCCGGGAAAAAGAAGCTGAAACCAACGGCGTGGATCTGGCAGGTCAGTCTCTGGAGACGATAGAGCGACAGGCCATTATTGCTACCCTTGAGGCTGCGGGCGGGAACAAGAGTGAGACCGCCAGGCAATTGGGCATCACCCGGGCGACGTTGCATAGCAAGATGAAGAAGTATGGGGTGTAAGGGCAGGATGCAAGGATAGGATGGAAGATGCAGGATAAAGAATCGTCCTAAATTCGGCCATTATAGTAAATGGTTGTAGGGGCGATTCAGGAATCGCCCGTTTTCACGGGTCCAGAGAGACGAGGGAAAACAATCTCTGGAATGACGGCGAAAACATGTACGCAGATGAAAATATGCTCGGGATCGTCCGGTGTTCTCTGCCATTCATAACATAGGAAGAAAATCATGAATACCCCTGTACTCGCTTTTGCCTTAGTTTGCCTGGTGATCGTTGTTCTGATTGCCTTTGTTCGTCCCAGGATGAAACCCCGGGGGCAGCTGATTTTGCCCAAAACAATGGGCATGTCCGCCAGTATTGAACATCTCAAGAAGGATCATTCCGGATATAATGTGTCGTATTCTGGAACCAAGGCCAAACCTTCAGCTCTGATTTTTGTGCCCCGGCAGGGAAGTATCCAGTGGATTCTGCCCGTCAAGGGCCATAAAGGATGGAAACCTGTGGAAGATGATGAGACCTTTGTGGATATTATCCGTCGTCTGGATGATGTGGATATGGGCGTTCGCAATCAGCTCAAGGTGGTGTTGCCTCCCGGGAATATCAATGGAAAAATGGAAAGTCTGTGTCTGATATACACGTCAGGGTCAACCAGTTCGTATCGAGAAGGTGATGCAGAGGATATTTTTGTTATACCTCCGGTGCCTGAGCGTACGGATCGTAAATATGATCGGAATACATAATGGAAGGGGAAAGCGGCAGGTGTGGGGGGAATGTCCTCTGATGTATTGATATCTTCAATTGCATTATTCCAAGAGGTTGCGTAGGAATACAAAGATCTTTTATCCATAACCGCGACCTATGAACAGCAATCCGCTTCCCGCGTCCTCATATGTGAAACATACCGGCAAGGCTTTGGTTGATGTCAGCTCCGGGGTGCTTTCTTTTCTGCACAAATGCATGGTCTTTGATCTTGAAATCCATCCCCAGGATGACCGGCTGCTCAAGCTTGGGGCCATGCATCTCGGCAACGGTACATTTCTCAGATTCCAGGGCCCGTTTGATCCGCAGACGGCCTTAAACGCTCTCTCCGATCTTGGCCGGGATGCCCAGTATATTCTGGGGCATAACAGTGCCGGTCATGATCTGCCTTGGACCCGTAAGCATTTTCCAGGACGTCCTTTTGCTTCTTTCCCCGGTATCGACACCCTGCTTCTTTCTCCTCTGGCCTTTCCCAAAAACCCTTACCATCACCTGCTTAAAGACTATAAACTGATCCGTGAAAGTGTGAACGATCCGGTCCGGGATTGCGAGCAGACCGTGCTCCTTTTCCGGGACGAACTGGCTGTCTTTTCTGCCATGGACACCGAACTGTGCGGATTCTACGGTGCGCTCCTGGCCCGCTCTTTTCCCGGTGACGGCTACGCTGACCTGTTCCGGGAACTGACCCATGCTCCCTTGCCGGAAATGCAGACCTGTTCACGGATCTGGAAGCGTGAAACCCGGGGATGCATCTGCGAATACCAGGGGGATAGGGTGTTTACGGATATCTGGAACGATCCTGAAAAGGCGTGCACCCTGGCCTATATGCTGGCTTGGCTGCGCGTTGCCGGAGGGAATTCCCTGGTTCCCGCCTGGGTATGGCACCAGTATCCATCCATTCCGGCTTTGCTTTCTCAGCTTCGGGCCACGCCGTGCGGCCATGATTCGTGCGCCTATTGCCAGGAGCATTTTAATATCCGCGCCCAGCTTACCATGTATTTTGGGTTTGATGATTTTCTGCCCGTGGCCCAGGAAGATCCTCCTCTCCAGGAGCAGGTGGTCACCGCTCTGGTGCGGAAAAAGGATTGTCTGGCCGTGTTGCCCACGGGAGCGGGCAAATCCCTGTGTTATCTCCTCCCCGCCCTTATGCAGGCGGCCCAGCGCAATACCTTGACCCTGATCATCTCTCCCCTGCAGTCACTCATGAAAGATCAGGTGGACGGGTTGGTGCGCAAGGGCATTTTGAACGGCTGCACCATCAACTCTTCTCTGACCATGCTGGAACGTCACCGGACCCTGGACGGTATTCGCCTGGGGGACCGGGATCTTGTTTGGCTGGCTCCGGAACAATTCCGCAACGCTACGGTCAAGGACGTCCTCAAGCAGCGTGAGATCGGGATGATTGTCATGGACGAGGCCCATTGTTTTTCCAAATGGGGACATGATTTTAGGCCCGATTATCTGGCCCTGGCCGCTTTTTTGGAGGAAATCTGGCCGGGGGAACCCTATCTCCGGCCGCAGATCAGCTGTTTTACGGCCACGGCCAAGCCCGAGGTTATCGGGGAAATCCGGGACTATTTCCGGGAGGAAATGGGGCGGGAACTGGTTATTTTTGAAGGTGGTCACGAGCGCACCAACCTGAAATTCGAGGTTATCCCCTGCCCCGAACCGGAAAAGGTGGATCGCATTGACGCCATCCTGCGGGATGTTTTGACCCAACATGAAGGCGGTGGGGCCATTATTTTCGTGCCCACGCGCAAAAAGGCCGAGCAGTATGCCGAATCTCTGGCCGATTTGGGCTGGCTGTGTGATTTTTACCATGCCGGACGGACACCCGAAGAAAAACGGATGGTGCAGGATGGATTTCTACGGGGGGACATCCGGGTCATGGTCGCCACCAATGCCTTTGGCATGGGCGTGGACAAACCGGATGTGCGGGTGGTCATCCATGCTGCCGTGCCGGGTTCCCTGGAAAATTATTTTCAGGAGGCGGGGCGTGCGGGCAGGGACCGGGACCCGGCCCTGTGCTGTCTGCTCTATGACAGTGAGGATCTGGAAACCCAGTTCGAGAGATGCTGTGCGGCCCAGCTGTCCCATCGGGATATACGGTCCATGTTTACCGGCCTTAAGCGTATTGCCGGAACCCGTCCGGATAATACAGTGGTCATGACTTCGGGGGAATTGCTCGCCTCCAAGGAGATGGAAGACGTCACTTTCGACAATCTGGATTCTCAGGAAACCATGGCCGATACCAAGGTGCGCACGGCTCTTTCCTGGCTGGAGCGCAAGGGCAAACTTTCCCGGGGTAATAACCAGACCCAGGTTGTTCAGGGCACGGTGCTCGTCCGGGATAGAGAGGAGGCTGTACGCAAAATCGGAATATTGAAGCTGCCGCAATCTCAGCGTGATATCTGGATCGCCCTGGTGGATATTCTCCTCCAGGCCGACCCCAAGGCCCTGATCAACACTGATTTTCTGTCCACGGAACTGGGTGAGGATTCCACCCGCCTTCTGAAAATCCTGCACTCCATGCGCGAGGCCGGGATTATCGACCATGATCTGAATATGACCTGCTTTGTACGCAAGGGGATTGTGGATGATTCCCTGAGTCGTTTTGCCACCTGCTCCGCCCTGGAGGAGGAAGTGCTCAAGATCATGGAAGAGGACGAACCCGACGCGGTCGAGCATACCCGGTACGATTTTCCCCTCCGTAATATCAGCCAGCGGATAAAAGACAAGGGAGTGGAAGGGGCCAACCCCGGACGTATTCTGGATGCCCTGGAACTGCTCATTGATGAACGAATGATCCACCTGGTGCACCGCTCCCAGCAATCCTATGGGGTCATCCTGCGTAAAAGCTGGGAGGAGATACGCGAGCATGTGCGCACCCGGACGCATATTGCCGGGAGGATTCTGACCTATCTGCTGGACAAGGTTTCCGACGGGATCAGGGGTAAGGATCTGCTGGTCTCTTTCCAGTCCGGAGAGATGGAAAAGGCATTGCGTGCTGATCTTGTGGCCTCGGTGATGACCGATCTCTACGACCGTGCCCAGGCGGGACTCCTGGCCCTGCACCATATGAAGGCCATCTGTCTCCAGAATGGTCTGGCCGTCATCAGACCGGCCATGACCCTGACGGTGAGTGAACCCAAGGCCGCATTCACGGTGCGGGATTTTTTCTCCCTGTCGTTGTTTTATAAGGAAAAGATTGCCCAGGTACATATCATGGGCAAATATGCGGAAATGGGCACCTTGAGTGACGGGATCAAACTGGCC
>Ga0265294_10008914_pt1 | contig 11642 bp, 9 predicted proteins | sample MunlanPumphouse3_FD_192504 | JGI IMG/M metagenome (GOLD analysis project Ga0265294, IMG submission 192504) | Groundwater microbial communities from a municipal landfill in Southern Ontario, Canada - Pumphouse #3 | ecosystem: Environmental > Aquatic > Deep subsurface > Groundwater | place...
TCGCCTTATCTAATTTAGTATTAGTCATAATTTGATAATTTTCAAGCGGAAATTTAGAATCAATCGCAATTGTTCCTAAAGGCTGTGGTGCAAATAAAATAGCATCTACAACGGTTTTATTACTTAATAGGTATTGAGTTTGATATATTTTATCATTCTTACCAAATATACTATCTAAGATATAATTTAAATTTGTTTCTCCAAATATACCTCTCGTTTTCTTATCAGTAAGAACTGATTGAAGAGCAATTATATCTCCTGATAAACTATCTATTTTCTTTTGAGCTTCATCTATTTTAGTAATCCGCTCTAAAATAGATGTAAACGTTTTATTAGTTTTCTCAAAATTAGCATCTAATCTTTCATTTACCTTTTCATTAATATAATTTAATCTTCTTTCAATAGTTTCATTTAATTCTTTAAAATCACTTTGCAAGCTTTTGCTAAAATTAAATTTAAATTCTCCTAATTCTTTGGTTAAATCAGTTTCAAATTTACCTAACTTTAAAGTTATTTCTTCATTATTACTTCTTCTTACTAATAAAATAATTAATAATATAATTATTATTACTAAGAGTGCTATTACTATATACTCCATATTTCTCCTTAATCTATATTAAACTTTTTATTTACTATTTTACTTATTATAAATGCTAAGATACATAATAATATTATTTGTAAAAATTTTATTGGTTCAGTAAGGCTTTCTAAAAAAGTCGTTCCAATAAAGCCCCAGAAAAACACTAAAAATATTTTACCAAGTAAAAGAGAACAAATAAATTTCTTATTACTCATAGATGAAACTCCGGCAACAATATTAAATACAAATGCTGGTGTAAAAGGGATAGCTAACAACAAAACTAATTGTTCAAACCTTAAACTATTGACAATTATCATTAACTTAGTAAGCTTGCCTTCATTCTTTTTAACTAATTTGCTATCAAACCAAAATTTAACTTTATGTCTAAAGATTAAAAAAGAAATATAACAACCAATACAAGTTAATATCCAACTTAATAAAAATCCTGATATGGTTCCAAAATAGATAAAATTAATAGTTATAAAAACAGCTAAAGGCATAATTGGTAATATTGATTCAACTAAAATTAAAAGACTAGAAAGAATTGGTGCCCATAAACCAATAGTATCAAATAAAGTAGTTAAAAATACATCGATATTTTTTAAAAATTCCATCATCAATCACATCTTTATTATACTATAAAATATAACTAATAAAAAGGTTAAAAAAAAGAATTAATCAATTACTAAAGTTACATCATATCCATAAGCTTCTAATATTGCTGTTACTCTTTTACTTTTAATTCCTTTTTTACAATAAAAATAATATTTTTTTGATTTATTCAAATGTATATTATGGTTATTAAGTAAATTTTGATAAGGATCATATACGATATCTAAATTAATAAAAATACCTTCATTATGATATTCTGATTTTTTTAATATTTTCATAATATAATATATGACTAATAAAAAAAAGATAAACATTTTTAAGTTTATCTTTCTGAATCAGTAAAGAAATCATCGTAAAATTGATCATCAGTTACATTATCACTATCAACTATAACACTTTCTCCATCAACATTTATTACTGGACCACTAGTTTCTTCATTATTTGAAGTCTTAATAAAATCATCAAATTTTTCGTAAATAGTGTTTTCTAATTTATCATAATGATCATTTTCTTTATTGACATTTTCTTTTTTATTTTGTTCTTGTTCTTCTTTTTCAAGTTCTAAAATTTTAGCATCAATTCTTTTTATTAAATCTTCAATATTAAATTTTTGATCTTTAATATCAGTAATATTATTATTAATAATTATAGGTTCTTTAGATTCTATTTCCTCTTTAAAATCATCCAGTGGTTCATTTAAAGGATTAAATGAAATAATTGGCGTTGATTTTTCTTCTTCAATATTAATAACTTCTTTAGCATCTTCTATTTCATTATTTACTTCTTTAGTAAACATAGGATTTAAAATATTCTTAGTAGTTATTTCATTATTCTTTTCAAAATTTTCTAAAGATTCAAATAATTTATTTCTTTTTTTAGTTTTGACAAAATCTTTGATATTAAATAATTCAATTTGGCTTACTTTTCTTTCAGATATTGTACCACTTGCAAAATTATAGCCCCAATCAATTTCATAACTAGGAGTTAATTTAGTTCGAAAGGGATTTAATCTACTTTTTAAAATTACGACTTCATTTAATTTCATTTTTTGTAAATCACTTACGGTTATAAGTGGTGTTGAAGAAGTTTTCTCTTTTTCTTTAGATTTTACTTCCCCACATAATTTACTTATTTCTTCAAGAGCAGCAAGTTCAGTAGTAATTAAATAAATTAGATTCCCACAATTACTTCTTATGGTATCAGCATCATCTTTACCATATACATCATTTAACTGAGCAAAGTTTTGAATAATAAAGGTAAATCTTATCTTTCTACTTCTTGCTGCTGTTACCATAGCAGTAACATCTTTAAGTGGTGGCATATTAGCAAACTCATCTAAGATAAAATTAGTTCGAAAAGGTAATTGACCGCCATTTTCTTGAGCTACATCTATTAATGTTTCATAACACTGTTTAATAAAAATAGTTGCTAAAGCATGATAAGTAGTTTTTTCATCATGAATTATCATAAAAACAGCTGTTTTTTTGGTACCTATTTCACGAATATCAAAATCACTATAAGAAAGCATTTCTGATAATTGTTCTCGAGATGAAAATAAACGAATTTTTTGTCTAAATACTGATAAAATACCCCCTTTAGTTTCATTAGGAGCATTTATCGTATTTGAAGCAAATACATAAGGACTAGAAGATTCTCCTTTTAATAAAAAGTATTCTTTTATATAATCACTAGTAGCAAATTTTTCTTCTCCAACAGTTGACATATAACTTATCGAATTTAAATGAATTTCTTTTTCAGTTGCATCTTCAAATAAACCTAAAGATAACCCCGAAAAGTAATCAGCTGCACTACTTTCCCAAAAAGGATCATCTGTTTTAGCTCCCCTTAATATATTAAGGGCAACATCATCTAACAATTCAGTTGCTTTATCTGTATTACCAGCTTTATATAATTTATAAGGTAATGTTAAAGGATTCCAAGCATTTCCGAGACTAGGATTACGAAAATTTAGAACAATTATATTATAACCCTTACTCTTTAACATCTCACTATGATTACGATGTAACTCTCCTTTAGGATCCGTTAAAATCATACTTTCGCCAGCTTTAGCTAAACTTTGAACTAAAGGATCTACTACGGCAGTCGTTTTACCACTTGCGGTTGCCCCAATTACCAGAGTATGATTTTCACCATTATCAACCCACATTTCTTTACCATTATTAATTAAAGGAACCCCTGCTGCTTTTGTATCAGAATCTGATATTTTTATTTTATCGACATCTTTAGCATTTTTTATTTCATTGTCTTTAGACCATCTACTATATCCTTTTACTTCTTTTTCACCAAAGTTTAATCCAATCCCTTTTTCTCGATCAAAAATATAAGATGAAACACTTACAAAAATTGATATTAGTACTGCCACAAATACAACAATAGTTGCCCCTAAATATGGAGGTGCAAAGGCTGCAAAAGGAAGCAAACCAAAAAAAACTCCTTCATTTAAAAGTGAGGTGACATTTAGTACCGCTATCGCACTTAAATAAAGTAGAAAGAAACAAAAGATTGCAAAGATAATTAAATCTTTAGATGTTACTCTTAATTTCATATTTTTCCTCGTACATGTATTATATTATATTTTCTGATATTTTTCCACTACTAATCATTAAATTTTCTAACTTTAATATAGACTATTATTCCAAATATTAAAATTAAAACACCTAAAAAGGCATAAACTAATATTAATGTATTTTTATTAAAATATCCTTCTTCATCAGGCTCTAAAATACCATTATATGTTATTTTATAATCATTACTTAATTCTAAAATTATTTTTTTATTTTGATAATTATTTTTATTTAAATAAAAATAATATGTATCATCTACTATTTCATCAGCATTATTTTTTATGACTTGATGATTAGTTTTAAACTTGATTGTTAAATTATTTAACTCTGGGTATAAAATAAAAGCATCAAGAGGTTTTTTGATATTTATAATGATGCCATCTTTATTATTTTTATAATCAAAAGATTTAACATTAGTATTAACAATAGTTGAATATTGATATTCATATAAAGTAAAATTACTTTCATAACTAATCCCTAAAGTATTTTCAGTATCAATTTTTTTAATATCATAATATTTAATACCTTCTACTTTGGTATTTACTTCAGGTATTTCTTCTCGATAATCAGTAACCAAAGCACTATTTAAGGCTGAATCTCGAATTTCTTGATACGAAGGATTATTAATATTCCATGTCTTTTTATCATTATTAGTTATTTCTAAATTCTCGGTAAAATTATTATTTTCTAAAGTTAAATTATAGGTTGCATCACATCCCGTTATTAAAAATAACATTAAAATTAGATAAATTATTTTTTTCATTTTACCACCTATACCATACAATTTGATTGATAATAAGGATTCATATCAATTATTGTATATGTTTGATTTATTTCACTTTTAGTATAACTTTTAAATTGAACCCCACCAGTAGTAGATTCAGCAGCTTGAACTTGATTTTCATTTATTTCAATTATAATAGCGATATGATTTTGATTTACTAATAAAGCTCCCGGATAAGCATTTTCATAAGCAATAGGGTTGCCATGATTAAGATACGATGCCGCTTCCCCACCATCAGAATTTATTGAGGCTGATTTTAAAGCCCAGTGAACAAAACCACTACAATCAAGCCCACTATAAAAATACATATTTTTTCCTGAATAACTGCCGGCGGTAAAAGATCCCCAATTTGGATCAATAATTCCTTCGCCATAATATCTCCCCCCCCAATAATACGGAATGCTTACTCCTTTAATAGATAGTCCATCAATTAAACCAACGGAAGCACCTGCTACAGCAGAGGCAGTACATTTACCACTGAAATCAATTTTCTCTTGAATATAAGCTTCTATTTCATCAATTCCTGATTGACCAATAACACTTAATAAAGACTGACCTTGTAAATTAGTAGTACCATTTATCGATGGATAGATATCTAAAAATCGATAAGTATTATGACTTTTAATAAATTGTAAGACAATATTATGAATTTTTTGATTAGTCTCATTATCATAATGTACCCCATCATCGGTATTAAAATTATCTACAATTTGACTATTAACATCAATATAACTATCTGGAAAAGCAGATGATAATTTACTATTAAAAGCTATTATTTCTTCATTAGTAATATTATAACCATTAGCAATTGCTAATTCTTCATTGACAGGATTTACGGACATAAAATAAAATTTTACATTCTTATATTCACTAATTAAAGTATTATAGACATTTATATATTTATCGATATTATTTAAATCATTAATACCAAAAGAAAATATAACATATTTTGTCGTATCAGCACCGATATAACTTTGTAACTCACTTAATACAGTATTATCAGAAAACCATATATAACCTGCTCCATCTTGGGCCATATATGTTATTTCACTTTTATTGATTGTATTTTTAATATTATTAATTCTCGAATCACCAACATAAATTAATAATTTTTCGATTTGAGTATCAGAGACTATTAAATTATAATTACTACTTGCATTATTTTTACCATTACCATCTGTTAAATTTAACATATCAAATGGATTTAATATAATTATAACTACTAAAACAAACAAAATTGCCCCTACACCTATGTAAATATATTTTTTATAATGCTTCATTATATACTTCATAGCAATGTCCTTTGCTATTTTTGAATAATCTCCGCTTGATGATGAATTATCTTTATTTTTTGAAGACAAAAGTGAGTTTATATTTCCTAAACTTGATGCCATTCCATTTGTTGCATTTGATGCTGCTCCAACCTTACCACCTACTGCTGAATCTGCTAAATCTAATGCACCAGAATCACCAGCTTTATTTAAAGTATTTTGAAGCATTCCTCCTAAAGGGTGTTTGTTAGTTAAATCAGTGACTATTTTCCCACCCTTATCAAGTACTTTATTTCCTATTTCTGTTTTTGCAATAGCATCAACTGCATTACCTCCTACACCAGGAGCAAAATAATTAGCAGCTGCTTTGGCGGCCGTTTTAGCTACTTTTTTATTAGTTTCTTGTTTTTTTTCTTCTTGATTTTGTTGTTTCATCTCTTCGTTATTTTCATCCATTAATTCATTATCTTCAGGGTTCATTATAATCACCGCCTTCCTACTTATTCAATTATTTTATACTGTATAATTATCAAATAATACTTTATATTGCATAATGCTATATTCTCTAAATATATAAGTATTATCACTACTATCAATTAGATAGAATTCTTTGTATTTAGAAGTTTTATTAACACTATACTTTTCTATTTGACCATTAAAAAAATTGACATCAAATTTTTCATTAAAATATTCTTTAAATTTATCTAAACTACCAAATTTTTTTTCTCGATAATCTTTATCTACTAAATCATAAGCTACTTCCGGATCATTTAAAATTAATTTTGTATATTCAGCTAAATATTTTCGAGCTATTTGTTCTTCATTCATATTAATAGGAGTTATTTCATTTATTTTATAATTCTTTAAATACAACTCTTCTCCAGCTTTATATTCATTTTTTGAAAACATATTATTATCAATTAAATATGTTATTAATAAAGCAATTGCGATAAGAGAAATACAAATAATAATCGTAATTTTATTTTCTTTTATATTATTCATTTATATCACCCTTAAATATTTTCCCATCATATGGAGTTACATCAAATATCATATTATTAATATCCAAATCAACAATTAAATAGTAATCTATAGGTCTTATATATTCATCCATAACATTTTCATTTAAATAGCCATATATATAATATCTTATTATATTTTTATTTATCTTTTCATGATACATTTTTCGAGCTTCAAAAATATATTCTTTATTAGTATCTAATAATGATAATTTATGTAAAAGATTATCAGAATTAATATTATTTCTTTCTTTATATTTATTATTAAGAAGTAACATCAAACTATTAATATCTTGTTTATTTAAATAAGAAATATATTTATTAGCTGCATTACTAATCGAAAAAAATCTTCCATAATCTGCTACTAAACTTATTTTAGTTTTCTCTTCTACCAAAGGTTTAGGTTGACGATAATTAAATAAAATTAAACCTGAAAACAAAACAACAAGAAAAATAATTATTACAATTACATTATTTTTAGTTAATTTAAGTTCCATAATAATTCCTTCCTAACATGTAAAATATGTTCCTGAATGAAAGAGATTCCATTCTCTTTCTCTTCTTGTTTTTAATACATCACCTGAAAAACCTGAAGCAGTTGTTGGTTTACTCATATAAACATCATATAAAGTTTGCGTATTACCATATTGTTGAAAATTTGTTGAAAAATTTAAAATATTACCAACATTATATTGTCTTGATACTAAGGCATCTATTTGATAAGGAGTTAAATTTATTCCATTATTATTCATTTCTGAATTAATATTATCGTATATATTTGTTATTATTTCCGATTTAACATCATCAACAATTGCTTTAGGTATTAATGCGCCTTCATACATATAATTATCGATATCAAATCCTCTTTTAATAAATCTTTGTTTATGATTTATTAAAGTTACCCCCGCACCTACTGTTAATGTTCCAGTTCCTTTTTTAGAATCATCATAAACTTGATAATTACTTCCTCCATCATCTGGACCAGCGCCTTCCATACAAATAAGCATACTAAGCAAATCAGAAGAACTTACACTACTTTGACGGGGATTTTCAGCTGATATATAATCTAATGGATTTATAGCAGCTGAAGGAGTATCGCCACCAATTCTTACTTCAAAATGTAAATGAGTTCCAGTAGAATTTCCGGTACTACCCATTTTTCCTAAAACTTGACCTTGCTCAACACTTTGACCTTGACTAACTTCAATTGTTCCTTCATGCAAATGAGCATAATATGTATAACTACCATCTGGATGAGAAAGAACTATATAATTACCATATTTTCCCCCACAATTTAATCCATCAGCCATAGTACAATCTGAAACTACTTTTTCGACTATGCCGTTTCTTGCGGCAACTATATTTATGGTTCCAGATTCTGCTCCACCAATATCAAGACCATGATGAAATGAATCTCCTCTTTTTCCAAAATTACTTGTAACGTTAAAAGTGGCTGGTTCTCCTAATGCAAATGATACACCATTGGATTCAGTTATTTCATTACCGCCAATCGGCCACCAAAATAAAGAGTTATTTAAATTTAATAAGTTTACCTTCGTGTTTTTAGAGCCATACTCTTCTAAAATACTTTTTATATATCTTATAATATCTTTTCTAATATCAATCATTTCATCTTCAAATTCGTCCTTTTCAGTTAATGTTAAATCTTCCATAGACAATTTATCGACTTTTTTTAATATAGGCATAAAATAGGTTCTTAAATGTGCTTTCTTATCAAAATAATTTGTTGTTTCTAAGAATTTCCAATAAGCATCCGGATTATATTCTTTTCCTTGGCTTGGAACAGATTTCATTTCTGCTCCAGGATAATCATTTATTTTATTTTCACATGCAATTGCTTCATCAGACTTTATTCCAAATATACTTAAAATACTAGGCATACTAAGCTTCATTGCCGCATATTCGATAAAAGTAAGAATATTTGATGAGTCTTTAATAGCACATTTAGTTTCTCCATTAACACTTAATGGAGTGCCACCATCTAGACAAGAATCAGTAACACCTCCTGTTGATGTTTGAGTTTGAGTTACATCTCCATATACAGCATAGCAAGAAGAACCATAACTAAACATATTTCTTATTAACAAATCAAGTGTATCAGTTTCTTTTTCAAAAAAATCTTTATCTGGTATTATGTCAATATCATATATAAAATTTTTATCTAAATAATTATATGCTGAATTATCTAAACCAAATAAATCATCATAATTTGTTCCATCATCATTTAATAAATCAGGAGTTAATCCATAGAAAGTAGTAGTAATTATAATATTATCATCAATAGTTATACCTTTTTTCTGATAAGCTGCTAATATTTTATATAATCTGGTATAATAATTTTCTTGTTTAGAAAGAATTTTTTCTTTACATTTTTCATTTGATTCTCCACCTTCGGCACATTGATCAGTCCAATAACCTAAATTATCTTCAGCAAATTTATCAAAATTAAATTCAGCATAATTAAAATTTGCGGCATTAACATTAAAAGTAAATAAAAAATAAGTTATTAAAAAGAAAAGTATTAAATACCTTCTTCTTATTAATAACTTATTATGTTTATTAATTATATTTACCATATTAGTTCACCACCTAAATTTATAAACCTCCACCAGTACCAAATGAATCTAATTCATCTTGAGTAAGCACGACATTAATTATCATTCTGCGATTTCCACAAACAAATAATGCTTGCCCTTGACTATAACTTTTAATACTTTCTTTTTCATTTTCATTGATATCAATTAATTTTGACAAATCTTCTACTGCTTGTTTTTTCAATCCCATAACTAGATAATAAGCCGCATTATCAAATATAGCTTTACCATGAACTATAATATTTGGAGCCGCAAAATCAGTTGGTTGTTGAGTTATAATAATTGTACCAGTATTATATTTACGACTTCTTCTTTGAATTTGAGCTAAAAATTCGGCACCCAATTCATTTCTGCTTGATAATAATACATGGGCTTCATCAACAAACATTATCGTATTAGTATTTTTATCTAAACATAATCCCCAAGCATATTTTAAAATATTGAAAAACAATGCATTTCTAATATTTTCATCACTATTCATTAATTCTTTAATATTAAATACAATAAATTCACTATTGGTTTCTATTGTCGTATGACCATTAAAATAAAATTTAAGTTCATTTACAAATGGTCTAACCTTTAACTCTAGTCTTTCTAAAACATCTTTTTCACGAGTAGCTTCTGGCATAGAAAGTAATCTTCCCTTAATTGTTGAATAAACATCATCAAAGGTTGGATAATCTTTAGAAGTAAAATTGGTGAAATCAGTTTCAAAATCAATGTGAAATCTTTTATAAGTATCTTGTACTACTTCACTAAACATCGCAAGTACATCTTCTTCAATAGATGGCATATAGTACTTCATAAAAGCTTTTAATGATTGAAGTGTTCTAGTTAAAACTGTGTAACCTAAACCTTCTTTCAAATCTTCTTCATCAGCATCTACGGAAACTTCAAGAGGATTAACCATCCCAAATTTGCCACCTTTACCTAGGTCAATAAAATCTCCACCTAAGTTTTTAGTCATTTCTTCAAGTTCACCTTCAGGATCGATTGCTATTATTTTACAACCATTTCTAATATGAGTCCTTAGCATTAATTTAGCTGCGGTACTTTTACCTGAACCAGATGATCCTAATATAATTAAATTAGCATTATTACGATTAAATTCTTTTTTAGTTTGATATAAAAATTGATTAAACAATACTACCCCACCAGAAAAATCAACTCCCAGAAGTGTAGACATGCCAGGATCTTTAATACTATCAAAGACAAAAGGATACATAGCTGCTATTGTCGGACTAGGAATTGGAGTTCCTACTCTTTCTTCAATATCTTGCTTAGGAAAAATTGGAATCATTGATTTTAAAACTTTTTCTTGTTCAAACATCATTGGAATACCACGCATTCCAACAGCATCTAAGAAATTTCTAATTTGAATTTTTTTGTTTTCAAGTTCTTCTTTTGAATCGGCAGTTATCATAACATGCATTTGAAAATCAAATATTTTAGATTGTGTAGCAGCAAGCATTTGCACAAAAGATTCAAGTGATTCATAATCTTGTCTTATTCTTTCTTGAATAGTTCTTTCTTTTTCAGCTTGATATCTTTGCTTTAAATCAGCTATTTCTTTATTTATCATTCTACTCATAGTAGAAAACTGAATTGGAATATGTTTTACTACTACTTTAACACCAGGTAAATTAGTAATATTAGCCAAAAAACCTGGTTGAATTAACTTAGGAAAACTAATAATAGTTAAGATAGTTGCATATTTATCACTAATCATAAAATCATTAACATTATATTTCATTCCTTTAGGAGCTATTTCACTTTTAAATGTATTAGACATTAGCAATCACCGTCCCAAATTCATTTTTAACCCCGCCATTAAGGAAGTTTTGTAATAAAAACTTCATATCATCATCACTTACTTGTCTCGATATTAAACCCGTTGATGCAAGTTGACTTATCATAGTTTGAATTCTTTTTTGGAGAATTTCTACCTTTTTATCTCTAAACAGAATAAAATATTCAGTATCAACTGCATTTACAGCCGTACTGCTAAATAATTCAGCTTTTCTGATATCTTGTGAAACTAATTTTCTAACTATTCCATTTGGAGCATCATTATATTGTAATTGTAATTGCGATAAATATAAATTTATATCGACTGGACGATCAGCAACAATTAACCAAAATTCATAATCAATAATATTATAAAAATTTCTTAAAT
>Ga0265294_10008917_pt1 | contig 11640 bp, 8 predicted proteins | sample MunlanPumphouse3_FD_192504 | JGI IMG/M metagenome (GOLD analysis project Ga0265294, IMG submission 192504) | Groundwater microbial communities from a municipal landfill in Southern Ontario, Canada - Pumphouse #3 | ecosystem: Environmental > Aquatic > Deep subsurface > Groundwater | place...
AGCCGCGGGCTTCACTACACCTACGACTATCTCTGGACTGGGTATTCACTCTGGTTTTCAGCCTTTTCGATCCGCTGCGTGAAGGACTAACGATCCCCATGGCAGCATTTCTGCAAAAACCACTACTTTTAAGGCAAGGGAATTTTACCACTGATGAGCAGTCAGCACTATCTTGCCTTTGATCTTGGAGCCGGCAGCGGACGAGCCATTCTGGGTACTTTTGACGGGTGCCGGATTGAGCTATCAGAGATATACCGCTTCCCAAATGAGATGATCCAGGAGGAGGGTCACTTTTTCTGGAACATCGATCAGCTCTTTGCCGAGATAAAGACCAGCTTGAAAAAATGCGTCAAAGAGCGCAAGATCATACCGGTTTCCATCGGTATCGACACCTGGGGGGTGGATTTTGGACTGCTTGATGGCAATGGCAAGCTCATTGGCAAGCCCTTTGCCTATCGCGACTCACTCACAGAGACAGCCATGGAGGAGGTCTTCCGGCTGATCAAACCTAAAGATCTGTATGCCCGGACTGGCATTCAGTTCCTCCGATTCAACACCCTGTTCCAACTTTGGGCACTGAAGCAACAGTTTCCCATGCGTCTGTTGCAGGCCGACAAGCTGCTCTTTATGCCCGATTTGCTCTGCTACCTATTGACGGGCAACACCTCATCAGAATTCACCATTGCCTCTACTTCACAGATGCTTAACGCCAAAACCAGAGACTGGTATCCTGATTTAATGCTCCGGCTCGGGTTGCCCATCCATATTCTGGAAGAGATCGTTGAGCCTGGAACCCAGGTGGGGCAGATCGACCAGTCCATCTGCAGCGAGCTGGGCATCCCATCCATTCCGGTGGTAGCCGTAGCAGCCCACGATACCGCCTCCGCCATCGCCGCCATTCCGGCCGAGGATCAAAATTGGGCCTATATCAGCTCTGGAACCTGGTCACTGATGGGAATTGAAACCGATCATCCCATCCTGAACGAGAAGAGTTTTAACCACCTGTTTACCAATGAAGGAGGCGTTGGAGGTAAAATCCGGTATCTGAAAAACATTTCCGGCCTGTGGCTGCTGCAGGAGTGTAAAAAGATCTGGGACAAAGAGTTAGCTGTTGATTATATCACGCTGATACAGGAAGCCGGGCAGGCAGAAGCCTTCCGGTCTATCATTGACCCCGATGATCCCGCCTTCATGAATCCCCCTGATATGCCTTCAGCCATCATCCACCATTGCCAGGAAAATGGTCAGCCAGAGCCACGAACTAAAGGGGAGTTTACCCGGTGCATCCTGGAGAGCCTCGCGATGAAATATCGTACCACGCTCGATCAGCTGCGGGAAGTGAGTCCCCACCCGATCGATAAGATCCATCTCATTGGTGGAGGATCACTCAACCAGCTCCTGTGCCAGCTAACCGCCGATGCTACCCGCCTGCCCGTTATCGCCGGCCCTGCCGAAGCCACCGCACTTGGTAATATCCTGATGCAGATCGCCTCCCATCAAGGCATCAAAAAACTGGATGCGTTACGAGACTTCACCCGCAACTCCGTCACCACCACCGAATACCTCCCCTCCTAACCCACACCTCACACCTCACACCCCACACCCCACACCAACTTGACAACTCGACAACTCGACAACCTGACAACCTGACAACCTGACAACTATGCTACTCGGACTCGACATTGGTTCTTCCTCCATCAAAGCCTCCCTGGTGACATCCTCCACAGGTCAAACCATAGCCACCGCCCAATCCCCCGGCACCGAGCTGGAGATCCTGGCTCCACACCCGGGATGGGCGGAACAGCACCCCGATACCTGGTGGGAGCATGTGCTCAAGGCATTGAACACGCTCAAGCAGCACACGGGCAGTCTGGAAAAGGTTAAAGCAATCGGCATCTCGTATCAGATGCACGGACTGGTGACTGTAGATCGTAAAGGAGCACCACTCCGGCCGTCCATCATTTGGTGCGACAGTCGGGCTGCGGGATACGGGCAACAGGCCTTCGAGCAGCTGGGTAGCGATTATTGCCTCGGGCGGCTGCTCAACAATCCCGGGAATTTTACTGCCGCAAAGCTGGCCTGGGTTAAGCACAACGAACCGGACACGTTTCGCCGAATAAGCAAAATCATGCTCCCGGGAGATTATATCGCCTGGAAGCTGACGGGGGAGATGAATACCACCGTCACCGGCCTCTCCGAAGGTATCCTCTGGGATTTCATGGCTAACCAACCCTCGGAGGAGCTCCTGGAACATTTCGGATTTGACCGCAAAATCCTTCCCGCACTGGTTCCTGGGTTCGGCCAACAGGCGTCAGTTACCCGGCAGGTTGCTGATCTTACGAGCATTCCGGAGGGAGTTCCCGTCACCTACCGCGCCGGAGATCAGCCCAATAATGCCCTCAGCCTCAATGTTTTGAATCCTGGCGAACTAGCCGCGACGGCCGGTACTTCCGGAGTTATTTATGGGATCCTCAACCGGGTGAACCACGACCCCCAGTCGCGCGTCAATATTTTCGCCCATGTTAATCATAATCAACCTGATACGCGACTTGGTGTATTACTCTGCATCAACGGTACCGGCATACTCTACTCCTGGATCAAGCGATTGTTGGAGGGATGCGGATTAGGGTATCAGGAGATGAACGTGGCAGCGTCCCAGGCCTCTCCTGGATCCGACGGGCTGATGATTTTCCCCTTCGGCAACGGGGTAGAGCGGATCCATCAGAATCGCCCGTTCGGAGGCCGGGTGGAGGGGCTCGATTTCAACCGTCATCTGAGGCAACATCTGGTGCGTGCAGCTCAGGAGGGCATTGTCTATGCCCTGAACTATGGCTTTGAAGCGATGAAAGAGATGGGTGTCCGGACAGAGACGGTCAAGGCTGGCCATGCCAACCTGTTCCTGAGCCCGCTGTTCAGGCAGATCTTTGCTGCAGTAACCAACACAACTGTAGAGATTTACGACACTGATGGTGCTACCGGAGCTGCTCGTGGAGCGGGCATCGGAGCAGGCATTTTCAGTACACCCACCGAAGCCTTCCAGTCCCTCCAGGTACTCGACCGAGTGAAACCGGATGAACAGCTTCATGAGATCTATTCAAACGAATACAAAAAATGGGTAGAGCGGATGACCAATATTTTGGGCGATGCCTGATTTGCGGAAATTCGTACTAATTTGCAATCCTTTGAGAATAACCATTTAACAAAAATACTCATGCTAACCGAATTCTTTCCCGGCATCGACCCGATACGATATGAAGGTCCCGGAAGCGACAACCACCTGTCGTTCAAATACTACGATGAAGATTATATTGTCTCCGGCAAAACCATGAAAGAGCATTTCCGCTTTGCCATGGCTTACTGGCATAGCCTCTGTAACGTGGGTGACGATCCTTTTGGCAAGGGCACAAGAAAATTCCCTTGGGATGTCCCGGGAGATCCTATGCGCAGTGCAGAGGATCGGCTGGAGGCAGCTTTCGAGTTTATGATGAAGATGGGCATCCCGTTTTATTGCTTTCACGACCGTGATCTGGCTCCTGAGGGTGCCAGTGTGAGGGAATCGGAAGATAATCTGAAATATATGGTTGAGCGAGCCGCACGCCGGCAGGAAGAGACCGGGATAAAGCTCCTCTGGGGTACCGCTAATCTTTTTAGTCATCCGCGTTATATGAACGGCGCCGCCACGAACCCTGATTTCAGTGTCGTATGCCACGCCGGAGCCCAGGTAAAGGCAGCCATCGATGCGACCATCGCCCTCGGAGGCAGCAATTATGTTTTCTGGGGTGGACGGGAAGGCTACTCTTTCCTGCTCAATACCAACATGAAAAAAGAGCTCGACCACATGGGCCAGTTCCTGCAGATGGCACGGGATTACGGACGTCAGGCCGGCTTTACCGGAACGTTCCTCATCGAACCCAAACCGATGGAACCAACACTCCATCAGTACGACTTTGATGCCGCCGCAGTAATCGGATTCCTCCACAAATATGGTCTGGAAAAGGATTTCAAGCTTAACATCGAAGCAAACCACGCGACACTGGCTAACCACAGTTTCGCTCACGAACTTCGCACGGCTGCCGATGCAGGTCTCCTGGGTAGCATTGACGCCAACCACGGAGAAACCCTAAACGGTTGGGATACAGATAATTTCCCCACCAATCTGTATGAAGCCATTGAGGCTATGATTGTGCTGCTGGAAGTCGGAGGACTGGGGAATGGCGGATTTAATTTTGATGCGAAAGTTAGACGTAGTTCTACTGATTTAGAGGATCTTTTCATCGCGCATATTGCCGGGATGGACACGTTCGCCCGTGCGCTGCTGATCGCCGATAAACTGATCACCAAAGACCGGATCACCGATTTCAGGGATAACCGCTACCTCTCATTTCATGAGCCCGCAGGGCAGGATTTTGAAGCAGGAAAACTGACTCTTGAAAACTTGAAGGATCTGGCGATAGAAAAAGGCGAGCCTGAGCTGCAATCGGGCAAACAGGAACTCATTGAGTCGATCATCAACAATGCGATCTGAAGCTGTTAAAAGATGTTAACCAACATGATCAAGCCCAATTATGTTGAGGGAAACCACTTATTTTGAACATTAAACCTAATATCATAAAAATGAAAACGCTGAACACCTTCCGGCCGCTGATTCTTCTGGCCGTAACCCTCTTTCTAACGGTATCTGCCTTGGGGCAGTTCCGTGGACGAGGTTTTCAAACCACTTGGCTGGACGATACGCATTATCTTGAAATGCAGAAAGATAAATCCGGCAAAGATGTCATGATGAGCGTAGATGCCGCCACCGGAAAAGCTAAACAATACAAAGGTGACGCCAAAGAACCCCGAAGCAGTCGAGCTGAACGCTCCGAACTCGGTGGTTTCGTGGCTAATTCACCCGATGGTACCACAGCAATACAGAACAAAGACAACGACCTGTATCTGTACAATTATTCCACGAGCTATTCCAAAAGGCTCACCGCCACTGTCGAACCAGAAATGAACCCCCGCTATTCTCCCGATGGTAGTCGCATAGCGTTCACTAGAGCTAACGACCTGTATGTGGTCGACTTAGACAGCGGGCTGGAGAGACGCCTGACCTATGACGGCACCGACCTGATATACAACGGATGGGCCTCCTGGGTCTATTACGAAGAGATCCTGGGCAGGGGCTCCCGCTATGCCGCCTTCTGGTGGTCGCCCGATAGCAAGAAAGTCTCCTTCCTGCGCTTCGACGATAGCACCGTGCCCCTCTTTATCCTGATGCGCGCCGACAGCCTCCACGGAGCTCCGGAATATACCCGGTATCCCAAACCTGGCGACCCGAACCCGATGGTTAAGTTGGGAATTGCCAACGTGGAATCATTGAAAGTCTCCTGGGCGAAGTTTGACGAAAATATCGATCAGTATATCGCCTGGCCATTCTGGAAAGCCGATTCGAAAGAGATGCTGATTCAGGTCCTGAACCGTGATCAAAACCACATGCAGTTCTTCATGGTCAACCCCGAAACCGGCGATGTGAAGAAGATCTACAACGAGCAACGTAAAACATGGATCGATTTTTTCGAGGATATCTATGTTCTAAAAAATAATACCGGGTTCATCCTGAAAAGTTACAAAACCGACTGGGAGAACCTCTACTACTATGATTGGGATGGCAACCTGAAAGCTCAGCTGACCGACGTAAAATGGCGTGTTAGCGGTATCACCCGCGTGGATGAAGAAAAAGGTATCGTCTATTTCACCGGTCGCGGCCCCGAATCAACAGAGAATCACGCTTTCCGGGTTAACCTGGATGGCACCGGGTTCGTTCAGCTAACAGAAGGAGCTGGTACTCACTCTATTAACCTTTCGCCCGGAGGGTCTTACCTGATCGATACCTGGAGCAGCACAACTGTTCCTGGCAGAAAAGAGCTCCGCGATAAGGACGGCAAGCTGGTGCGACTGCTCCACGAAACCATCTTCGAGTTCGACCCGACCAAGCATGCAAAAACCGACTATGTTCGGATCCCCTCTACCGATGGATTCCAGCTGCCTGCACTGATCACCTATCCCGTCAATTTCGACCCGAACAAAAAATATCCGGTGGTATTTACCATCTACGGAGGGCCTGATGCCGGCGGAATCCGCAACTCCTTTAGTGGCGGCGCTGCTAACTGGTATGCCCAGAACGACATCATCACCATCAACGTCGATCACCGCGCTTCCGGACAATTTGGGAAAGCAGGTCTCGACTATATGTGGCGAAACCTCGGAAAATGGGAGATGATCGATTACGGCGAGGCAGTTAAATGGCTGCGTACCAAACCTTACGTGGATGCAACCCGGATGGGCATCACCGGCGGATCTTACGGCGGATACACCACCTGTATGGCCCTCACCGCAGGAGCCGACTACTGGACCCACGGTATTGCAAACTATAGCGTAACCGATTGGAGATTATATGATAATGTCTATACCGAACGGTTTATGGATACCCCACAACAAAATCCCGAAGGTTATGAGGCCGGATCCGCGATGAACCATGCCGATAGACTTGTTGGGAAACTGTTCATTGTCCACGGAGAAATGGACGATAACGTTCACATGCAGAACTCCCTGCAACTGATTAGCCGACTGCAGGATATCGGAAAAACCTTCGAGTTTATGATCTACCCCAATGGCCGCCACGGATGGGGAGGCGCTAAAGCTACCCACTTCCGTAACCTGCAAAATGAGTGGTGGCTTCGGGAATTTTTCGGGAAATAAAATAATTATCCTGCACCAGATCCCCAGATTTCATTCCTGGGACTCCACGTAACAAAAAGCCTCTGGCCTCGGTCAGGGGCTTTTTATGTGCTGATATCCAGCAAATAATCCGGATCATCAGAAAAGAAAATCCAACAGGTCTGTTACCTTTATCAATAGTTTTAACCGAAACGAACCTGACGCCTGCCTAATGAAACTGTCGATCATTGTCCCGGCTTACAATGAAGAGGCCACTATCTATCGCATCCTTCAGCGGGTGGACTCTGTTGAGCTAGTCGATGGGATAAAAAAAGAGCTCGTAGTCGTGAACGACTGCTCAAACGATCACACCAACGATGAGATTAACCGTTTCATCGCCAACAACCCCGGCGCAGACATCACTTATCTCCCCCAGCCGGTGAATCGAGGTAAGGGCTCCGCTATTCGCACAGGAATCCAGGCCGCTAGCGGCGATTATATCATCATCCAGGATGCCGACTTGGAATATGATCCGAACGAGTATAACCTGCTCCTAAAACCTATGATCGAGGGATTCGCGGATGCGGTGTATGGCTCTCGCTTCACTGGCGATAAGCCTCATCGTGTCCTGTTCTACTTTCACTCCGTTGGTAACAAATTCCTGACATCCTTGTCCAACCTCCTCACCAACGTTAACATGACCGATATGGAGTCGTGCTATAAACTCTTCAGAGCCGATATCCTCAAAAACATTAAGCTCAAAGAGAACCGTTTTGGGTTTGAGGCGGAAGTGACAGCAAAAATTAGCCGGGTACCCGGTATCCGGATTTATGAGGTGGGCATCTCCTACTACGGAAGAACCTACGCTGAGGGTAAAAAGATCAACTGGAAAGATGGGCTGAGGGCTGTTTACTGTATCATCAAATACAACCTCTTCAGCCGATGAGGGAACCAGCCTTATAACCTTCGATCAACCTTTCCTGTCAAGCGGCAATACGCCAGCCATATCTCCAATCACGTTGACCAGCTCAGAGCCTTCGGGTATGACGATCTTAGCGTTATCTTTTAGGGAAGCCTCCATGGCTTCGAGTTTGCGAAGCAGTTGGGCATTACCGATGAAGTACCTGTTGGCAGCATCATTGACCAGCCTGATGGCTTCCGCCTCTCCTTCGGCCTCGAGAATCTTTGCTTGTTTGACCCCCTCGGCCTCTTTAATCTTAGCCCGCTTCTCACCATCAGCAACTGTTTCACGTGCTGTGGCATAGTCAATGGCTGCAATCTTCTCATTCTCAGCCTTGACCACCTTGTTCATGGTCTCCTGCACATCTTTTGGCGGATCAATCTCTTTGAGCTCGGTACGGACAATCTCCAGTCCCCAGCTAAGGGTTTCATCACGCAAAGTAGTATGCAGCTCCAGGTTTATCTTTCCGCGCTCACTATTGGCAGATTTAAGCGTCATGGTTCCGATAATGTTACGTAAAGTGGTCCGCGCCAAGTTTACAATCTGCCATTTGTAATTAAAGACCTGATATTGTGAATTCTTAACACTTTCTTCGTCTATCTTCACCTTGAAATAAACCTGAGCATCCACCCGGGCATTCAGGTTGTCATTTGTGATGATCTCCTGAGGCTCGGCATCCACCATCTGCTCAGTAATATTGACGGAAAACATGCGCTCAATCACCGGAATGATCCAGTGGAAGCCAGGATTGGCAAAACGGTTGTACTTACCAAGCCGCTCGACTAGCGCCCGGTGGGTTGGTCTGACAATCCGGATACCGGAAAGCAGAAAAAGGAGCACAATTGCTCCCAACATAATGTAAAGATAGACTGTCATGGAACCTCCTGTTGGTTTGATGGTTAATAATCAGATAAAGTTATTAAACAATTTGACCGGTTGTTCTCGATCTGCAGAATTATTCCATAATTATTTAAGCCCATCTTAAGGCGATGATTCCTGTTGGTTTTCTATCGTAACACCCCGAAAATAGCATCACAATCGGCCTCTTTCCATATAAGATATCATCCTGATCTGTTTTGTTATCAGATCAAGATTCCTATTTTTGGCCCAAACAGTCGGGTTATGGAACTATTCAGCATCAATATCGCCTCTTTCAAAGCTGATGGAGGCGCCATGTTCGGGGTCGTCCCCAAAGCGATTTGGTCGAAATACTTTAAAGCTGATGAGCACAACCTCATCCGGATTATGCTTCGCTCGCTGGTGATTAAAACTGATGAGCGGGTTATTCTGATTGACAACGGCATTGGCGAAAAGCAGGATGAGGATTATTTGCAGTTTCTCTATATTGAAGAAGAGGAGGGCCTGATCGAAGGATTAGTCAGCCACAATATTCAGCCGGAAGAGGTTACCGATGTCATTCTCACCCATCTGCATTTTGATCACTGCGGCGGAGGCATCTCATTCGGTTGGAACCGGGAACCGGTAGCGGTTTTCCCGAATGCCACCTACTGGACTACCGAGCGGCAGTGGCAGAACGCCATGGATCCCAACCCTCGAGAAGCTGATGCTTATTTGAGTGAAAATCTCTTGCCCATGCAAGAGCTTGGCTTACTGGATTTTATCGAGCAACCCGGGTTTTTCTGCCCTGGAGTTGAGTTGAGGATGGTCCACGGTCATACCCCCGGCCAACTGATCCCCATAATTCATTACGGCAAGAAAACGTTGGTATTCGGTGCCGATCTGATTCCGACACACGGCCACATCCCAGTCAAGTATAATATGGCATACGATATCGATGTAGTGCGAACTATGCGGGAGAAGGAAGAGTTTCTGAAGGAGATCATCGAAAATGACTATGTGCTTATGTTTCAGCACGATATGGAAGTTGAGTGCTGCCGCATCAAGCGCACGGAACGCGGAAGCTACCGGATGGCCGAATCTTTCACCTTGAAAGATTTTATCAGCCAATCGTAAACCCGAAAACCATCAATTGAGGGGCAGCTGGAATTCAGCTTCACGGATCTTCACATCGTGTTCAAAGATCACCTCCTTAAGTCGCCTGCCATCCATATCATAGAAGATCCAGGTTCCATGTAACTTCCCCATGGAATAGGTCCCTTCGTAATACTTATACCCATTCTCCCGCCACACCGTCGCCTTGCCATCCCTCAAATCATTATTGAAGTTGTTCTCACTCTGCCTTTTGCCATTCTCAAACCAGAAAGTCCAGGTTCCTTGCTTTTTGCCATTTTTGTAATGCCCTTCCATCTCTTTCTTCCCCGATTCGAAAAAGCGAACCTCCTTAACCTTTTGCCGCTGACCAGTGCTAGCATCGTAAAAAAACACTTTTTTGGGCTGCCCTTCAGGCCAGGTTTCTGCAACCTCCTGCTCCATCTTCTCCCCACAGGACGGGATCAATGCCCAAATGATGATCAGAAGCCAGATTTTCGATTTCATGAATAGTATTTTGTTTGGCATAAAAATAGGAAAATTACGCGCCTGCCCATAAATTGCAACAAATCTTAAAAAAAGTTAATCCCGTAACCGATCAAATTTCATTTCCTACCTTAATCCGCTATTAGTCAATCACAAACCAATCATGAAAAATATCCGTAACTTTCTATTAATCATCGCATTATCGGCAGTATCCGGAACAATGGCGATGGCTCAATTCACCCCTCACTACCAATGGACCTTACTGGATCAGCGATCCATGGATTATATCATTGGAGAATCTTCGGGGGAGACAGCTCTGGCTCATGTTATTGAGATGGGAGGATATACCAGGGATCGATTTTCTGATGAGTATGCCACGGTTCTCTGGGAGTCGAAGTATGTCATGGACAAGCTGAAAGAGTATGGGATTCAAAATGCCCAGCTGGAGCGGTTTGGAGAGATGCTTCCAACTTGGGACGGAATACGTGGGGAGTTATGGGAAGTATCGCCGGGGCTAAAGAAACTGGCTGATTATGATGATCAGGTTGCCATGCTGGTCAGCGGTAGCCAGAATGCTGATGTAGAGGCTGAGCTTATTTGGATTGGCAATGGAAGAACAAACGAGTATGACCCGGCAGCTGTTGCTGGGAAAATCGTGGTCACGTATGCCTCGCCGGGGCAGGTTCAAAACCTGATAACACAACATAAAGCACTAGGAATCATATCGTTTGTTTCACCCCGTCCGTTAAAAGACCCCATCCAGATGCCCTATTCGAGTATCGGGGGACGAAGAGCGGGTGAGGCGAGCGGTTTTGCCTTCCAGATGCCGCCAAGAGAGGGTTATCTTCTGCGCGACCGGCTCATGCGGGGTGAAAAGATCCGGGTACACGCCCTGGTTGAAGCTACCATGGAAAACGTTGACCTCCAGGTTCCAACGTGTGTCATTGAAGGAACCGACCCGAACGCGGGCGAAGTGATCTTCTCTGCACATATCTTCGAAGGATTAGTCAAGCAGGGTGCCAACGATAACTACTCCGGATCTGCTGCTCTATTGGAGATGGCCCGGATGTTGAACAGCATGTTTAATGACGGGCGGCTCGAGAGGCCTGCTCGCAGCATCAGGTTCATCTGGATCCCGGAATTCTCCGGCACCGGCCCCTGGGTCAACGCCCATCCGGAAATCATCGAAAAAACCCTCTGTAATATCAACCTGGATATGGTCGGGATTCTGCTGAGTCAGAGCCAGTCATTCTTTAACCTGGAACGGACTACCTTTGGTAATCCCCATTATATCAATGATGTGATGGAGAACTACTACCGATATGTCGGCGAAACTAACCGCAACAGCCTGGTGCTGTCCGGTGGCTCCGATTACCTCAACCGGATTGTAGCCCCTTCAGGATCAGACGAGCCGTTCTATTATGCCATTGAGAGTCACTATGGTGCATCCGACCATGAAGTGTTCAATGACTGGGCCATTGGGGTTCCGGGCATCATGATGATCACCTGGCCGGATCTCTACTACCATACCTCCCAAGATCTCG
>Ga0265294_10008918_pt1 | contig 11638 bp, 9 predicted proteins | sample MunlanPumphouse3_FD_192504 | JGI IMG/M metagenome (GOLD analysis project Ga0265294, IMG submission 192504) | Groundwater microbial communities from a municipal landfill in Southern Ontario, Canada - Pumphouse #3 | ecosystem: Environmental > Aquatic > Deep subsurface > Groundwater | place...
TAGTATTTGTACGAAGCAAAGTTCTATCTTCTGCAAATAGTATAAAAATGATACGGTCGCATAGTTTTTGTGTTAAGCGAAGAAGTGTTTGTTGGTTTGGAAGTGAGGTTTTCTCACAGAGAGTGCCTTTAGGCACAAGAACCTCACCATTTAATACAGATGAGGCTAAAGCCTCATTTCCAAGATTGTTTTTTACAATATTTTCAAAAAGAGCAGTTCTAAAGTTTGAAAAATCTTTATATAGTTTTTTAGAAATATCTTGCTCAAAGCTATTTGATTTCTCTTTTATTTTTAAAGCTGTTTCATCTTTGATATTTTCAAAAGATAAAAGTAAATGAAGTTTACAAAAATCATCATAAGATAAATTAAACAAAGAAAAACTCTCATAAGATGTACTTTTATCAAAGTAAAATCTAAGCTCATCAAAGTTTGAAATTATTACATATTTAGCTTTTGTGTGTTGAGTTAAATACCAAAAAGCTTGTTGTTGTACTTTATCAAGATTTTTTGTTTTTGTATCTTTTAGCTCAATTACGGCAATTATTTCACTATTTAAATAAATAACTCCATCTGCTTTTTTGCTATCAGTTTCGTTTTTCTTTTCTCGTTCAAGATTAAAAGAGCTTGGATTTGTAGTTTTTAGAGTGTATCCAAGACAAGATTCAAAAATATCTTTTAAAAATCCATCTTGATACTCTTCTTCTTTGAAATCTTTTATAGCCTCTACTTTTGCTTTGTAGTTTTGAAAAGCTGCCCATCTAGCAGCTACCAGCTTTTCATCTTGTTTAAAAGTTTTTAAAACACTTTTTTGAAATATTGACAATTTTTAATCCCCCTGAAAATTAAAAACACTAAGATACTATTTATATAAAATCTATTTTTTTATTTTAATATTTATTTTTAGTTTAGCCAATAATAATAAAAAATACAATAAATAAATGAAGAGTTGATTGTTTAAAATATCTGATGTTTTATTGTATTACAGAGATAGGGAGTAACTCCCATAAAAGCTTAAACTTTTATTTTCTCTGTTCTACAAAGTTCTTTTGTTAAATCTTTTTTTCAAAAAAGATTTTAGGTTTTCTATCGAAAAATAAACTATATTTGTTCATCTGATAGTTTTCTCATTTGGCTTAAACTTATAGTTTCATTTTTTTCTAAACTTCTTTCTTTTGCAATTTGTAAATTAACTTTTTCATTTTCTTCTATTGCTTCATTTATTTTATGTTTTAGCAATTCTTCAATAGCAATCGCTGTATCAGTTTCATTTGTAAAAAATTTTATTGTTGCTTCTTCTTTTGTTTCTTTAGAAATAAAAAATTGATAATTAAACATAAACTTTTCTTTTACAAATACCCGTATTTCTAAAAACCTTAATTCTCGATAGCCATGATGTTGAAAAAATATTAAAAGTTCAAGCAAGAACAATTGTAAATTGGGCAAAAGAAAATCTGGGACCAAAATGTAAAAAAATAGGAAAATCATATATATACACAAAAAGAGATATAGCTGAATTTTTAGCTACAAGTTGAAAATAAATGGAACTTGTATCAATCAATAAAAAAGATAGTAAAGATTTGATTTATAAATCAACCACTTTGGGTATCACAAATGTTAGGACATAAAATCTAAACATTACACTAGAAAAATATACAAAATATTTAAAAGTAGAAAAGACAGGAAGAAAAACTACTTTTTTAGATGATGAATATTTTAGCTTCGCACAAAATTAGCACATTTTACAAGAGCAATTGATATATAGAGAACTAAAATTAATAAAAAATTAACACATCTTTGCAATACTTCTAAAATTTTTAAAAAGGGAAAAAGTATGAATGTAAAAAAAATTACTCTGCTATCATTTGTAGTTGCTACAGCTTTAAATGCAAATGAAGCAACAACTTTAAACGAGATAACTATATTAGAAAAATCTAACTCAAAACTTATAAAAGATATAAATAGTGAAGAGCTAAAAAGTGCTGATTTAGCTGAAGCTTTAACTAAAAACTCTGCTAATATCTCAGTTGTAAGAAGAAATGGAATTGCAAATGATATTATTTTAAGAGGACAAAAAAAAGACAATATTAATATCTTAATAGATAATGCAAAAATATATGGAGCTTGTCCAAATAGAATGGATCCACCAACTTCTCATGTGGTTACAAATAATATTAAAAGTGTAAAAATTATTGAAGGTCCTTATGATGTTGAAAATTTTGGAACTTTAAGTGGTCTTGTAAAGGTTGAAACAAAAGATCCAAAAGAGGGATTTCATGGTGAACTAAATTTAAATGCTGGAAGTTTTAACTATAAAAAAGCAAGTGCAACAATTGAAGGTGGAAATGATAAAGTTAAAGCCTTAATCTCTGCTTCAACAGAAGAGAGTAAAGCATATAAAGATGGAAATGGTGATAACTTTTTAGAACAACAAAGAAAAAGAGGAGTTCCTATTGCAACTCAATATAGAGATAATAATATTGATGCATTTGAGAAAAAAAGTGTTTTAACAAAACTTCAATTTAATATTACAGATGATCAGGATTTAAGACTATCTTACACTGCAAATAGAAGTGATGGTATTTTATATCCAGCTGGTCCTATGGATGCAGATTATGATGATAGCGATATATATACTTTGGGATATACAATAAGAGATTTGGGGGCTTTTTCAAAACAGCTAGATTTAGATTATTATTACTCTAAAGTAGATCATCCTATGAGTACGAAATTAAGAAATTTTGATAAAAATCCAAATCCTATGATGAGAAATCAATATATGACAAACCATCTGAAAACTTCAATTTGGGGAACAACAGTTAAAAACTCTTTAGAAGTTGCAGATAGTTTAGTAACAGTTGGACTTGATACAAGTGTTAGAAACTGGATAGGACAAATGCACTCTACAAATATAGCTACAGGTATAGTTACTCCAAATGCAAATATGAATCGTATGTATGATACAGATACTACAAACAAAGCAATTTTTACAAAAGTTGAAAAATCTATTGGAAATTTAGATTTAGAAGCAGGTATTAGATATGATAATACAGATATAGATACGCAAAGACCAAATGTAGATGATAAAAAATATAATAGCTTAAATGGATATATTTTCACAGCTTATAATTTTAATGAACAAAGTAAAGTTTTTGCAGGAATTGGTAAATCTTCAAGAGTTCCAGATGCTAGAGAACTTTATCAATTAGGAGCAACTGGTGCAACAAATGCTACTTCAAATCCAAATTTAGATCAAACAAAAAACTATGAAGTAGATTTAGGGTTTGAAAAAACTATTGGTAATTTTTATATAAAACCAAAAATTTTCTACTCGGTTTTAAAAGATTATATCTATAATAGTACAATTGGAACTAATAGAACACAATTTCAAAATATTGATGCAAAAATTTATGGATTTGATATAAGTGGTCACTACTATTTTACAGATAATTTTGCCTTTGATTATGGAGTTGCTTACCAAAGAGGTAAAAAAGATGGAAATTTTGAAGATAAAGATTTAGCTGAAATTCCGCCTTTAAAAGCAAATTTGGGTTTAAGTTATGAATATGAAAAATCTAAATTTAAAGCAGAAGTTGTAGCAGTTGATAGATGGAGTAAATTTGATAATAGTGCAAAAGAGCAAGAAATAGCTGGATATGCTGTTACAAACTTAAAATATACTCAAGAGTTATTTAAACATTTTGAACTAACTTTAGGAGTTGATAATCTTTTTGATAAAGTTTATAACTCTACAAATACTTATCAAGATGTTAGATATGTTGAAGTTGGTGGTGAACAAATACTATTTAATGATCCAGGTAGATATGGATATGTTAATATAAAGTATAGTTTTTAATTAAATAATAAAAAAGCTAGAAATTCTAGCTTTTTTTGATAGAGTTTTGATTATCTAATAAGAAGTTTGTTTGTAATAGTGTATAAGGCATTAATATCAGTTTTTCCAACAAATCCATCTATTCCTATTTGAGTCATTTTACCTTTTACTGCATCTGTTGTCATTGAAGAATTTACAACAACTGGAATATGCTCATATTTACTATTACTTTTTATAAAAGAGGCAACCTGATATCCATCAGTTCCTGGCATTTCTATATCTGTTATTACCAAACCTATTTTTTCAGGATCAAGCTCTTCGATTCTATCTATAAGCTCTCCACCATTTGGATATATTTCATACTCAACTTCTATTTGACTAAAAAATTTGTGTAAAACTTCTCTTGCAACTGCTGAATCTTCAGCTGCAAGTATCTTTTTAGAAGAGTGGATTTTCCCCTCAACATATTTTTTTATATCTCTTCCACCATCATCCGTCCACTTAATATCTCTTAAAAGTTGCTCGGCATTAAAAACTGTACAAAGCTCATCTTTGTTGTTCACTTTTACATATGTTGTGTAAGTTATTTTTGAGTTTGTTTCTTCTGTATGCCTTAACTCTTGAGTTGTTTTTTCAACAATATCAAGCATATCTTTAACTAAAAAACCTATTTTTTTATGATTAAATTCACAAAAAATAATAAGTTTATACTCTTGAGTGTCAAATGGTTTAAGCCCTAACCATGCATCAAGATTTATTAAAGTAACTGGTTCCCCTCTTATTGTAGCAATTCCTGCAATTATATTTGTATCTTTTGGAGTATCATTTATAGCAACCTCTTCAGTTATTATAAAAGCTTTAACTTTAGCTATGTTTATTGCATAAATATTATTATGACCAGTGTAAAATACTGCTAACTGTTGAACATTTCGTAAATGTCCCTGTGTCATTTGTTCAACACTACCACCAATACCGCTCATGAAAATCCTTTTTTAGTGTAAAGTCAATTATTATATATCTTTTTAACTTTGACTATCTTTAACTAAACTTAGCTTTTTTACAATTTTTTGAATAGTCACAGATGCCATCATAAGCCCAAAACTTCCAGTTACTCCTTCAAAACTACCTTTGTCTATACAAAGAGGAGCTTCACTTGAATATATAACTTTAAATTTCTTTTTAAAACCTTGTTTTTTTAGCTCTTCTCTTACTTTTTTAATAAATTTATCATTGTAAGTTTCCCAAATAGAACTATATTTTATTTGCAAAGGATCAATTCTTTTTGCACCACCACCTGTACTTATTATTTTCGTAAAATGTTTTTTGATTAAGTGAACTTTTGGCTTTACATCGTCTATTGCATCTAAAATATAATCATAAGATGAAAAATCAAAGTTATCAATCCACTCTGGTGTTATTTTGACACAAATAGGTGTCACATTTGGATATCTCTCTTTTAAAACTTCAACTTTTTTTCTTCCAATATTTCCATGGCTTCCTAGTTGTCTATTTTGGTTTGAAGCTTCATATTCATCAAAATCTACTATTGTGATATTTGTAATACCTGTGTTATACAAAGCATCTAATGCAAAGCTTCCTATTCCACCAACTCCAAAAAGTATTATTTTTGTATCTTGAAACTTTTTAAAAGCATCTTCTCCAAAAAGTATTTTAGTCCTGCTATATTGCATATTTACATCTTCTTTACAAATTTTTGGATATTATAACACAAAAATATTTATGGGAGATGTTATGGACAAAGAACCAATGACACTTGTAGGATACAATAAAGTAACAAATGATTTAGAATTTTTAAAAAGTGTTGAGCGACCAGAAACTGTAATTGCACTTGATGAAGCAAGACAACTAGGAGATTTAAAAGAGAATGCTGAGTATCACAGTGCAAAAGAGAAATTAAAACTTATAGATGTTCAAATAGCAGAGTTAAGTAATACAATTTCAAAAGCAGTAATAGTTGATCCATCATCTTTACCACATGATAGAGTAAGTTTTGGTTCAACTATAAATTTAGTAGATGTTGAAACAGATGATGAATTTACTTATACAATAGTTGGTGGAGTTGAGTCAAATGTAGAAAAAGGGTTAATCTCTTTTAACTCCCCTTTAGCAAAACAGCTTATGGGGAAAGTAGAAGGGGATGAATTCATTGCAACACTTCCAGGTGGAACTAAAACTTTTGAAATTTTAAAAGTATATTACAAAGAGTTAGAGCTATAAATTTGAATTTTATTTTGAAAGATGAGGCTATTTTTATAGCCGATTCACACTACAATAAAAAAAATCAAGAGTTTAAAATTATCTTAGAAAAAATCAAAAATAGTGAAATATTTTGTAGTCAAATTTTTTTAATGGGTGATAATTTTGACTTTTTATCTAATGAAATAAAATATTTTAAAAATAGTAATAAAAATATTATAGAACTTTTAAATACTCTTTCAAATAGTTTTGAAATTTTCTATTTAGAAGGAAATCATGACTACAACCTTTCAAAAATATTTCCAAATATTAAAATTATAAAAAGAGAAAAACAACCTTTACTTTTGAAATATGAAGATAAAAAAATAGCTCTTTCACATGGTGATAATTTTATAAATTGGCACTATAATTTATATTGTAAGATTATAAGAAATAGCTATTTTCTCTATTTTTTAAATTTTTTAGATATAAATTTTTTTATAAGTAAAAAAATAGAAAAAGCTTTAGAAAATAAAGATATTTGTCATAATTTAAATTATTTTGAAGAACTTGTAAATAAAAGAGTTAAAAATTATACAGAAGATATTATTATTGAAGGGCACTATCACCAAGCAAAATCTTATAAAATAGGAAATCAAGAGTATATAAATATTCCATCTTTGTGTTGTCAAAAAAGTTTTACAAGATTTAAAAATAAAACTTTTTTAAATGAAAATTTATAGGAAAATAAATGGCAAAATTTGAAGTAGTAAGTGAATACTCTCCAAGCGGAGATCAGCCAAAGGCTATTGAAACTTTATGTAAAAGTATAGAAGAAGGTAACCAGTACAATACACTTTTAGGGGTTACTGGAAGTGGAAAAACTTTTACTGTTGCAAAAGTGATTGAGAAGGTGCAAAAACCAACTTTGATTATGACACATAACAAAACTTTAGCTGCCCAACTTTACAGTGAGTTTAAACAATTTTTTCCAAATAATCATGTTGAATATTTCATATCTTACTATGACTACTATCAACCAGAAGCTTATATTCCAAGAAGCGATCTGTTTATTGAAAAAGATAGCTCAATTAATGAAGAGTTAGAAAGACTAAGACTTAGTGCAACTGCATCACTTCTATCTTTTGATGATGTGATTGTTATTGCATCAGTTTCTGCCAACTATGGACTTGGAAATCCAAGTGAATATAAAGCAATGGTTCAAAGAGTTGAAGTTGGATTTTCATATTCTCAAAAAGAGTTTTTATTAAAACTTATAGAAATGGGTTATAAAAGAAATGATAAGTTTTTTGATAGAGCTGATTTTAGAGTAAATGGAGATGTAATAGATATTTTTCCTGCATATTATGAAGATGAATTTATTAGAGTTGAATTTTTTGGAGATGAAGTTGAAACTATCTCAAAACATGAATATTTAACAAATGATAAAATTCAAGAGTTAAAAGAGGTAATTATCTACTCTGTTAATCCCTTTGTTGTAACGCAAGATAATCTGGCACGTGCTGTTAAAGAAATTGAAGAAGACCTTGAAAAGAGATTAAATTATTTTAAAAGTGAAAATAAACTTGTAGAATATCAAAGACTTAAACAGCGAGTTGAATTTGATTTAGAGATGATTGAAGCAACTGGAATGTGTAAAGGAATTGAGAACTATGCAAGGCACCTAACAGGACAAAAACCAGGAGAAACTCCATACTCTTTATTAGATTATTTTGCTCAAATGGACAAAGATTTTTTACTAGTTGTTGATGAATCTCATGTTTCATTACCACAATTTAGAGGAATGCATGCAGCGGATAGAAGTAGAAAAGAGGTTTTAGTAGAGTATGGATTTAGACTTCCAAGTGCTTTAGATAATAGACCTTTGAAGTTTGATGAATTTATAAAAAAAGCTCCAAATTATCTCTTTGTAAGTGCAACTCCAAATGAGCTTGAACTTGAACTTAGCTCTGCTGTTGCAGAACAAATCATTCGACCAACAGGTCTGCTTGACCCTGTTATTGATATTATAGATAGTGAATTTCAAGTAGAAAAACTTCATGATGAGATTAAAAAAGTAATTGCAAAAAATCAAAGAGTTTTGGTAACCGTTTTAACTAAAAAGATGGCTGAAGAGTTGGCAAGTTATTATGCTGATTTAGGAATAAAAGTAAAATATATGCATAGTGAAATTGATGCAATTGAGAGAAACCAAATAATAAGAGAACTAAGACTTGGAACTTTTGATGTTTTAATTGGAATAAATCTTTTAAGAGAAGGGCTTGATATTCCAGAAACTTCACTTGTTGCTATTTTAGATGCAGATAAAGAGGGGTTTTTAAGAAGTAAAACTTCACTTATTCAAACTATTGGAAGAGCTGCAAGAAATGAAGAAGGAAGAGTAATTTTGTTTGCAAAAAGAGTTACAGCTTCTATGCAGTTTGCAATAGATGAAACAAATAGAAGAAGAGAAATTCAAAAAAAACATAATATTGAAAACAATATAATTCCAAAATCAACAACAAGAAAACTAGACCAAAATCTAAAAGTTGAAGAGTATGATACGGTTGCTCTAAAAAAACAGCGACTTGAAAAAATGCCAGCAGGAGAGAGAAAAAAAATCTTAATAGAATTAAACAAACAGATGAAAAAAGCTGCAAGTGATTTAAACTTTGAAGAGGCTATAAGACTTAGGGATGAGATTGCAAAAATTAAAGAGATATAATCAATAAAAAGTGTAGTCTTAATTAACTACACTTTTTTATCAAACTTTTGATAACCACTCTTTAAAATAATGAATTTGAAATTCAGTCTGTTTTGTAGATGTTCCACCAAATGAATTTCTACTATTCATAGAGTTTTCTAAGCTTAAATAAGAAACTATCTCTTCATCTATATTTTCAAGCTCTTTTGATGAACTTCTAATCTCAGATATATTTAACTCACTTATATCTTTATTTAAGTTATTTGCTTTTTGTACAACTTCTTTTGTAATATAATAAGCTGTTCTAAATGGCATATTTTGTTTTGCAACCAAATAATCAGCCAAATCAGTAGCTGTCAAATGCCCTATTTTACAAGCACTCTTCATATTTTCTTCTTTTACAATGATAGTTTTTATAACTTCATTTAAAATATTAAGCGAGATTTCAATAGTTTCAACAGAATCAAAAACTCCTTCTTTATCCTCTTGTGTATCTTTGTTATATGCCAATGGAAGTGATTTCATAATTGTTAAAAGTGAAATTAAATTTCCATATACACGACCTGTTTTCCCTCTTAAAAGTTCTGGTACATCTGGATTTTTCTTTTGTGGCATAATTGAACTTGTAGTTGCATACTCATCACTCATTTGTATAAATCTAAACTCATAAGAACTCCATAAAATAAGCTCTTCTGAAATACGGCTAACATGCATCATTGCTGTAGAGATATTAAATAGTAATTCCAAAGCAAAATCTCTATTTGAAACACTATCCATAGCATTTTGTGTTGGTGCAGAAAATCCTAAAAGTTCTGCTGTTTTAAATCTATCAATATTGTGTGGAGTTCCTGCCATTGCAGCACTTCCAAGAGGTGAATAGTTGTTTCTAATATATGAGCTCTCAAATCTTTCAAAATCTCTTTTAAACATATTTGCATATGCCATCATATGAAAACCAAAATTAATTGGTTGAGCATGTTGCAAATGTGTCATTCCAGGCATTATTGTTGTTGTATGTTTTGAAGCAATTTCAACAAAAGTAGAGATTAATTCTTTTATTTGCTCTTTAACAGATTTTGTTTTTTCCTGTACATAAAGTGTAAAATCTGTACAAACTTGGTCATTTCTGCTTCTTGCTGTATGAACTTTTTTTCCAGCTTCTCCTATAATTTGAGTAAGTCTATTTTCAACTGCCATATGAATATCTTCATACTCTAAAGAGAATTCAAATTCACCACTTTTTATCTCTTCTAAAACTTGTAAAAGACCTTTTTCGATACTTTTTTGCTCATCATTTGTAATAATATTTTGTAAAGCCAACATTTTAGAGTGCGCAATTGAGCCTTTAATATCTTGAGAATATAGTTTTTTATCAAACATTATAGAAGCATTAAACATATCTAGTAACTTTGAATTTGTATTTTTTAAAATCTGATTATTTGTATTTGGCATAAAATTTTCCTTTAAAGATTAAGTAAATATTATATCATAAGTGATATAATATTTTCAAAAAACTTAAGGCACTTTGATGAATGAAAATCTAAAAGAGATTACAAAAAATACTCTAGAGAAATTAAGACAAAAGAACCTACCAACAACTCCTGAAAACTACTTTTTAGAGTTTAAAGAACAAGCAAAAATTTTCAACACTGAATATAGTGATGTAAACATACTAAACGAAGCTCTAAAAAATCTAACAAATGATGAAAAAAAAGTTCTAAGTAGTGAGTCAATTTTTGAAATAATACCTATTTTATCAAAAAGAGCAAATAATGATGAATTAAAATCACTAATAGGTACTTTTAGTGATCTTTTAGCTCCTTCAGTAAATTTTGAATTAAAAGAGGAGATTGAAGATTTTATTCTTGATTGTCTTAGAAATCCAATACAAATAACATCAAAAGAGTCTATTTTAAAAATAAAAAATTTTGCAAAAAATAGGATAGAAGCAGATAGAAGAGTTTTAAAAGAGAAAACAAATGATATTATAAAACTAACATCTTTAATGAGTAGATACTATGATAAAACACTAAGTGATAGCAATAGTTCAAATGAAGATATAAAAAAAATAAAAGCAGATTTAGAATCTTTAGAGATTTCTGATTTTTCAAAAAGAGAGCTAACAGCTGTTCAAAAAAGATTAATTAATACTATTTATAAACTTGAAGAATCTTTACTTGAAAACAATAGAATTTTATCATCAAATATTGATAGATTTAAACAGCTAAATAAGCAAATTGAAGAGCTTGAAAGAGAGCTTCAAATAACAAAAGAGGAGTATTTATATGACTTTTTAACTTCTGTTTTAAATAGAAGAGCCTATGAAGTTGAAGCAAAAAAAACAGAAAAACAGTTTTTTATATTTGAAACAAATTTTGCAATTGTATTTTTTGATATTGACCACTTTAAAAAAATAAATGATAAATATGGTCATGCTTGTGGTGATGAAATTTTAAAATCTTTTGCAAAAATATTAAAAGAGCTTACAAGAAAAGAGGATATTGTAGCTCGTTATGGTGGAGAAGAGTTTGTCGCATTAATAAACTTTAGAGATAAAATAGAAGTAATAAGATACATAAAAAGAGTAAAAAATGCTTTTTTAAATAGCACTTTTATATATAAAGAGCATAAAATAAATATTACTTTTTCAGCTGGAGTTACTTTTAGAAACAACTACAACTCTATAGTAGATGCTCAAGCAAAAGCAGATGAGTTACTTTATGAAGCAAAAGATAATGGAAGAGACAAAGTTATTTTTGATGATGGAACTGTTTTATAAGTGAACCAACCTCTGCCTAAAGACAGAGGCTTCCTAACTAGCAACCTCTAATGAAGTTGAGCGAAAGGCTTTGTGTTTATTTAAGTCCACAAGGCTAGTTCCTAGCCCAAACGACTCTAATCCTCTT
>Ga0265294_10008919_pt1 | contig 11637 bp, 6 predicted proteins | sample MunlanPumphouse3_FD_192504 | JGI IMG/M metagenome (GOLD analysis project Ga0265294, IMG submission 192504) | Groundwater microbial communities from a municipal landfill in Southern Ontario, Canada - Pumphouse #3 | ecosystem: Environmental > Aquatic > Deep subsurface > Groundwater | place...
CCACCCCAGTTGCCAAAGGTATCCTTCACGGGCACCCAGGGTGAGGAGCGGTATACCCATGAGTAGGGATTGCTCTCTGAGGTATTGTTGTTCAGCCCCACATCCTTGGTCCAGGTATACTGCAGGTTCTCACCCACACGCAACCATGAACGGACGTCGAACGAGGTATTCAGACGAGTCTGGTAGCGGTTATAGTAGGAGTATTCCACCGTACCAAGTTGGTTGAAGTAGTTCAGACCCATCAGGTAGCGCCCCTTGGCACCACCACCGGTGAGGGTCAGCTGGTGGTTCTGCATCGGTGCCACACGGTCGATGGCATCCCACCAATCGGTATCGGAGTATGGTACGATCTGGTTGTTGGGGAAGGAGTAGTCGTCCATACTGATATCCTGACGCCCCCCTGCACCGGTAGTAGTAAGGTAGTTCGGAATGATGGGGTTGACTTTGTTGCCGAACTGTGCATGCTCGGGTGTACCTTCCACACCGCGCAGGGTGAAGGAGTTCTGTTGCGACTCCCACTCCACCGCCAGGCGGTCGGCGGAGTTCAGCAGATCATATCGTTTGCCGGTTTTCTGCATACCGAAATAGGCATCGTAGGAGATCTTCGGTTGTCCCGAACCGGTACCCCGCTTGGTGGTGATCAGGATCACACCGTTGGCAGCCTGAGCACCGTAGATAGCTGCCGAGGAGGCATCCTTCAGTACCTGCATGCTTTCAATATCGTTGGGGTTGAGACTGCTCAGGTTCTGGTTACGGGTGGAGACACCGTCGATCACATAAAGGGGACCGTTGTCGTTGATGGTGTTCACACCCCTGATACGTACCATGGTAGCCGATCCGGGAGAGCCGGTCTGTCCAATATACACCCCGGGGGTCTTCCCCTGTAGCTGTTGTGTGGCTGACGAGCCGGTAGAGGCGAGTAACTGTTCGGTATCGACCACCGCCACGGAACCGGTGATATCTTTCTTGGCTTGGGTACCGTAACCCACCACCACGATCTCTTCCAGGCTCTCGGTATCTTCACGCATCACCAGGTTTATTTGTCGATTGTTCCCTACCGTGATCTCTTCGGTGATGTATCCCACATAAGAGAAGTGCAACACCGACTCACCTGACTCCACGGTCAGTGTGAAGTTACCGCTCATATCGGTGATGGTACCATTTAGCGTTCCTTTTTCAATCACGTTGACACCGATCATGGGAGTACCTCCCATATCGGTTACTGTTCCCTGCACGCGCAGCTGCGCATACACTCCCACGGAGAAAATCCACCAAAAGGCAAAGAGGATTCCGTACTTCAAGGCTAATTTTTGTTTTTGCATACCTTCATGTTTGTTTGGGTTCATTGATAAATTTAAGTTAATAAATAAGTGATGCAACAGAAGCTGTTGCAATCTTTACATAAATAATGATATTGAAATTTTGATCAGGTTACAAAACGGTGTAAGTTTGTTATCTACATGATTATTTACTATTTGCACAATTGAAAGAATGATTCATAAAGGTTAAGAGCAACATATCAATCCAAAAAAAGTCATACATTTTACTTCAGTAATATGAATAGCTATGGCAAAGCTATACATTATTTTTTAATATACAATGAAATAATTGTATAAAATTCACATATTGCAAATAAATGACACAAAAATTTCAAAAGAGGTTTACCCTCTCTCGAGACGGTTACGGAAACGATGAGCCAGCAGGATTGTGTTTTTCAGGTATTCAAACTCCAGCTCAAAGCATTCAGAAAACAAACCGGTTCCCATGTTGTCTTCAATTTGACTCTCGGTCCATAGCTTGCCTCCACTGAGATGGAGACTGTTAAAAAGCTCCTCATCTTCAATATCGGATACGTAGAGGAAGATCAACCGCTTTGTGGTATCGTTCTTGAAGGTGTACTTCAGCAGGAACCGCAGAGGGATATTCTTGCTGCCACACTCACGACTGATGCTGTTGTGAACACTCTCGTCGATCTCATGATTGTACTGCATATACTTCTCAAATGGATAGTCGAGCAGTCCGGGATTGAGCAAGCGTGAGGCATCTCGTTCCCGCAGATAGATATTACCCTTAAATATCAGTGCTACGCGCACCACAGGGTGCATGAAGCGGTTCTTAAGATCTTTGGTGATCGATTTGGCCACTTTGCCGGTTACATCTCCACTTTCGGTTACCACCGGCAACCACTCCTCCTTGTAAAGTTTTTTGTTCACCAGATAGAGCCGTGCACTCTCCAGCAGGATCACTAAAAGGATGATCACTTGTGCGGATATTAAAATCCAGCGGTGATGGAGTCCATCCGGCCCGGCAGCGCCCAGCAATAAAAGCGCCATCACCAACAACAGGTGCACGGAGAGGCCATATTGCGTCTGGAAAGCCACACGAAGGGTCTCTTTAAGATAGTTTCGAGTGGTCACATTCTCAGTTTTAGCCGATTTGGAAACGATACGTGTCCGTGACAGACGTGCTGCTATCAGTGAGAGCACGAAAATAATCTCAACAATTACGAAACGATTGATGAGCGCCAGCGAGGTAGAAAACAGAAGGGAAAGCGGGAAAGCAATGAGAAAGGTAAATAACGAGATCTGGTAGATCAGACGCACCGGTTTCTTCACCCAGAAGAAACCCGCCATTGACAATAGCAAGGCACTTCCGGTAGCGACAACCATCTCAATGGTACCGGCAAGGAAGGAAAACAGGAACATCGGTATCAACCCGACGGACGGATTCCTGGAAATTTTTTGGATGAAGGACAACTCTCCCATACTATCTACTATCCACAACCCAATACAGCTGTGGCGTCAGTTCGACTCCTCTTTAAATTTGAAACGTTACGTTAAGAGAAATGCTACTCAGGAAGTGCGCATTTCATATATTCCCTATCATAACAACAGAATTGCTTTTTTGTTTACCCTAAAAAAGAAGAATGCCGCCCGGTATAATTCCGGACGGCATCTGTAATGCTATTTACCTTTCTTTGCTTAGAGAGCAAAAGAGGATTAATCAAAGCTCCTCACGAAAGAAATGGATCACCTTTTCATAGAGATACTCCCTTATGTTCCCACCCACTATAGAGTGATTGGAATCAGGGAAAAAGAACATCTCGAACTGTTTGTTGGCGCGTATCAATGCGCGGCTGTATTCAATGGAGTTCTGCAAATGAACATTGTCATCGGCGGTGCCATGTATCAACAGCAGCCGGCCCTCAAGCTGGTCTGCCAGCGCCATGGGTGATCCATTTTCGTAGCCCTCATGATTCTGCCCGGGAGTACGCATAAATCGCTCTGTATATACGGTATCATAAAAACGCCAGTTGGTCACCGGGGCAATAGCGACACCCGCCTTGAAGGCTCCGCTGCCGCGGCTCATGCTCATCAACACATTGTAGCCGCCATAACTCCAACCCCAGATGCCGATGCGACTGCCATCCACATAGGGCAGCCTGCCCAGATAACGGGCAGCAGCAACCTGGTCGTCCGACTCCTGAATGCCCAACTGCAGATAGGTGCCCTTTCTGAAAGCCACACCTCGCGCAGCGGTACCACGTCCGTCTACAGCGGCAACAACAAACCCTTCACGCAGGAGAGCATGGTACCAGGAGACATTGAACCGGTCCTGCACCTCCTGTGAGTTGGGGCCGCTATACTGTATCATCACTACCGGGTATTTCTTTGCCGGGTTGAAGTCCACCGGCTTCAGGATCCAGCCATTGAGCTGCGTGGTGCCGTCAGCCGCTGGCAGGGTAACATATTCCCGCTGTGGGATATTGGTGGCAGCCAGTGTGTCGCGCAGAGCATTGTTATCCTCCAGCAGCCGCAGTTGCTTTCCATTACCCTCATGCAGCGTGATCACCGTCGGTGTGCGGGCATCGGCATGACGCATCACGAAGTAGCGGCCGTTCTCGCTGAAGGCAGCCATGTTGAATCCCGGCTGTGGGGAGAGCTTCTGCGGCTCCCCCTTTTGGATGTTGAGACGATAGATGTTCCGGCGCAGGGGGCTCTCGTCAGCCGCCTGATACCAGATGGTTTGCGAGGCTTCATCCACGGCCAGCAGGGCTGTCACGTCGTAGCTGCCCCGCGTGAGCTGCTTCTGCAGCGTACCGGTCAGCCCGTAAAGATAGATGTGGCTGTAACCATCCCTCTCCGATACCCAGGTGAACTTATCACCCATGAACCGGATCGAGCTGAGCCATTCCGAGTCTACATAGCTGTCACTCTCTTCACGCAGGATGAGCCGCGCCACCGTAGAGCGGGGGTTCACGTAGTAGAGGTCGAACCGGTTCTGGTTCCTGTTGAGGGTCATCACCGCCAGCTGCTCCGCATTGGGCGTAAAGGTGATGCGCGGGATGTAGCCATCCGCGTCATGTGGCACCTCCATGGTGCGTGTGGTGCGTGCGGCGATGTCGAACACGCGGCAATCCACCGTGGAGTTGGCTTCGCCCGGCTTAGGATACTTGAAGCGACGGAAACCGGGGTAGAGCTCCTCGTTGTAGGTCTGGAATGAGAACTCCTTCACGGCGGACTCGTCGGTACGCACGAAGGCGAGCATCTTGCTGTCGGGAGAAAACTCCATCAGCCGTGTCACGGCGAACTCCTCCTCGTAGACCCAGTCGGTGGCACCATTGATCACGCTGTTGAGCGCCCCGTCGCCGGTCACCTGCGACTCGGTGTCGAAGTCGAACTTGGTGAGGAAGATGTTGTTCTCCACCACGTAGGCCACCATCCTGCTGTCGGGCGAGAAGACCGGCACCATCTGTTTCGCAGGCTGATCGCTCAGCCGCCGCACCATGTTGCGCCGCACATCGTGGTAGTAGTAGTCCGCCCGGAACGAGTGGCGGTAGATCTGTTCGCGATCGCGGTAAACCAGTACCCTGTTCTCATCGGGACTCACTAAAAAACCCTGGAACGTATCGAAGGTGCAGTTGCGTGCTGTGCGGGTGTTAAAAAGGGTGTCTACTGCCTCACCGGTGGCATATGCATACTTCACCACCGCCTTGTGTTCCGCGTCGGTCCGGTAGTAATGGTTCCCATCGTGCGACGAGGTCATCGGTGCCACACTCCGCTCACCGAACTTACCGCTTACAATATCTTTCAGCGTGTAACCCTGTGCCTGTATCCTACTGTTCTCTGCCTGTAACAAGAACATTGCAGTGACGGCCAACAGAAATAAAAGAGATCTGCTTATCTTCATATTTTTATTATTTTCCTGAGTGACTCCTTTCAATAGCCGGGGCACCCCATCCGTCTGCCGGGAAGGCTCTCTGTTCCTTCCTTCACGAACATCCCCAAACCGGCATTTTCACGCAAAGTTAGCAAAATCGACCTTCCATATCGGCTTTTTTTTGTATTTTCGGCAAAATTTGAAAACGTTAGCACGTGGATAAGTTAATACGTTGATAAGTTCGTGGTTCAAAGTGGTTACTTTAACACGTCAATAAGTTATTGGTTCTTAGTTCCGGATTCGGTATGTTAAACGAACCACAAACCCCAAACAGAGAACTTATAACCCCGAACAGAGAACTTCGAATGTCAAATCAATAAAACAACAAACATCAAACGTCAAACAATAAACGACTAATCCCGAACTTCAATTTACCTGACAAGCTGAGAACTAAAAGCTAAAAGATAAAATCTGTAATTATTATGCAATCAAACGGAGTAGACAAGAAAGCAATGGAACTGCCGGGCAACGCGTACAGCGAGCTGCAGCCGGGCGAGGAGTACAAGCCGGTGCTGCCGGAAGAGAGGCCGGCAAAAGAGGTCACCTCCTGGTCGGTGGGCATGGGACTGCTGATGGCGGTGATCTTCTCCGCCGCAGCCGCATACTCGGGACTCAAGATCGGACAGGTGTTCGAGGCAGCCATCCCCATCTCCATCATCGCCGTGGGGGCCTCCGCCGCCTTCCGCCGCAAGAATGCGCTGGGACAGAATGTCATTATCCAGTCCATCGGCGCCTCCTCCGGTGTGATCGTGGCCGGCGCCATCTTCACCATCCCGGGGCTCTACATCCTGCAGGCCAAATACCCCGAGATAGAGATCAACTTCTGGCAGATCTTCTTCTCCTCCCTGCTGGGCGGCTTCCTGGGCATCCTCTTCCTGATCCCCTTCCGCAAATACTTCGTCAAGGATATGCACGGCAAGCTCCCTTTCCCGGAGGCGACCGCCACCACCGAGATCCTGATGACCGGTGAGAAGGGAGGCAACCAGGCCAGGCTGCTGGTCACCAGCGGCCTCATCGGCGGGCTGTTCGACTTCTGCTTCTCCGCCTTTCGTCTCTGGAGCGAGGAGATCAGCACCCGCATCATCCCCGCCGGGGCGGTGCTGGCCGACAAGTTCAAGATGGTGCTCAAGTTCAACGTCAGCGCCCTCATCTTCAGCTTCGGCTACCTCGTGGGACTCCGCTTCGCGGTGATCATCACCGTGGGGTCGCTGCTCTCCTGGCTGGTGCTGATCCCGCTGGTGAATGAGATCGGCGCGCTGGCAGCCGCCAATGGCGGCATGAACCCCTTCGCCGCCCTCTCGGCAGAGGAGATCTTCGCCACCTATGTGCGCCCCATCGGCATCGGCGCCATCGCCATGGCCGGCATCATCGGCATCATCAAGTCCTCCGGCGTCATCGGCAGCGCCTTCAAGCTGGCCGTCAGCAAGAAGGGGGTTGCCGGTGGTATCAAGGAGAAAGGGAAGCGTACACAGCGCGACCTGGCGATGTCGTTCGTGATGCTCTTCCTCTTCCTCACGCTCATCGCCGTCTTCATCTTCCTCCTCTTCGGCGTGGAGATCACACTGGTGCAGGCCATCGTGGCACTGCTCACCGTCACCATCATCTCCTTCCTCTTCACCACGGTGGCGGCCAACGCCATCGCCATCGTCGGCTCCAACCCGGTGTCGGGCATGACGCTCATGACACTGATCCTCTCCTCCGTGATCCTGGTGGCCGTAGGCCTTGAGGGATGGCAGGGGATGGTGAGCGGTCTGATCATCGGCGGCATCGTCTGCACTGCCCTTTCCATGGCGGGCGGCTTTGTCACCGACCTCAAGATCGGTTACTGGATCGGCACCACACCCGCCAAACAGGAGTCCTGGAAGTTCCTCGGCACCCTGGTGTCGGCAGCCACCGTGGGAGCGGTCATCTTCATCCTGAACGAGGCCTATGGCTTCGTCGCCACCCCCGAGCAACCCAACCCGATGGTGGCCCCGCAGGCCAACGCCATGGCAGCCATCATCGAACCGCTCATGGCCGGCAGTGGCGTCAGCTGGATGCTCCTCGGCATCGGCGCCATCATTGCCATCCTGGTCAACTGGCTCGGCATCTCACCCCTCGCCTTCGCCCTCGGCATGTTCATCCCGCTGCCGCTCAACACCCCGCTTGTCGTGGGTGGATTGCTCAACCACTGGATCAACAAGAGCAGCAAGGACAAGGCGCTCAACAACGCCCGTCACCAGCGCGCCATCCTTATCTCCTCCGGTTTCATCGCGGGAGCAGCACTCTTCGGCGTACTGGGTGCCCTGATCATCTTCCTTACCGGCAACGGTGAAGTGCTCAACCTGAACCTGTGGGCAGACCCGCATGGTACCGGCGCACAGATAGTGGCTCTTTTTGCCTTCATCGGCCTGCTCGCCTACTTCGTCTGGGAAACCAAACGGGCGAAAAAAGAAGATTAAAACGTTAGGAAGTTAGTATGTTAGTAAGTAAGTTGGTAAGTTAGTAAGTTGGCAAGTTGGCAAGTTCTTAATTTGATGTTTGAAGCTGATTGCTGAACGTTAAAAACCGCACCGCTGCTCTGAACAACATTTCACCTAAAAAGCTAACAGCTGACAGCTGACAGCTGTGTGCTAATAATAAAAAAAAATGAAAAAAAATATCCTCCTTTTCACCACCCTTCTGCTGGCACTGGCCTGCACGAAGAAGAGCAGCAATTCGACCCAGAATATTGAGGGCGACCTGACGCAATATGTGAACCCTTTCATCGGGACCGCCTTCACGGGACATACCTTCCCCGGCGCTACCTACCCGCTGGGCATGATGCAGCCGGGACCGGAGACGGGCAACTTCTCCTGGGAGTACTGCTCCGGTTACTTCTACGACGATGAGCGGATCAACGGCTTCTCGCAGAACCGGCTCAACGGCACCGGGTGTGTCGACCTGGGGGACCTGCTCATGCAGCCCTTCGCCGGCGAGAAACGGGCCGACCTGAGCAGCCGCTTCGACAAGTCCACCGAGAAAGCCTCCCCCGGATACTACGCCGTGGAGCTTTCCGAGAACGATGTGAAGGTGGAGATCACCACTGCTCCCCATGTGGCGTTCCACCGTTACACCTTCGCGGAGGGTAAGCCTGCCAACGTGCTGGCCGACTTCCAGAGCGGACTGGTATGGCAGAAAGAGCGGCTCTTCACCCACGTGCTGGAGAACGAGGTGACCTTCGAGGGGGACCGCACCCTCACCGGCCACACCCGCCGCACCGAATGGGTGGAGCGCACCTACTACTTCGTCATCGAGTTCGACAAGCCGATCCTCACCTCCGAGAAGCTCGACCCGCAGGACCCGCGCGAGAAGGCACCCCGTTACATCCTCACCTTCGACATGGGCGACGACACCACGCTCAACATGAAGATCGCCATGTCCACCACCGGCGTCGAGGGGGCCAAAGCCAACCTGGCTGCCGAGGTGAGCGGATGGGATTTCAATGCAGTACACCAACAGGCAAAGGATGAGTGGAACAGATATCTCAGCCGCGTGCAGGTGGAAGGGACAAACGATGAGAAGACCAACTTCTACACCTCGCTCTACCACCTTTACATCCAGCCCAACAACATCGCCGATGTGGACGGCCGCTACGTGGGCCCGAACGGGGAGATCACGCAGTCACCCACCGGTACCTACTACTCCACCCTCTCGCAGTGGGATACCTTCCGTGCCGCCTTCCCCATGTACACCATCCTCTCACCCGAGATCATCTCCGACATGGTGAACGCGATGACTGACTACAGCGGACAGCAGGGACACCTGCCCATCTGGGCGCTGATGGGCAAGGAGACCTTCACCATGATCGGCAACCACTCCATCCCGATGATCGTCGACGCAACCCTGAAAGGATTCACCGGCTTCGATGCGGAGAAGGTGTATGGCGAGATCAAAAAGACGCTCACCGAGAGCACCCATTACAAGTCAAACTGGGATCTCTACGACAAGCATGGCTACTACCCCTACGACCTGATCCGTGTGGAGTCGGTATCCCGCACGCTGGAGTGCAGCTTCGACGACTACTGCGCCGCGCTGATGGCTGAGAAGCTGGGGAAAACCGAGGATTACGCATTCTTTATGAAACGCTCCGGTTACTACAGGAACCACTACGATCCCGAAACACGTGCCATGCGGCCCAGGGACTCCAAAGGAGAGTGGCTCACACCGTTCGATCCCTATGAGCTGGCACATGCCGACTCCAGCGTGGGCGGGCACTACACCGAGGGGAACGCCCTGCAGTACACCTGGCACGTGATGCAGGACATCCCAGGGCTGATCGAGCTGATGGGTGGTAAGGAGAAAACGGGCGAGGTGCTCGACTACCTTTTCAACACCACGCAGGAATCTACCGGTAACCTCTCCGATGTGACCGGCCTCATCGGCCAGTACGCCCACGGCAATGAGCCCAGTCACCATGTGGCTTACATCTACAACTGGCTCGACCGGCCCGAAGAGACACAGCGACTGGTGCGGCAGATCACCACCGACTTCTACAAGAACAAACCTGACGGACTTATCGGGAACGACGACTGTGGACAGATGTCCGCCTGGTACATGTTCTCCGCCATGGGTTTCTACCCGGTCAACCCGGTCAGCGGCGAGCTGGTCTTCGGCGCACCACAACTGCCAAAGGTATCCATCACGGTGGGTGAAGGAAAAAGATTTACCATGGAGGCGCTGAACCTCTCCGTAGAGAACATGTATGTCGATAAAATTGAGTGGAACGGACAGCCCTACAACCAGAAATTTATCACGTATGCCGATATCATGGGCGGCGGCACCCTGGTGTTCCACATGATCAACACACCGAAACAGCAGTAGGAATAGATTACTGAAAAAGAAAAAGGGAGGCGTTTTGTGATCGTCTCCCTTTTTTGTCTAGAGACAATCCGGGTTAACATTCAATCGCCATCCATATTATATCAAGCTGGCTGCGCTGGTTTTCGTGAATATTTCTCTCGTCTGCATTTATTCTTTGACCTGTCGTCGTCTCAGTTTCTAAAAGAGAAGAAGTCGCTGCGCGACCTTCTCTTTTAACGAAACCTTCGCCGGACAGGTTCCCAAAGACTAACTGAGGACATCGAGAAACATTCACGAAAAGCCGATCGTTATTTCTCATACCGTTGACTCTTACAACCACCCCACTACCCAAGCTGAAACCAATACATTAAACACAGTCAAGTCTAACCATTTGATATATTGTGTAAAATATTTTGGACTATCCTATTTATTTATGTAATTTCGCAATTAAACTTCAGATTTACATAAAAAAAGGATTTGAAGTTAGCCTTTGGAGAAGAATGATTAATCAGAGAAATCATCTTGTAAGCCTTCAATTTTGAAAACACTGTTTACATTATAATTGAGCGTAATTTTAACATTAAATAAAATGAAATTATTTGATTTTGCTTGGTTCAAGGATTTCCCTGTTTGCATCGAAGAATTAAAATGTTTGTCAATGCAGGAAAATTGGGATTATTCGAAACATCCAACAGGGAAGAATCCTATCTTGACAAATTACATTCAGCATATCTTCTGCAAAATTCAAGCTGAGGAAAAGATTGAATATGAAGATGACTTTTGTTGTTTTAATACAGGGTTGACAACTGAAAATCAGGAGGAAATATTCGGATACCTTCAAAAGAATAAAAAACCTGGCACAACAATACCATATTTTTTTATTGGTTGGAGAAAATCAAGCGACAGAGATTTATCTAAATTCGGGAAACTGGCAGAAGCAGCTTCTTTTATTGATGATCCATCTGATTTAATTTACAATACCAAGCTTGAATTAAGAATAAATGTTGATCACATTATCCTTGATAACAAAAATCGTTTCCCGCATCCATTCAACAATATGGATAATTACATGTTATCAAATATTTTAAATGGAACCATCGAAGATGCCAAAAGGAGGGTGAGGAGAAATTACAAAACAGCTATTCCTCAATACTATAAAGGGAAATTACAACTTTTACTTCCTTTATGTTTACAGAATAAAGCAATTGCTGACTTAGCTCTTGTGATTGAAAAAGATCACGATGTTTATCGTGCATCAACCTGTTTAACTTTAGATATGGCCATCAATAATGCAAGACTAATAGCAAAACCTGATGATGAATGGTTAAAAGCTTAATTTTTAAACCAGTTTTTTTGTTTATTTGAAAAAAGAATTCTACTTTTGCATAGAAATATTACTTAAAACAAGATATTCAAGTACTTCAAGAGAGATTTAAAGTCAGCATACTACAAGCATAGACTTAAAAAGAAAAAGACTTAAAAAAAACAGGATAAGCCCTCACAAAAATGTGGGGGCTTTTTTATCAATTCAGCAAACAACCAAAGCATGAAAGAAGCAGCAAACGCCACACCGCGATACCCCGATCTGTTCGGACA
>Ga0265294_10008922_pt1 | contig 11633 bp, 7 predicted proteins | sample MunlanPumphouse3_FD_192504 | JGI IMG/M metagenome (GOLD analysis project Ga0265294, IMG submission 192504) | Groundwater microbial communities from a municipal landfill in Southern Ontario, Canada - Pumphouse #3 | ecosystem: Environmental > Aquatic > Deep subsurface > Groundwater | place...
TTTATCTACAGGGACTATATATTCAAAACCATCTGAAGTAAATTTCTTTTCAGTTTCTTTCCCCGCTAAATTTAAAATTATTTGAACTGCATTATCACACAATAATTTATAATCATTAAAATCTCTTAAACCAGCAATTATAATTCTCATTTACTTAACCTTTCCATATTGTAATGATTTCTTATATAGTCTATCGTATCTTTTAGTTGGCATTGAATAAATATATCATTCTGTAAATCTGGATGAATTTTAGCAGTACAACTATCTTTTGCTCCAGATTCATTGTATTTATTAAGATTGAAATCTACCCAAAATAAAGGTACTTTTTTATAATTTTTAGTTAGTCTACGGGTTAACCAATTGAACATTTAATTATTCTCCTTTACTCTTTCCAACACTTCATTAATACTTACTGGTTCATAATTATTAACGTCTACCCCTACATTATATGCATTAGTAATGTTTAAATCATTAGGTCTACTATGTATATGACCATATAAATGAATTGCTCCGTAATGTTGTCTATCAAATCTTGCAATAGGATAATGGAATAAAATTATAGGTAGTTTATTTTGTTTAATTACATAATAGTCTTTAACCCATTCCAATAAAGAATAGTCAAACTTTTTATCTTTTAAAAAACGATCATGATTTCCTTTGATTAAATATTTCTTACCATTGAGTTTTTTGACTAGTTGATTTGCTTTATCTCCATTACCAAATATAAAATCTCCAAGTATATATATTTCATCTTTAGGTTTTACTTTTCTATTCCAATTCTCAATCAATTTTTCATCCATTTCTTCAATTGAATTGAATGGTCTGGACTCATATTTTATAATGTTTGACTAAGAATGTCCAAAGTGGTTATCAGCAGTAAACCAAATAGACATAATTAAATCACATCCTAATTCATTTTTAATAACATGATAAATCCAAGATTTGGTCATGTTTTTTGGTTTTATAAAGTCCGAAATCTAGGCGTTTATGTTTTGTAACTGAATAGCATTTTCTATTAATATTTCCTTTTTATTACATTCAGGATTTTCTAAAACCAGTTCAAGTAAAGTATTTAAAATATTGCCCATTTCTTTACTTGGTTTAAATCCTAATTGTATTAAATCATATCCATTAATATCTAAATCCTTTATTGATAGTGGTTCTTTTTTACTTAATATTTCTTGCACTTCAAATCTTAATTTTTCAATACCACTATAATCATATGGTGGTTTTGAACCTTTAACATCTGAAATTTGTAATTCAAATAAATCATTAAGGTTTTCTTTTCCCACTCTGTTGATAAACTTTTTAATATTGGATGTTCTCAAAGAATCATAACGATCCATATGATATCTTACTAAAATTGTGACAGTCTCAATGGTTTTATTATCAAATTTCATTCTTTTTAATATTTCTTCACTCATATCTGCTCCGATAAGATGATGTTTGTAAAAATGCCCGATACCATTGTCATCAATTGAAAAACATTTTGGTTTGCCTATATCATGCAATAATGCTCCTAACCTAAGAGGAAGTTTATTAGGTGTATTTTTCAACACTTCTAAAGTATGTTGAAATACATCTTTATTATGGTTAGGATTATGTTGATTAAAATTATAACACTCACATAATTCAGGAAGTACATATTGTAGTAAACCGGAATTATATAATATTTTAATCCCATAATTAGGATTGTTAGATATAAGTATTTTATTTAATTCTTCTCTAATTCTTTCTATAGAAATGTTTTGAATTAGATTACTATTATACTTTATTGCTTCTATTGTTTGAGCATCAATATCGAATCCTAATTGACAAGCAAATCTTATTGCTCTCATCATGCGAAGGGCATCTTCATTTATTCTATCATTAGGATTACCTACAGCTTTTATAACTCCATTATTTAAATCTCTTTGACTATCAACACAATCATATATACGTCCATAAATATCCATTGCCATAGCATTTATAGTGTAATCCCTACGGATTAAATCCTCTTTTAAAATATTAGTAAACTCAACACTTTCAGGTCTACGAAAATCCTTGTATTCTCCATCTTTTCTCATAGTAGTAATTTCAATAGGCATTGTATTTATAATAGTTGTTACTGTTCCATGTTGAAGCCCTGTTTCTATAACATGATCAAATAACTGAATTACTTCATGTGGTAATTTATCAGTAGTAATATCATAATCTTTTGGTTGTTTATTAAGGAAAATATCTCTTACACATCCTCCTACTAAATAACTATTATCTCCTAATACTTTTAGAACATATTGAACTTCTTGAGGAATATTAAACATTGATTTTTCTCCTATTAATATTAATAACTAACTCTTCAATTTCTTTGTATTTTGCTTTAGAAGGTAATTCTGTATTGTCTGAAGCGTATTTAAATCTCTTGTCTCTTTCATTTGCAAATTCAAATATTTCTTCATAGGAATACTTGCCGTTTCTAATATCTAATAAAAATTCTCTATTAGGTCTATAGGTATGTACCCCTTTACCTTCTAGTATTTCAATGCCCATATCAAGTAATCGTATAAGATGCATCCCATGCTTTAACAATGCTCCATCAGTTTTCTTTCTATTTCTATAATTAAGTTTTCCATATTGTTTTGTAACTTCATTCATTTCACTATAAATATCTTTAAAGTCTCTTAAAGGATAGTGATTTAATTCAATATTCATGAAAATTTCTTGGTCATAATCTTCCTTTTCAGAATCATCAAGGTATACTTCTAGTTTTCCTGATTTTGTATAGTCACTATAATGTTCTTTTAAATGTGCCATCATAGCTTTAATACTGCCCATAATATGTTTTTCTTTTTCACTTTGAGGATAACTATCTCTAGCTAATGCATTTTCAAGTCTTTTTAATTGTGCAGTAGCGTATCCACCAAAAGATTGAGTACATTTTTTTGATAGGAATAAATCAATATTATCTCTTAACAATTTTCCCTCTTCCGTTAGTGTAAATATATGTTCATTTTTTGTTCCTAATATTTCAATAACATTAGGATTGCAGTTTAAAAGTAATTGTATGATTTTTCTGAAACTATAAATAGTAGTATCAGTTTCATGATTTTCAAATTGTTCAAAATTAGATAATCCTATTAGTTCTGATTCTCTTTCTAACGCTATACCTCGAACGTCAATATCACTTGTTTCTACGTCTGTCCCATAAGCATGTGATCCACCAATAGTCAATAAAATAATATTATTCCCTAGATGCTCATTAGTTTTGAGAAAGTCATACTCTTTTGTTTGGAGTTTTTCTTTAATTTGTTCTATTTTCATATCTTTCTCCTTAATAATTTAAAGTTGTGACAAAACAAGTCTTTCATCATGATTTTTCGTAAAATGAAGCCCGATATATAGGCGTTCTTGATTTGTCAAGTTTTTATTTTTTGGTTGATTTTTGGTTGTTTCACCTTAAATACAGTATAATTTATTAATTATTGTTTGTCAATATATTTATTTTATGTTTCTGTTAAAAGTCTTTCATTTTAATTGATCCGTAGTTTACTAACATATCTTTCAAATGTGTTTTCTTATTAGATACTCCATTTTGAGTAATTGCATATTTCAATGCTTTATTCTCAGCACACAATACACAATATTCCTGCGCTCTGGTTAATGCTGTATAAACCCATTCTTTAGTTAATAACATGTAAGCATTGAAATCAATTCCAATAATAACTATCTGACTTTGCGAGCCTTGAAACTTATGACAGGTTGCCGCATAACCGAGTTCAATATATTTCCAATGTTTTTGGGGTACTATAATTTGACCTATTGTATTAAAGTCAATAACCATATAAGTTGAATTAATATATTTAACAATACCTAAATTACCATTAAAAATTGGAGTAAATTCTTGGAATCCTGTTTCGTCATTATCATAATATTCATCATCAAAATAATTATTGTATCTTATAGTTTTATAATTATTTCTTACATTCATGACTTTATCATTAACACGCAATTTATAACTTAAATTTTTTGAATGTTTAATTTCAATTTCTTTAATAGAAGGATTATATGGATTATAAATATTTTGCAATTCTTGATTAATATTAAATGTTGATGATTTCCCATTAGTTTTCATAGGAAGAATTACTTGGATATCTAATATACTATTTACTTTAGGTAAATTTTCTTTAAACTTCTCTATGATTTTTTGTGCAGTTTTTTCTTTATTTAGATAAATGTCTAACTCTAAATCTTGAAGTTCTCCTCTGATCTCTTTCTTATTAAATGTACTATCACATAATTGGACACCATTTCTTACTTTAATACTTTCGGTAATAATGGCAGATTTTTGTGCCTGTCTATGAATCTTATCTAATCTCACTACAGGAATTTTATTTGAATTGATTATATCACTTGCTACATTTAATACCCCAATACTTTCAAGCTGTCCGATATCTGCAAGCATAATAAGTTTCGCTCCATTTTTAATTGCTTTAATTAAATCATAAAATAGATATCCACCTATCATTGAAACTTCATCAACTATAATAATATCATCGGGCAAAGGATTACTTTTATTATATTCAAATCCCTCACCTGGAACGAATCCTAGTAATCTATGTATTGTATATCCAGATATGTTTGTAATTTCAGTCATTCTTGCTGCTGCTCTACCACTTAAAGCACACTGGACAAACGAATATTCTTCAAGAACTTTTAACATTCCTGCAACTACACTTGATTTACCTGTGCCTGCAAGCCCCGTAATCATCACTACTTGATTTTCTAAAACTGTTTCAATACCTTTTATTTGTTGTTCAGTATATTCCCATCCTTGCTTTTCTTCTACTTCTTTAACTTTATCTTCCCAACCAAAATATTCAAAATCATTTTGACCATTTAATATTCTTATTAATTCCTCAGTTATTTTAAACTCTAGATCATAATATTTTTTTAATCCGATTTTTGTTTTATCTTCATCCCACCAAAGAACATCTTGCATATCATATAATATATTTCTTAAATGTTCGTCATCTATTTCATCTCCAATGTTTGCAATAATTCCGTCCATTAATAAAGAAGGTGAAATAAACGAATCTCCATCTCCTGCGGTACTTTCTAAAAAATATGTAATAAATGCTTTTACTCTTTCAGGGGCATGAGGATGAACACCTACACTTAATGCAATGCTATCTGCCTTTTTCCATCCTATTCCTTCTACTTCATCTGCTAATATATAAGGATTTTCCTTTATTTTTTGTATTGCTAATTCAGGTGATACATATATATCTACTATTTTTCTGATGGCATTAGGAGTTAAACCATATTTATCTAACTCTACATAGGCAATAGAATAGTCTATATGTTCTTTATATCTTTCAATTAATGCTATTGCAGTTCTTACCCCTATTCCTTTAACCTTAGTGAGTTGTTTAATGTCTTCATCTTCTAATGCACTAATGGGGTCTTCTAAAGTATTGTATAGATTTTCAATTTGTAATGGAGTAATAATTTTTGATAAAAATATTTTTTGACTATCTTCTGTAGATATATCAGCAGATATCCCCATATAAATCAATTCATATTGCTTCCCCCATTTAGGATCATCAATTTCATTAGCAACTATGGTGAAAGTATCTTGATAATTTGGTTCAGTCATACTTCCTTTCACTATAAATGAATTACGTTTATCTGTATTAATAGCTCCATATATAGAATCAATTAAAGAAACAGAAAGAATACCCCAATTGTCTTTATAGTATCTTATTTGATTAACTTTAACAGTACATTTAATTTGATTATTTTCACTCACTAACTTGTATCCTTTCTGTATTTAATAATAATTCTCCATCTAATGTAATTCCTTCTACTAATGTAGTTGTATGATTATATATTGTGTCAACATAGCGATACGGTTTGAAGGTATTCCCTCGTCTGAACCCACATAAGAGAAGTAAATTTCCTCTGGTGAACCAAGATTTTTCTAATACTGTTTTACTTCCATCTTTATTTTTTTGTGATATTTGACGGTCATAATGATAAAATGCTCCATCATAATATTTAACATTTACTACACCGTCTACAGTTAATAATGAGATTGAATGTTTATGTTTGTTTTTATCAAGTACAGTTCCAATTATTCTCACTATTTCAAACTTGGGTCTTTTAATTCCTTTTCTTGTATATGTATCTACTACTTTTGGCTCTGTAGGCATTTCAAAGAAATTTACAATATTATATTTGTCATTATTAATATTACTTAATTCATGTTCGGTATAATAAAAACATAAAGCATCCATTTCCCATTTTGGAATACTACCTTTTGCATGTTTATCCCATGCTTCTTGATATAAATAATTATTATATTGCTTTAATAATTCTTCATTACTTACCCAAATCTTAAAATCTTCCATCTTCTTATTGTATTCTTTAATAAACTTACTCTCAGAAATAATTAAAGTATTGTCAATATACCCAACAATATTATCTTCTGAAAAATGTTCTTGATAAAAAGGATAAGATATATCATCCAATTTAATTAATCTATCACTATACCCTTTTTTTGTTGGCTTTTTAGATGGTATTATTTCGCATATAAAATCTTTTTGAATTATGTAATTTTTAAAATTATAGTATCTATAATAAATTTGTTTATCTTCTGGAACAAGATTAGCTTCAATTACATTATTAATATTTCTTATTCCTAATTCTTTTTTAGGTTCATATATTTGATTAAGATAATCTTGCATAATTTCTATTCTTGACTTATTTTCTAATTTATCAAAACAACCTGCCTTTATTAATTGAATCATTTGGCCATTCTTAACCAATGAGTTTTCTGATAGAACCATTTTATTCAAAAAATCTTGAAATGAATCATATGGTCTATTAGAAATAATACTTTTAACAACATCATCACCAATCCCATTAATACCTTTAAGCCCGAATACTATATGATTGTTTTTTATATCCGCTTTAAATCCAAAGTCTGCTGTATTAATATCTGGTAAAGCCATTTTAACTCCACGTTGTTGCATATTACCTATTGAACTCGCTATTTTGCCATAGTCACTTGACTTATTATCTTCAGATTCTTCATCTGCTCCTGCATTCACAGATAAACAAGCAGTTTCCCAATATAATTTAGGATAATGAAACGCTAAATTCATTTCCTGCAACCCAATACAGGAATAAGGAGTAGTATGATTGATCGAAAATGAATAACCTAACTGACGTTTAATTTGAACATCCCATACATATTTTAATAAATTATCACTTGTACCAATCTTTTTACCTTGATTAAAAAATTCTGCTTTTGCTTCATCAATAATTTTACCTTTTTTCTTAGCAATACCTTTCCTGAGTGTATTACTTTGCTTTAAATCAAATCCAGCAATTTCATCATCCATTGATAACTCCATTACAACTTCTTGTGTATCTGCTACGCCGTATATTTTCTTCAAATATTTTTCTAATGTTTGAATCTCTTTATCTGTAAGTTTATATGCTTTCATTTCTGCATACCATTTTTGTATGTTTTTCTTATATTCAACATATTGATCTACTGGTTGTTTACTGCCATCTCCCATTAATCTCATTAATGAATTAACAACTGCCATTTCAAACATGTTAGTTGGTTTTACTTTTTGAGCCGCTTGTAGTCCTACTTCAGTATCAAACTGAAATAAATCTACAATTGTATTATCACCAATCATCTTCCACATTTCGGGAGAATCATAATCTAATACGTCTGGATGAATATATTTATTATAAGTTTTTCTTAAACTCCCTTGCCATTCCATATATCCATCTTTTACTAACATATCTAAGGTTGCTCGTATTTTATCTAATGCTTCAATAGTAAGAAGATCAACTTTCAAATTTCCACAGTATTCACTATCATTCATATTCCATTGACTGATAAATTGACCATTAGGGGCTTTCATCCTGGCGTTATAATTAACAAAATTATCATTATATATAAATACACCTGAAGCATGAATTGAGCGTTTATTAATTAATCCTTCAATTCCTAATGCTACATCAAGCAAATTTTCATAAGAATTGATTTCGTTAATAAATTCTTTTACTGGTTTTCTGTCCTTTTCTTTATTTCCTTCAATACAATCTTTAATAGACCAGTTAGAACCTCTTTCAAAAGGTATCATATCAGAAATATATTGAGCAGTATCATTATCAATTGATAAGCCCCTACATGCCGTTAATACTGCACTTCTACTTCCTTCAGTTCCAAAAGTACATATATTCAATACTCTATCTTCTCCGAAGTAGTTTTGTAATGCTTTAAGTATTTGCTTCCTCCTATTGGCAGATGTATCCAAATCGATATCAGGAACCTCTGGTCTGGAAGCAGTTAAGTGTCTCCAATGAGGTAAGTCCCATTGTAAAGGATTAATTTGTGTAATATCTGCAAGATAACATATTAAAAATCCTGTAACCGATCCCCTAGCTACTCCAACTAAACTATCTCCTTCTTCCCACATTATATTAATGATTTGTCTAGTAGTAACATAATAAGAAGATAGTTTAGTATTTATTACATTTGTGATTTCCCATAATTCTTTTAATTCAGTATTAATCCTTTCAATAACTTGATACATATATTCTTTAGATAGTGTTTCTGTCCATATTTTTTCTTTAAATCCATCTTCAATAAGTTTAAATAAATATCTATCTTGCTCATCATCACTATACGCAAAGTTTTCTAAGTAAGGATATTGGTGATAAACATTTTCAAAAACATGTTCTACTTCAAATTCTGGTAAAGTAATTCTAGGAACAATGACATCACTTTTAAAATCATAAGTTTCTATCATATCTCCTATTAACAAAGTATTATTAATTGCTTTTTCGATATCTTCTTTGTCAAGATAAGATAGGTATTCTTTAATTTCATCTATTGTTTGTAAATAAGTAGAAGAATAAAAAGCATCTACTTCTCTATCTCCATCTTTAGAATTTAGATAAGCTGCATGAATCTTTCTATCTTCTTTTTTTATGTAGTGTGTATCTGTTGTTACAATCCATTTTAAATCATATGCTTTTGCTATTTGAATTGCCTTTTTATTAAATTCTATTTGCTCATACATGTTTGAAGGTTGAATTTCTATAAAGAAATAATCTTTACCAAATACTGATATGCACCATTCAATAAAATCATTAATTTTCCATTTAATATTCTCTATATCTTTTATTTTATTATTTTGCTCTAACCCAACTAATTGTAAGATTAATTGAGGAAATTCACCTCCTAAACATGCACTACTTCCAATAACATGATTACCTTTAATAATTCTTTCTAAGTCACTTTTACCTGTAGGTACTCTTTCCATTTGTCCAGTAGAGTACAGATTATCCCACGCTTTTGAAGATAATTCTCTTATTTGTCTATGACCTTCTTTATCTCTTGCTAATAAAATAAAATGATAATATTTTGTTTCTCCTGATATGTAATTTTCTTTAAAACAGTATTTATCATCTACTAGGTAAATTTCATTACCAAGAATAAGTTTCCAATCATCATTAATTTTTTTATCTTCTCTTAATTTTTTTACCTTTTGAATTGCTTGAATATGCATACTGACACTTTCATGATCTGTGACAGCTACACCCATCGAATTTAATTCAATTGCCCTATCAATTAATTTATCCACTTTAACTGTGCAATCAGTTAATCTAGTGTTTGACCCTCCGTCTGTATGATTATGACAATATACAATACTCAAAATATCTCACCTCTAAAATACAAATTTCTTTGTCTGCTTTACATTAAAATCACTTATCATAACTTGAGCAGAAACATTACCTTTATATTCATTTGCTTTACATCTGCCCACTATATCAATTTCAACTGTTTTAGCAGTATTTTTTATTTTACTTATTTGTTCTTCACTACAATTAAATTTTATAAATTCAATATCTCTATATGTAAATTTAATTGTATTTTGCTTTTCTCCCATAATGGCAACATCATCAGCAATTACTATCATTCCTGTAAAAGCAATTAAAGGTTCATCAATTCCTCCACCCCAAATACCACTATATTTATTCATATCTAATACAAAATCTTTATTAACACTTGAAGAGGGAATAACAAAATCGACATCATAAACATCTTCAAATACTACTTCTTTTAATTGTTCATTAAATATATCATTAACTTCAATAATATTACTGAAAGTAATCCCGATTCCACAAGCGTTAGGATGGCCGAGAGCATATAAAAATTTATTTGAATTTAATAAAAATTGTTTTACATCTTTTATTACTCCTTTATTATACCCCCTAGCACTACCTCCATAATGATTCTTTTTTTCATTATATCTTAGTAGTATAACTGGTCTTTTATATTTTTCTGCCAATTGACCAGCAACTAAACCTGTAAGAGTTTTTTCAAGAATATTCGTAACGTCAATAATAAGAATTTTATTTTCTAATAATTTTTTTTCTTGTATTCTTTCTTCTAATACTACTAAATTTTTATCTCTTTCTCTATTCTGCCTTGCTTTAACATTAGTACAAATTCTCGCCATTGCTTCTGTGATAGGTTGTTGGATTTCTTCTTTTGCCCCTCGTTTTTTATAAGGCATTGTCTCATTACTACCTATAAAAGCTTTAAACATATTCTCTTTTTCTTCCTGAGTTCCAAAACGAACACAAGCATTAACTAATGGTGCAATATAAAAAGCACAATTAATTATATTAACTATCCCTTTAGTAGAAAAAGACTGTTTTTCAAACAATGCTTGTAAAAAAGGATTATTAATATTCTTTAATCCTTTAAGGACATAGTAACGTGTCTCTAAACTTCTTAAATCCATAACATCTGCAATATTCCCGCAAGCAACTAAATCTAAAAATCTATCAGCATATTTAACATTTAATTTATCATCTAATGCTTGACAGAATTTATAGACAATACCTACACCTGATAAATTACGGTTAGGATAATCACCTATCTGATTATTTACAATAATAGCATCTATACTTTCCTTTTTATCTACTTTATGATGATCTAAGATTAAACAATCAATTCCTCTATCTTTTAATATTTTATGTTCTTTTAGATCATTAGTCCCGGCATCAGGAATAATAACAAGAGATACATCATTAGTAATTTTTTCTATATCAATACCATGTTCTTTTCCTTCAGGGACTTCCCAAATAATGTTACTTTCAGGATAAATTAATTTTATGTAATTATATAATAAACTCGCTGAAGAAAATCCATCAAAATCCGAATCTATTTGAATAAATATTATATTACTATTTTGTAAATGTTGCAACAAACAATTTACTGCTAAATCAATATTTTTTAATTGTGAATAATGATATGTATGTTGTTGATTTACATTAAGGAATTCTTCAATATTATCTATCCCTCTATTATGTAAAATAGTTTCCATTGGATTAATCAAATAATCATTTTTACTTATTAATTTGTATTGCATATTTCCAAATCTTCTCCGTTCTTTGTTTTAATTTCATATTTATGTTTCATTAGTTCTAATAATATATCTTTACCTTTATCCGAAGGAGATGCTTTATAAGGTAATAACTCTAGATCATCCCATATTATATAAGTTCGTACAAATGGTGTGAAAGGATATGCTTGTTTCAATAAATTTTTAGCAGAA
>Ga0265294_10008923_pt1 | contig 11633 bp, 8 predicted proteins | sample MunlanPumphouse3_FD_192504 | JGI IMG/M metagenome (GOLD analysis project Ga0265294, IMG submission 192504) | Groundwater microbial communities from a municipal landfill in Southern Ontario, Canada - Pumphouse #3 | ecosystem: Environmental > Aquatic > Deep subsurface > Groundwater | place...
AGAGGTCGTTTGCTGTAACCGGACCCGGCGGCACCGGAGCGCCGTAACGCCAGCCGTTCGAGAACGCCATCTCCGCGCCGGTGGCATCGAGGAGCGCCTTGAGGAGGAGATTGTCCATCGTGGCTTCAAGGACCGTGTCCCGGTTGAGGGGGGTCCGGGTCTCCCCAACGACCCGGGAGAGGCTCTCGCGGTGCGGGCTCACGACCTGCTCGACGAGGTCCTCGACCCCGGGATCGGGCCGGATCTCCTCACCGACGACGATGAGACGGTGGTCAAAGTGTTTCACCCGCCGGTCCTCGACCGTAAGGTCGAGTCGCCCAAGGAAGGAGCCGTGGCAGCCGGACTGGATGATGACGGTATCGTTCACGACCGCCGGTTCGAAGAGTCGGTTGTGGGTGTGCCCCGAGAGGAGGATATCGATCCCGTCCACTTCTCGGGCGAGTTGTACCTCCTGGGGAAACCCGAGGTGCGATATCACCACAACGAGATCCACCCCTTCGTCGTCGCGGAGATGGATAATCTGCTCCGGGAGTTCGGTGTTGCCAAGGGAGAAGCGGACCCCTTCCGAGAAGGACGGCGGCATCACCTTGTCGACGATGGTGGCGGCGATGCCGATGACGCCCACCTGCAGTCCCCCGCCCTCGCAGACCGTAGACGGCAGGAAGACAAGGTCGCCGGTGGCCTCATCGTAGCAGTTGAGAGCGAGGACCGGGTAATCGAGCCTCGCGGCCACCTTCTGGAACTGCTCAGGGCCGTACGCAAACTCCCAATGGGCGGTCATGGCATCGAACCGGAGCGCGTTCAGCACCGGGACGAGCGCCTCGCCCCGCGATTGGACGGCAGGATAAGTACCATGAATGGTGTCGCCGCAGTCAAACGCGAGCACCTGGTCCCGTCGTGCATCGCGGATCTCCTCAAAGAGCGCGGCTATCCGGGCATATCCGCCCGTCATTCGATATTCCTGCCGCCCGTCAGCGTAGAAGAGTTCCTGGTGCGGCTCCAGGTACCCGTGCGAGTCGTTCATCTGCAGGAGGGTGAGGTGGTCGGCCATACGGGTGCAGGGGGGAGGGGATGCCAAATAGTTTTGCGCCCCGGCGGGATCATATGCTTTTTACGTTCCGCGGGCCTCAGTTCTAGTGATGCGCAGGATATACCATCGTTTTCCCCAGTCCATCGACCTCGATTTCGAGCTTGTCCGGTCGTTCCAGGATGTTCTCGCCTGCATAGCCCGGATGCACGACACACATACAACTGTGCGGGGAGCCGACGGCCTCGTCAAGGAACGGATCCTCATCCAGATCGCTGACGGGCGGACGCAGTTCCTGGACCTCAACGCCCTGGCGCCGCTCTCCGAGAAGGTCAGCGAGATGGCAGACTTCCGGGTCGACCTGCAGAGGTCGCTCCTCACCCCCGAAAAGAGGCTGCCGGTCTCGGAGAATATCTTCCTCCTCCGGATCGTCGATAAAGGTCCGATAACAGAGTGCTATGTGGCGAAAGACGGTCGCGTCGGTGACCTGGATGCAATGGACCTGCGACGACTTCTCAAGGGTGCCTGCGAGTGAGCGTCAAGATTGCGGTTGCTGCACCGTTCAAACACATGCGCAAGGAGCGGTTGCAGCGGAGCGAGTTCGTCTTCTACATTGCCATTGACCGGAAGTGGATGAACAAGGAGCAGGCGAACCAGCTCCTTGAGCGAGCGAGGTCGGATGGGCTCGTCGAAATAGACGGGGGGACCATCCGACCGCTCTTCGACGTCGCGGAGGTCTCGATACCGCTCGGGTTCAAGCCCACTTCAGATGTCCTCGCCGCTGAGAGCCCCTACGAGGCGTTGATCGGGCGGATCGTCGCCACGACGGGAAAACCGCCGCAGGAGGTCGTCGCCGAACTCCACAAGGTCGTGACCGACCACTTCGACGGCAACCTCCGGGTGGAGGCGGCGGCGGTCATCCTGGCGAAGAAGTATGGGGTGGCGTTCGAGGACAAACTGCCCGCCCTGGAAAAGTCAGTTGCAACATTGAGGTGAACTACCCTGTGCAGGGGGGTTCCCGGCTATCATCCCCCTCATCGGGAGATAGCCTCCACTCCGGGATACGCCGCTCCCGGGGAAAAAGGGTGCTGATTATTCAGCAGCCGCTTCGGGCTGGCTGAAGTATTCGGCTAACGGTTTTTCGCCGCTCTGTTTTACGGCGGCATTGATCTGAACAAAGTCGGCGCTGATCTCATTTCCTCGCACCGATTTCCTGCGGCGTTCCCCACCCATGACCGGGTGGAACCCGACGCCCTTGGAAAGGAGGAGTCTTCTCCGTGCCGGTCCAGGAAGGTCACGACGCGCGGGAATGCCAGTCTTGTCCGTGCCTCCGGTGATCCGGATCGTGTAGCCCGCAAGGCCAAAGACGCCCCCGTCGATCTCATCACCGATACGCTTGCCGATGAGCGCTCCGGCGGTGGGGCCGGTCGCATCGAGCTTGTATGCATGCCCGGTTTCCGGGTCTGATAGAATAATTTTGAAATCTGCCATGTTGACGACTCCTTCGAAAGTACCTATACAATTTGAGAATATGATATTAAAAGTCTACCTTTGCGAGGTCGAGGAGAGAACGCCGACCGGGGGGGACCCGCACGCCAGAACAAGAGGATTCACTTCCCCCAGAAGGGATCTTCCCGGCGCTTGAGCCGGGTGAACTCCTCGAGTGTCTCCCGCAGGCTCGAGCTTAAGTGGTCGATCATCTCCCGTTCGATGATCTTCACATGCCGCTCGGGTATATCCACGTAGAGATCGTCGTTGACGTTGATCTGACGGCCGACCGTCGGACCTTCGATCGAGATAGCCACCTCCTTGCCCGCTTCCGCCTCCTGGACCGACTCATTCTTCGCCTGGATCTGCTTGATCCGGCCGACCTTCTTGCCGCTCGGGAGGGCGAGGTCAACGCCGCTCTGGAGTTTCCCACCGAGGATCCGGACGCCGACCACCGCGGGGTTGCTCTGCCGGAAGACACAGTTCGGGAGGATCCGGATCTTGGCGGGCATGATCAACTTCTCGAACTGCTGCCGCTCGAGTTCCTGCTTCTTCTCCTCGCGCCATTCGATGTAATCGTCGATGAGCTGGTAGATGACCCCGCCCTCGAATATGTTGACATGAGACATCATGGCGTCCGCGAGGGTGTCAACCGCGTCGGGCAGGACCGGGGTGCTGAAGGCGATGATCGCACTGTAGAGGGGGTCTTTGATCGTCCCGGCCTCGATGACGTCATGACGGGTGACCGGCCCGACGGTGGCCCGCATCACCTGAATCTGGTGGCTTTCGAGTTCTTTTGAGAGTGCTTCGAGAGCACCGATGGTATCTGCCCGGATGATGACCCCGACATCGGAGAGGTTCACCTGGATGTCCTGGACCTCGTGTCGAACCATCTCGATCATCTCGTCCCGGTTAGCCCCCCGGATGGCCCGGAGGGGAGAGCCCGCGATGACACCGTCAAGTTTCGGGGCGGCGACCTTGATACCCGCGGCGGCGGTGATCGACTTGACCCGCTCGAACCGTTCCTCGATCAGGATCTCCTTCATCGGCCGGGGTTGCAGGAGGGAGCGCACTTTGGTCTCGATGATCTGGTCGTTGCCTGCCACCACGATCTCGTCCCCAACCTTGAGGGTCCCGTCGTAGAGGATGACGTCGAGCGTCATCCCGAGCCCCTTCTCCTCCTTCACCTCGAGCACGGTGCCGGCACCGGGGCCGTCGGCGCTGACCCTGAGGCTCTCGGTCATGTAGCGCTGGGCAAGCCCGATCAGTACCATGAGGACATCAGGGACGCCTTCGCCGGTGAGAGCGCTCGTCGGGACGATGCAGATGTTCCGCGCGAAGTCCGAGACCCGGTCGAACCGTTCGGAGTTGAACCCGAGGTCGGAGAGCTTCCCTACGAGTTCGTAGACCTTCGTCTCGAGCATGCCCTGGACGCGCTCGTTCTGCGCGGCAAACGTCTTCATGAACGGCTGGCCTTCCTGGACGCGCCAGCCGTGGATACGGTCGATCTTGTTGGCCGCGATGACGAACGGAGTCTTGGCGTTGCGCAGGATCTGGAGGGCCTCGATCGTCTGGGGGCGGAACCCCTCGTTGATGTCCACCACGACGATCGCCATGTCGGCGAGCGCGCCACCACGCGCGCGGAGAGTGGTGAAGGCATGGTGCCCGGGGGTGTCGATGAAGAGGAGGCCCGGGACATTGACGTTGACCTTGCTCAGGGCTCCGCCCATCCGGGTGATCGCGTCGATAGGAACGAGTGTGGCGCCGATGTGCTGCGTGATCGCGCCCTGTTCGGTGGATACCACGGACGAACCCCGGATCCTGTCCAGGAGCGATGTCTTGCCGTGGTCTACGTGGCCCATCACGCAGACGATGGGGGTCCTGATCGTTGGTTGCTTTGCCATGAGTATCACCTTCTGGTGTGAAATATAACGGGCAATCCTCAAAACGTGAAAATATTTACCGTTTCTCCTGAATCAGACCTGGTTGTGGACGATTATCCCACTCCAGGAATTCGGGCGCCGCCCGGAACGTTGGTATGTTATAGAGCATGGAGTCTATTAATAATTCACCTCACCACTCACTCCGTGCAGTTCGGGGCGGCAGAACCCGGGCCACGGACCGCCGGATGCCTGACGGCTCGGACGATCGCCGGCGATCCCCGCGAGGGTGCCGCCTGTGGACGTGGTGAAGAGATACCTTAATCAAATTTGACTGTCAATTCTAATGAGTACCTTGCCAGGGTGGGGTAGTCGGTTATCCTAAGGGACTGTGGATCCCTCGACCCGGGTTCGAATCTCGGCCCTGGCCTTCTCATTTCTGCTCCGACGCTTTTCAGGATACTTCAATAGCCTCTCTCCGGCTCATTCTCACACGGGAGAAGCGTTCGCGGCACCCCCGCGAGGGATCACAGCCGTTTCGATCCGTCAAACTCACCCATACGACCTACGCGATCCGCTTCCCTGCTGCCTCAAGCCGGGGGGTCTGGTCGTAGATCTCTTCGACCGTGAGGACGACCGCTGCCATCTTTTCTGTTCGAGCCGCGAACTCTTCAGGGTGTCCAGCCCAGACGCTCCTGTCAAGCGCCGCTGTTACTTCGTCACCCTTATGGATTGTCACCCCCCCCTTCACCTTGTACGCGGTAAACGGCGGGGTCCACTCCCAGACACAGAGCGACGCAACAGGGTGCCGCGTGAGGTTCTCGTAGGTCTGCATGAAATAGAGCTCTCCCCAGAGGATGGTCCCGGGATCTCTGACCATGACCGACTTGGCGGCGACATTGGGCATCCCATCGGCTCCGATGGTCGCGACGGGGACCGAATGCCAGCCTTTCAGGAGCGCAACGAGGGTATCGGGCATTGTTACCATGATCATCACACCTGCAACAACTGCATCCTGACAATGTCAGGACTATGAGCAATCCCGGGTCTGTTTCCCGGGTATGCTCATAGGTGTTCCGGTGCAACAATTCGCCAGCGTTCTGAGGGAACCTCGCTGGCGATATCGTCGCATACACCCGGGCCTCGTTCTTCATCCGGCATCTCCCGGACGGTGCCCCTTCCGGATGGCCTGCAGCCGTGGCCTGAGACAGAGCCCCGATACCGCAGGGAGACCACCGCGGGATTGGTGTTGCCTCACGCCTCTTCAAGCCGCTCGACGATCGTCTTCTGCAGATAACCGATGATCGGCATATCTGACCCGATCACGGCATACCGCCCGGACCCCGCGGTGGCGATAGCGAAGAAGTCCCGGCCGTCGACCAGAATCGCACACTCATCCCTCCTGAGGTCCTCCATCACCGAACCATTCGTCGGCCGGGCGTTCAGGAGCTCGATCACGGTCCCCCTGGCCTCATAGATCGGGAGGTTGATATCAGCGCATTCCTCCTCCTTTCGCACGACCACGTAGAGATCGATCTTCCTCTCCAGCGGTTTGATGATCGTGTAATACTTCCGGAGGAACTCGGGGTTGTAGCAGAGGATCACCATGCTCCCCTTCACCCGCCGGAAGAGCGCGGAGATATGGTTCTCAATCGCCCAACCGCTCCGGAGGATAAAGAACGAGTCCGGGGGAAGGCGCGGTTTGACCGAGAGGCTCTTGAGCGCCTCGCGCGTCTCCTCGAGAGAACGGATGTAATCGTCTTTGAGCCGGTCGAAGATCACGTCGATGTCAAGCACGTAGTAGGATGCCGGAGAACCCTCTTCCACGGCGATGAACCCCCGCCGGGCAAGATCGTTTAAGATATCGTAGATCCGACCCCGGGGAACCCTGCTCGTCTCGTGGATGTCCCGTGCGGTCGCTTTCTGCAGCCCGACAAGCGTCGAGTAGACGCTCGCCTCGTACTCGTTCATCCCGAGGGCACGGAGCCCTTCGACGATCGTATCCGCCATTGCAACTCTTTTGAGTTGCACCAGACTTATAGGTTACGGGGAAAGAGATAGATCAGCGAGAGAGAACCTCCTCGCACGACCGTTCCCCGCCGGGAGGCAACGTCAGACTGCCTGCCGGGAGGACGAATAAGAGCAGCACGCAGAAGCGATACCACCTGAATCAAGAAGATCGGATACCGTCGAAACATAACCGGAGAAACCTTCATAATCATGCCCTGACAGGTATCCGGGGCAGGCCCGGGTTCGGCCGGGCCGCTGCCCGCACAGCACCAGAACGTCCCTCCTATCCTGGCGCAGATCCCGGGCGCACCCCGCCAAATGATTGGCTTCACATGATCTGGCGACGGATCCTGCCCCGGAATCGTAGCGCGAGACAAGCCCTCTCCTGAGTTGCACTAGATTCATGATTGACACTCCGAAACAACTACCCAGATAAGATAAACCGTTTATAGCGAGGAGAGACGTGAACCACACAACAACGTATACCACAGGGTCCCGTCGCGGCCCCGATGACCCGGTGTGCCGGAGGCCGGCCGGCCGGAACCGTTCCTTGCAGGAACCAGTCTTTGAGGAGACCGACCAGGTCTGGACCGAGGCCGGGTTTCTTCCGCCCACAGATTACCGGCGGTTCGTGGCTCTGCTCCACCGCCTCGCCATGGAAGAAGAGGCCACAGCATCCCTGCTCTCGTCCGTCCTGACGGCAGCGGCGGCGAAGTCCGGCGATGCAGGACACGGCTACAGGATCCTCGATCCCGTGAAACTCCGGCGTACCGCCGAGGAGTACGGGATCGGACCCACCACCGGAGACGAAGGCCGGGTCGCCCATGCCGTGACCCTCGCGATCATCGGCGAGTATGGGGCAAGCACGTCGGAGGAACTCGCATGAAGAACCCCTACGAGTGGCTTGCAACCACCATCAACAACCGCACCTGGGCCGTCGCCGGGGTTGCCCTGGCCGTCTTTGTCCTGGCACTCTTCGGGCTCACGATGGTGGCGATGCAGACCGGCGACGACACCTACATCGACAAGAGCACCCCCCGCGGCGCGCTCCTCGCCCACTACAAGGACACCTACGGCTCCGACGCGATCATGCTCATCTACGAGGCGGACAGTGTTCGGAACCCCGAGACCCTGGATTACATCGACAATCTTCAGGAGGACCTCAGGAACGAGCGTTATGTCTCCGGGGTATCCGGCGTCGTCGATCTCCTCAAACAGGCAAACGGCGACACCCTGCCGTCGTCGGTGGCGGAGATCGACGCGATCATCGGGCAGGCTCCGCCGGAGATGGTCGAGCGGATGCTGCCCTCGGACCTGATGACGATCAGCGTCATCAACCTGGAGCCTGGTGTCTCCACGCAGATCCAGGGGCAGGTCCTCGAAAACATCGAGACCATCATCAGTATATCGGAGCCCCCACCCGGCCTCGCGGTCACGGTCTCAGGGGCCCCGGCGTTCTCGAAGGAGATGGGCGAGGCGATGGGAGCAGAGATGGGCATGCTGATCCTCGTGGCCATGATCTTCATGACCATCGCGGTGATGCTCCTCTTCTCCCACATCCGCTACCGTCTCCTTCCGGTGGGAGTCGTGGCTGTCGGACTCATCCTGACCTTCGGGATCATGGGCCTCTTCGATATTCCCGTCAGTATGGTGGTGATCGGGGCGTTCCCGGTGCTGATCGGGATCGGGATCGACTACGCGATCCAGTTTCAGGCCCGGTTCGACGAGGAAGCCCGACGTTCTCCTCTTCCGAGGGCTGTCTGGACCACCATCACCCAGATGGGGCCATCGATCCTGATCGCGATGGTGGCGACGGCGCTCGGGTTCATCGCGATGTTCTTCTCCCCGGTGCCGATGGTGGCGGACTTCGGGAAGGTCTGTGCCATCGGGGTAGCCTCCTGCTACATCGCGGCGCTCGTCATCATCCCGGTCTTCGGGCTCATCACGAATTACCGGCCGAAGAAAGAGGCGCCAGCAACCGATGCCGGTCTGGAGTCAGGGAGATCCCTTGTCGAGCGGTATGAGCATCTTATCGGGAAAGTAGCCTATACTGTCGCAAAAAACCCGCTCCCCGTCCTCATGCTCTTTGCAGTGGTCGCGGTCGGCGGCTATTACCTTGATGAGAAGGTTCCCATCAGCGCAGACGAGAAGACCTTCGTCCCCGACACGATGCCCGCCCTCAAGGATATGGAGAAGATCACCCGGACGATGGGGGCGACGAGTACTGTCCCGGTCATCGTGACCGCGGACAACGTCCTCTTCCAGGAGACGCTCACCTGGATCGACCGGTTCGGGGCGTATGAACTCGAGCACAACGACAAGATGACCGGGGTCACGAGTATTGCAACCTTGATCCGTGACTACAACGGCGGGATCCTGCCCGCGACGCAGGGGGAGGTCGACGAGGTCATCGCCCGGATTCCGGAGGCAACCCTCTCCCGGTACCTCAACGGAAACATGGAAGCGGTGCTTGAGTTCTCGACGGTCGCGATGGAGATGGGCGCTCAGAAGTCGTTCATCGAGGGGATACAGAGCGATATCGTCTGGAACGAGCCCCCCGCCGGCGTGACGGTACAGATCACCGGCAGCGGAGAGATGTTCACCGCCCTTATGGACGAGATCGCCGAATCCAAGATACTCATGACCATACTCGGGTTCGCGTTCATCCTTGCCTTCCTGCTTCTCGTCTACCGGAGAATCGGGGCCATCGCGCCACTCGTCCCGATCGTCTTCGTCGTGGGCTGGTGCGGGGCGATCATGTACTTCCTCGGTCTCGATTACACGCCGTTGACGGCGGTCCTTGGCTCGATGAGCATCGGCGTGGCTTCAGAGTACACCATCGTAATCATGGAGCGATGCGAGGAGGAACTGGCGAAAGGCGTCGGCTATCTCGAAGCCATTCAGACCGCTGTGGAGAAGATCGGGATGGCCATCACCGTATCCGGGGTGGCGACGATCTCCGGGTTCTCGGCGCTCACCGTCTCGACGTTCAACATGATCAGCAACTTCGGGATCGTGACGGTCATCACCATCGGGTTCTCGCTCGTGGGCGCGATCATCGCGTTGCCGGCGGTGCTCTCGATCGTATACCGCTACACGGGGAGCACCCGGGTCACGGCCCAGGCGGGAGCCGGGGTCGCGGACTGATACCTTTTTTTCCCGACAATACCCTTTTTGCGCGTACTCCGGGCGCGGTGACGTCATCGCTCCACAAGAACTATACCCTGAAAGTGAGCTATATATAGCGAAGAGGGCCGCGAGCGGCGTAATCGCTCTGCAGCGCCGGAACCTGCCGGACCCCACCAATCCCCGGGCCGGAGACCAGGTATAGAAGACGTCATTCGAGGGACGGTTCCAGACGGACCGGAGTTCCACTCCACCACATCATCTGGACCAAACCCGGCGTTCGGCCGACAGAATGACGACGAGAGTGCTCATGCGTAACCCCCGGCGTGTATCGCGGAGCACGGGGAGAAGACGCCGGAGGGACAGAGATGAAGAACCCCTACGAATGGCTTGCCGCCGCCATCAACAATCACACCTGGACCGTGGCCGGGATCGCTGCCGCCATCTTCATCCTGGCGTGCTTCGGCCTCTCGATGGTGACGATGGAGACCGGCGACGAAGGCTACATCGACAAGAACACCCCCCGCGGCGCGCTCCTCGCCCACTACACCGAGACCTACGGCTCCGACGCCATCATGCTCATCTATGAGGCGGACAGTGTTCGGAACCCCGATGTCCTCAGGTACATCGACCACCTCCAGGAAGACCTCAGGAACGAACGCTATGTCGGCGAAGTCTCCGGTGTCGTCGACCTCTTAAAGCAGGCAAACGGCGGCAGCCTGCCATCGTCAAGAGCGGAGATCAACACTATCATCGGGCAGGCCCCGCCAGAGATGGTTGAACGGATGCTCCCCTCGGACCTGATGACGATCAGCGTCATCGCCCTTGAGCCTGGCGTCACCATGGAGGCCCAGCAGCAGGTCCTCGGGAATATTGAGTCCGCTATCAGCATATCGGAGCCGCCGCCGGGCCTCGCGATCACAGTCTCCGGAAACCCGGCGTTCTCAAAGGAGATGGGCGAGGCGATGGGGACCGAGATGGGCATGCTGATCCTTGCGGCCATGCTCCTGATGGTCCTCGCGGTGACGTTCCTCTTCTCCCACGTCCGCTACCGTCTCCTCCCTGTCGGGATCGTGGCCGTCGGCCTTATCATGACCTTCGGGTTCATGGGTCTCTTCGGCATTCCCGTCAGCATGACAGTGGTTGGGGCGTTCCCGGTCCTGATCGGGATCGGGATCGACTACGCGATCCAGTTCCATGCACGGTTTGATGAGGAGAGCCGGCATGGCACCATCCCGGAGGCCGTATGGGCCACGGTCACGCAGATGGGTCCCTCGATCCTGGTCGCGATGACGGCGACGGCGCTCGGGTTCATCGCGATGTTCTTTGCCCCGGTGCCGATGGTGGCCGACTTCGGGAGTGTCTGCACCATCGGGGTAATCTGCTGTTATGTTGCGGCGCTGATCATCGTCCCGATCTTCGCGATCGTCACTCGTTACCGGCCAAAGAAGGAGGCAAAAACCTCCGGCCCCACTCCGGAACCCGGCAACTCCTTCATCGAGCGCTATGACCGCCTCCTCGGCAGGCTCGCCTACACCTTCGCAAAACACCCGATCTCGGTCATCCTGATCTTTGCGGTGGTCGCGGCGGGGGGTTTCTACCTCGACCAGAGCGTCCCCATCAGCGCGGACGAGAAGACCTTCGTTCCCGACACGATGCCCGCCCTCCAGGACATGGAGAAGCTCACCCGGACAATGGGATCAACAAGCACCATCCCGGTCGTCGTGACCGCGGACGACGTCCGGAGCCTGGAGACGCTTGCCTGGATCGATCAGTTTGGGGTCTACGAGCAGGAGCACAATGACAAGATCACCGGGGTCACGAGCATCGCAACCCTGATCCGGGAGTACAACAACGGGGTGCTGCCCTCGACCGAGCGGGAGGTTGATGCGGTCATCGCCCGGATCCCTGAGTCGACCCTGACGCGCTACCTCAACGGAAACATGGAGGCGGTGCTCGAGTTCTCGACGGTCTCTATGGAGATGAGTGTCGCCCGGGATCTCATCGGAAGGATACATAGCGACGCCGTGTGGAACAACCCGCCTGCCGGCGTGACGGTACAGATCACCGGCAGCATGGAGATGTTTGCCGCCGTAATGGAC
>Ga0265294_10008924_pt1 | contig 11633 bp, 8 predicted proteins | sample MunlanPumphouse3_FD_192504 | JGI IMG/M metagenome (GOLD analysis project Ga0265294, IMG submission 192504) | Groundwater microbial communities from a municipal landfill in Southern Ontario, Canada - Pumphouse #3 | ecosystem: Environmental > Aquatic > Deep subsurface > Groundwater | place...
CTGTGACGTGGATTATTACATCCCCGGATGCCCCCCCACACAGAAGTCCATAGCTCAGCTCCTGAACGCGCTGGTCGGCTTCGTGTACAAGGGAGAGGCTCTTCCGCCGAAGGGAACCGTCATAGGTGTTCTGGCCAAGTCCCTTTGCGAGGAATGCCACAGGCACAAGGAGAACAGGAGGATAACCAACGTTTACGAGCCTCACGAGGTAATGAACGTTGACCACGACCTCTGTCTCCTGGACCAGGGCATACTGTGCCTCGGAGCCGGCACCATTGCCGGTTGCGGCGCACCCTGCACCAAGGCGGACCAGCCGTGCCGCGGATGCTACGGGCCCACACAGCCCGTCTCCGAACAGGGCGCCTCTATATTCACAGCAATCGCATCTCTGTTCCCCGTACAGGCGAACGATGCGACGATGGATGAAGACGATATGGACGAGATCATGAGCGTCATAAATGACCCCCTGGGGTACTTCTATGCGTTCTCGATGTCCAAGTCTCTGATCAAGAGAGCAGTTAAGGAAGGAGGTCAATAAGATGACTGGACCCATAGTTTGGGATGAGAAGAAGAAGGTCGACACCAAGAGGATAACGATCGACCCCATAACCCGTTTGGAGGGCCATGGGAAGATCGAGATCTTCCTGGACGACAAAGGAGATGTGCAGAAGGCGTACTATCAGACTCCCGAGGTAAGAGGCTTCGAGAGATTCTGCATAGGCAGGAGAGTCACGGAGCTGAACCAGATTACGGCAAGGCTTTGCGGCGTTTGCCCCGGCGCGCACCACTTGGCATCCACGAAGGCCATTGACGGCTGCTACAACACGAAGCCCACTGAGGCAGCGTTCCGCATAAGGGACCTGTTCTACAATGCGCACTTCGTGCACAGCCACATAGCGCACTTCTATGCCCTGGCATCCGCTGACTTCGTGATGGGCCCCGCGGCCCCGGTGGCCGAGAGGAACGTCCTGGGTGTCATAGGCAAAGTAGGCCTCGAGCTTGGCGGCGCAGTCCTCAGGACCCGTTCCAAGGCTCAGAGGATCCAGGCAATGATCGGAGGCAAGGCCACGCACCCCGTGATGGGTGTGCCCGGCGGAGTCTCCATCGCCCTCAACAAAGAGGATCAGCGTGAGATACTGAGCTACGCGGAGGACATGGTGGAGTTCGCGAAGACCACCATGGGCGTCTTCAAGAGCGTCGTCCTTGGGAACAAGGATTACGTGGACATAATCGCCAACCCCGACCTGTACTACCAGGAGAGCTACTACATGGGCCTTGCCGGCAAGGACAACGCCCTTGAGTTCCATGACGGACCCGTCAGGGTCGTGGATCAGAGCAGGAAGGAGAAGTACAAGTTCGACCCGTACGACTATCTCGACTATGTCGCGGAAGCGTCCGAGCCTTGGTCATACCAGAAGTTCCCTTATCTCAGGAAGATAGGGTACAAGGGGCAATACTCCGGTCCGGACTCCGGACTGTACAGAGCGGCTCCCCTGGCAAGGATCAACGTCTGCGAGTCCATCTCCACACCGGAAGCCCAGAGCGAACTGGATAACTTCCGCGGGTTCTTCAAGGACCTCGGCGTGGACGGACCTGTCAACTTCACCCTGGCCACCCACTGGGCAAGGATCATAGAGATGATCCACGCCGCAGAGAGGGCCGTTGTGAACGCCAGCGACAAGGATCTGACGAACAGCGACATAAAGCAGCCCGACATAGTGCCCGGCGGACGCGGAGTAGGAATAATAGAGGCTCCCAGAGGAATCCTCTTCCATGACTACGTCTGCGACGAGAACGGCATCGTGACCGCATGCAACCTGATCGTGGGGACCACCAACAACAACGGTCCCATAAACGTGGATGTTGCGAAGGTCGCGAAGGGATTGATTCACAACTTCGAGGTCTCCCCCGGTCTGCTGAACATGGTCGAGATGGCATTCAGGGCCTATGACCCGTGCAACTCCTGTGCGACCCACAGCCTGCCGGGACAGATGCCCCTGACGGCCAACGTCAGGTACAGCGACGGATCCCTCTTCGAGACGATCTCCCGCGAGTGAAACAAAAAGGGGGCCCAGCCCCCATCTTACTTTTTTATGCTTCTCAGAAATCTGAGCATATCCCATTTCAATTGATGACGGCACCGGTTCTCGTCCGAATTCGTCATTAATTCATTCTTACGTAACAGATGTCATCTCCTGCGGCGGTTCGTGTCCCGTTCCCGCACCATGAGGTCGGCGCGCTTCCCGAGGAATATGCCGTCCAGGAGATAGATCTCCGACGAATCCAGATCCGTCATGCCGCTGTTGATTATGGGGGAGAGGAACTTCCCGTCGATCACGTTGACCGGGGACCCGCCCAGAAGACGGTTGAAAGCAGGTACGATGACGAATCTGTCAGGATGCTCCGGGTACCTTTCACCTCCCGATACGATCTCCCCTCTTACCCAGCAAGGCTCCGTCATGTGCCTCCCCACGCCGTCCCTGAACATCACAGCCGGGTGCTCATGGGCCATCACCAGAGTTCCGCATCTCATGACCTCCTCGGAGGGCCACGTGTGGCCGTGAACCAGTCCGGTATCCCCCATCACCATTCCGGAGGCCTGATGTATGCGTATCCCGAAGGGTATGAACTCCTCCAGGTCCGTGTCGTGGTTCCCTTTGACGATATCTATCCGATCATACCTTTCCATGAGTTTTCCGAAGAAGGCGGGGATCTCCAGATATTCCTGTCTGGATCTTCCGGGCACGGTGTCCTTCACATCCCCCAGGATCACAAGCCTGCGGCACTCCTCCGGACAGGACATCAGGGCCGAGATCATATCCCCGGTCCTGGAGACTATGTGGAAGCCCTTCCTCTTGAGCTTCGTCTCCATGCCTATATGCAGGTCGGATATGACCACCGCGTCGCCTATAAGGAGCGCAGGCAGGTCCGGCAGGGGCTGGGGACTCATCTCTTCAGGCATCTCTTGAGGACCCTCGGTATGCTCTCCACTACGTCCGGCGCGGTCATCCCGTAGGAGAGCCTGTCGAAGGCACGCTCCCCGGCCAGACCGCATATGTATGCTGCGAGGCATGCGGCATCGAAGGCCCCCATGCCCTTTGACATCAATCCTGCCACGGAACCTGCCAGAGCGTCCCCGGTGCCGCCCACCGTCATCGCTGCACACCCGGTCCTGTTGTATCTCACTCTGGTGCCGTCAGTGATCATGTCCACTCTGCCCTTCAGAAGGACCACGGACCCGGTTCTCTTGGCGAATGCCATGACAGTCTCGTCATCAGGCTCACGGCCCAGCAGCCTCGCCATCTCCCCTCTGTGGGGCGTTAGGACAGCGGGCAGGGAGAATACCATATCCTTGCCTGCAATGGCATTGAGGCCGTCCGCATCGATAACCATGGGCTTCCTGCACAGGCTTATGAATTCAGCCGCAGCGCTCCTCGCAGGTGCGCCCGGGCCGATGCCCGGGCCGATTAGCACGGCATCCGCGGCCTCTGACAGCTCTGACAATCTGCTCAGGTCCTTGCGGCACAGGGACCTGCATGACAGCTCTGTGACGATAAAGGACGGGGACATCGCGGCTATGATCGATGCGGACTGTTGAGGCGATGCGATCCTGACGATGTCGCAGCCTGTCCGCAGGGCTGCAGAGGCAGCTATGGCCGGCGCACCGGTATACGGTCCGCCGCCTATGACCAGGACCTTGCCGTTATCTCCTTTGTGGCTGCTCTTCCCGGGCTCGGGGTATCTGAGCATGTCGCCGGGCCCCACGAAGAGGAAGGCTTCCCGGGGCATCCCTATGTCCGCGATTATGATGGTGCCGCAGTTCTCCTCGGTCATCCCTGTCTTGATATCGTGGAATGTGACCGTTACGTCAGGCCTTACTGCGATCCCGGTCCCGAGACCGGAGGGCACGTCGGCAGATATGACGAATCTGCCTGATGAATTCAACTCCTTGATGAAGGATGCATAATTCCCCCTGGGGGTGCCCTCAGCACCGGTTCCCAGGGCGCAGTCCACTATGACGCCGTATCCGTTTATGCAGCCCTCTTCATAATTGTGCACATGGCCCATTATCTGCTCCATGCGCTTTCGCGTGACCTTGGTCTTGGGATCGGACAGTCTGACCACATCCGAGCCCAGAATGGATGCCGCAACGTACCCGTCCCCCCCGTTGTTGCCGCCGCCGCAGACGAACAGGACTCTCCTGTCACCCGCAATGTCGCTGACCGCTTCGGCCAGAGCCTGCCCGGCGTTTTGCATGAGCTCCTCAATGCTGATGCCCATGCTCTCTGAGTTGGCGTCCATGACCCTGGAGTCCAAAGGGGAGATCATGCCACAGAATCTTTTTGGAGGATATAAGGGTTCATTGGTTATCCACGAGTATCTGACCAATCGCAGGAAGGATATCCGTTTTACGCATTTTGCCCTTTTCCACCCTGATACAGCCGTTCTTCGCGGCCCAGTTGGCAGGATATGCGGCATCCTCCACGATCTTGTATTCCAGGTCGAGGACCATTGCGCCCTTGGCGATCATATCTAGATCGGGATCCTTGACGCAAAGCTTTATGGGCAGACGCCGCCCCTGGGACCTGGACCTCTCTGAATCAAAATACTCCGGCCAGAGAACGATAGCATTATCGTCGTCGTAGGTCATGATTGGGTAAGTGCGGAAAGCACCTTAATTCTTACTGTGTCAGGACCGCGTTAACCGTTCCGTCCTGTCCAGGTCTCGATGTGACCTTCGCAAGACCTATCTCGGTCTCGATGGTGGCACCCTTGTTGACGATGCTGCGCTGGACGTAGTTGGGGTCTGCAGGGTTGACCTTGACGTTCAGGATCTTGACCTTCTTCACGGTGCTGGTTTTGGTGTCCATGACATTGGCGTACTCGGCCAGGAGGACTCCGCTCTTGTGGTGTCCCCCGCGCGTGCGGTACTGCCTCAGGCTCTGCTTGCCTATCCTGGTGAAATGCTTCTCCCTACCGATCTCGAATTTCTTCTTGCCGGCGCTGTTAGCTATCCTGCCGCCGGTAGGTTTTCTGTTGGACTTACCCTGCCATATTGCCATATTAACCGAGCCACCTAAGCATGGTACCCTATATAAATCTTTTTTGAGCTGCGGGATTCGATCAAAGCCTTACCAGTTTGGCGGACGCGCCCTCCGGGCCGATATCGAGTATCCCCGCCCTGCCCTCTCTGGCGGGACCCGGGTTCATGAAGAGGGTGCCGTTCTTATTCACTATGCCTATCGCCTCGTGTATATGCCCGGATATGGCTGCTACAGGGCGATACCTCTCTACGATCCCCAGGATGGCCCTGCTGCCCACATTGATGCCGGAGGGTATCTCGTCCAATATTCCGTATGAAGGTGCGTGCGTCATCAGCACCATGCCCTCGGAGGATATGGGCTCCAGGAGCTCCGTTATCTCCTCCTCCTCATACTCGAAGGGCGTTTTGAATATCGTGATGTTGGAGCCGCCCAGAGCCGCGAACCTGATGCCGCCCACAGAGAATCTCTTCCCGTGGACATCCTTCACGACTGACGATATCATTTTCGGGGTGTCCCGGGGGTCGCAGTTGCCCGGGATGGCATAAACGTCGCCTTCCAGCATGGACATCATCTCCGCGGCATCCTCTGCGGTGCCCAGGTCGGTGGCGTCCCCCAGGAACAGGAGCGCATCGCATTCGTTGTCCTTGTAGCACTGATTTATGCGGGAGACCATCGACTTCTTCTGATGCAGGTCGGTTATGACGAGGAATCTCATGAACGGCCATGGTCCTGCGCGGTTATATCTTCTCCGAGGGTCACCTCAGATGGATCAATATCCCGCCGTATTCCGGGCTGTACTCTGAGATCAGCTGCGTCGGGCCGGAGAACTGCAGGGCCATGCTCAGGCCGTTGAGCATGATCTTGTTGTCTATGCATATCACATCCCCGCTGTCATGGGGGCGTATCAACAGGATCCTGTAATCCGAGCTTATGTGGACGAAGTACCTTGTCCTGTTGAAGGCTTCGCTTCGAAGCTCATCCGGGCCCGTCCTCTCCACAGAGACTCTGCCGATGCGGAAGGGCGATGCGGACATGCTCACCGCGGGCTCATCCGGGCATTCCCGGCTCTCCGCCGCACGGACCTTCTCCTCCAGGGATGCTATGATCTGCCTGTTCTCGGAGTCCCTCTGCTCCAGCTCCTCTATTTGGATGCAGAGGTCCCTGATCTCACTGTCCTTCTCGCCGACAGCCTCCGCAACCTTCTCGCCGACAGTCTTCTTCATCACTTCTTTGTATTTCTCCTCGAGAATAGGCTCGATCTTGTCCTTATGCCCCTTCCAGACAGCATCGGCTATGTCCTCCATCTGCTCCCTTTTGAGTTCCAGCATGAAGGATCCGTCAAGCCGCTGCAGGCCCTTGGCGAAATAATAGTTACCCTTCAGTGAAAGGCTGCATATCCACGTCTCTCCCTCGAAGATCCTGTCTTCGTGGTTTGTGTGCCTGAAGACGATCCTGCCTCCGTACTTTGAGAATATGTTGTTGTTCTTGGCATCCCTCTCAAAAGTCAGGATGACCGTGTTCTTCAATTCGTCCCAACTGTCGTCACCGAGGTCCCATTTCTCCTTTAGCTCCTTCTGAAGGCTGTAGAAGTCCATATCACTCTCCCTCCTCTTCCGAACCGTCGGCGGCGACCTCCTCGGGCGGATTGAAGACCGAGAGCAGAGGCATCTTCTCCAGCTCGTGGAAGTTGTCTCCCGCCTTTCGCATCTCGCTGCCCACCGAATTGGCGAAGGCGGCCACCTCCACCTTCTTCCCGGCGGATTGGACCTGTTGTATGGCCGGTATGAAATCCCTGTCCCCGCTGACCACAATAGCAACGTCGTAATGGTCGCGCAGGGCATGCACGACCATCTCGCAGGCCATGGCCACGTCGACCTCCTTCTGCTCCTCGCGGTTGGGATCGTACGCCTCCCTGGCAACAACCCTGTACCCCATGTACCTTAATTTATCATGGAATTTCTTCGATCTGTCGTCTTCTCCGAAAGGTACCCTTGTATCGAAAATGTAAGCGGCCACGAGCTCCCTGCCCTCAAGGAGCTGCACGGCCAAAGCGTAGAAGTCCAGCCTGAATAGTTTATTCTCGTTGATCTGAACGCTCTTGGTGACATTCCTGATATCCACGAATAGCATAACCCTGTCTGTTCTGTTCCTTGTAATTAGAGACATATTATCAGCGCAGGTAGAAGGAAGTGAGAGTTAAATTGATTGAGGACACCTTACAATCCGGGAAGGCGGGCCCGTCCGGGCGGCAGTACGGCACGCGCGCGCCTGATCTACTATAGTAAACGGATGATGCCGCCCTGAGGAGGCAGCGCCGGACCGCTACCAAGATGTCATGACAAGTGGCGTGGGGGGCGAGATTCGAACTCGCGGGTCCTTTTGGGACAATAGATTAGCAGTCTATCGCCTTACCAGGCTGGGCCACCCCCACAGCATCAAGGCGTATGGATTTAGCATATTAAAGGTTTGGATTGCCGAAAATCCGGTTCTGCGGATTCCCTGCGCCGTTGACGGATCATCTTCTCCGCCGTAAGGAGCCGTCCCCACGGCAGATCTCCGGGGAGCCTCTCCGTCCGTCTCCGTGTACGGGTCCCGTGTGAACCGCCCCCGGATCCTCCCTTCGTGTCCGTGCACAGACCGCAGCCCCTGCGGAATGAATCGTATCCCGAGGCTGCCGGGCAGAGTCTGGGTGCCTTTACGGGAGAGGCTTCGGTGGGTTTTTATACACCAAGTACTTTGAAGGAATTCCTCGTGTGAGGATTGAGGAAAAAGACGGAACCATAACCGTTATATACTCAACCGTTATACGAGGGATGCTCGGTGTGGCATCAGGCGGAATATCTGCCTGGATTGGCCAGCCGGCGAGATGGAGAACCGAGATCTCCGCCTTCGGGCGTGTCCTCTCGAGTTCTGACGTTCGATGCTACGAATGTTCCGTTAGACGGACATTCAAAGTGTGCCGTTTGACGGGACAGCGGTGAAACATGGTAAACTGCCAGTTTCAAAATTTCATCCATCATAATTGACGTGATATTAAGTCAAAGTGATTTGACTCCGGTTGATCCTGCCGGCGGCCACCGCTATAGGAATTCGATTAAGACATGCGAGTCGAGAGTCGTAATGGACTCGGCGCACTGCTCAGTAACACGTGGATAACATACCCTAAAGTGGAGCATAATCTCGGAAAACTGAGGATAATACTCCATAGGTCACGAGATCTGGAAAGACTTGTGGCTCAAAGTTCCGGCGCTTTAGGATTGGTCTGCGGCCTATCAGGTAGTAGTGGGTGTAACGGACCCACTAGCCGATGACGGGTATGGGCCTTGAGAGAGGGAGCCCAGAGATGGATTCTGAGACACGAATCCAGGCCCTACGGGGCGCAGCAGTCGCGAAAACTTCACAATGGAGGCAACTCCGATGAGGGAATTCCTAGTGCTAGCACATTAGTGTTAGCTTTTCTTTAGCGTAGATAACTAGAGGAATAAGGGCTGGGTAAGACGGGTGCCAGCCGCCGCGGTAATACCCGCAGCCCAAGTGGTGGTCGATTTTATTGAGTCTAAAACGTTCGTAGCCGGTTTGATAAATCCTTGGGTAAATCGGAGAGCTTAACTTTCCGACTTCCGAGGAGACTGTCGAACTTGGGACCGGGAGAGGCAAGAGGTACTTGAGGGGTAGGGGTAAAATCCTGTAATCCTTTAAGGACCACCGGTGGCGAAGGCGTCTTGCTAGAACGGATCCGACGGTGAGGGACGAAGCCCTGGGTCGCAAACGGGATTAGATACCCCGGTAGTCCAGGGTGTAAACGCTGCAGACTTGGTGTTGGGGACCCTTTGGGGGTGCTCAGTGCCGGAGAGAAGTTGTTAAGTCTGCTACTTGGGGAGTACGTCCGCAAGGATGAAACTTAAAGGAATTGGCGGGGGAGCACCGCAACGGGAGGAACGTGCGGTTTAATTGGATTCAACACCGGAAAACTCACCAGCAGCGACTGTTACATGAAAGTCAGGCCGATGACCTTACTAGATTTTCAGAGAGGTGGTGCATGGCCGTCGTCAGTTCGTACCGTAAGGCGTTCTCTTAAGTGAGATAACGAACGAGACCCTCACCAATAGTTGCTACTGCGTCGTCCGCGACGCAGGCACACTATTGGGACCGCTGGCGCTAAGTCAGAGGAAGGAGAGGTCAACGGTAGGTCAGTATGCCCCGAATCTGCTGGGCTACACGCGCGTTACAAAGGGCGGGACAATGAGTTCCGACACCGAAAGGTGAAGGTAATCTCGAAACCCGTCCGTAGTTCGGATTGAGGGTTGTAACTCACCCTCATGAAGCTGGATTCCGTAGTAATCGCGAATCAAAAACTCGCGGTGAATATGCCCCTGCTCCTTGCACACACCGCCCGTCAAACCACCCGAGTTGGGTTTCAGTGAGGCTGCCTCTTTTTGGGGTTGTCGAACTGAGATTTAGCAAGGAGGGTTAAGTCGTAACAAGGTATCTGTAGGGGAACCTGCAGATGGATCACCTCCTACGCAGGGTGGGGATTTATCCCCACCCTCAAAAAACATAAAGCGTAACTATAATTGCAAGGAAGTCTCAAACGAGTACTTCCCGCAATTCCTTGGCAGCTTGCCATGCACTAAAGGTAGCATCGAACGTCATACATCATCATTTATTATTCTGCTTGAATCAATTATTAATGGAATGTTAGTATTTTTAGAAAAAAAATATTGATCTACAATAATTTTTTTCGTTTTAGAACGAATATACCCATTGTGCAGATGATGATCAAAAGGATCATCACATAAACAAAGGCAAATCTATCATACATCAATGGTAGTTCGACATTCATTCCGTATATTCCTGAGATTATCATCGGTATTGATAGGATAACGGTAATCGACGTGAGCCATTTCATTACCGAGTTCAGTTTATTATTCATTACAGCAACGAACAATTCTCTTGCGCTGTCGATAACCTCACGGTAGATCGTGGCCATTTCAATGGCCTGTTCATTTTCAATTATCACATCATGCAGAAGGTCAAGATTGGCCTTGTCGTTGCCCTTCTCTATGTATCTGTTCATTTTGTCCAGGACCACATTGCAGGCCCTTAGGGACGTTATGAAATAGACCAAGCTCAGTTCTAGCTGGTGTAATTCGATTATATCTGAATTCTCGGTCGAACGATTGATGTTGGTTTCAATTTCTTTGCATCGAGCACTGATCTTTCTCAAGTATTGTTGATATTCCAATGAAATGCCATAAAGGACCTTCAAGATGAAATCAATCCTGTCATCCAGTGTTACGTTACATATGGAACTGTCTGAGAATTTTCCGATTATGGAAGATTCCATCTGACAAACCGTTACCACTGCTTTATTGGAACTTATTATTGCTAAAGGTATAGTGTCATATGTCGAGATCTCGTTGCTATTGTTCTCATAGGGGATATCAACGAGAAGAAGGACACCATTGTCGAGGACCTCAAATCTTGAGCCCTCATCCCTATCAAGGGAGGCGCTGACATCGGTAACATCGACATTCAGTGTCCTGGCGACCAAAGAGATCTCATCGATTGTGGGTTGAGTAAGTCTGACCCAAACATTTTCAGACACATCATCTGCAGGTACGATCTTACCATCGCGGGTCTTAAAAGATCTCATCATTATCTGCATTAATGTCGTTTTTGGTATTTAGTATCGGAGGAGAAATGAGTAGTCCCGCCCGGATTCGAACCGGAGTCGCTGGCTCCAAAGGCCGGCATGATTGACCGCTACACTACGGGACTATCATTCGTGAAATCGAGTTCAGTTATTTAACATTCTGGGATGCGTTGCATTGAACACGCTCGTGTCAGACCAAAAATCATTGATGAGAATATAAAAAAGGGTATAGTTTTTTAACGGACCGGTAGCATCGAATAAACAGACGTCAGAAAGAATTTATGAAGGACCTAATATTTTTCCAAAAAGATGAGTGGGTGCACAGCCGATAATCTCTACATCAAGGAATGTGCCCATGGGAATGTTACCTTCAATACCTACAGGACGATAGTTTTCTGTCCGGGCAATGACGGTCTCAGATTTTCCCGATTCTGTGACAAGTGCACGGAATCTTTGTCCGATGAGCTTTTCATTTCTGGCATATTCTGTTTCGGTTTTTACTTTCGTAAGTTCTGTGGAGCGTTCCTTACTGATGCGCCCGTGGACCTCGTCCTTCATTGTTGCAGCATCGGTTCCGGGGCGTACGGAGAAACGTGTTATGTTCACAGTATCGGCGCCTAATATTTTGATCAGATCGATACTTTTCTGGTGATCCTTATCAGATTCTCCAGGAAATCCCGTGATCATATCGGTTGCGATGCTGATGTCTGGGCAGATCTCCCTAGCACGGTTCACAATGCCCAAGAAACGGTCTACAGTGTAATGTCTTCTCATATCATTGAGAACAGAATTGCTGCCACTCTGTACGGGGATATGTAAGAATTTATAGACCCGGCGATCCTTCATCACGTTCAGCAGGTCGTCAAGAACAGGATCTAGATTATTGGGGTTCATCATTCCTATCCTGATGCGGTAGTCACCGGTGAATTCCA
>Ga0265294_10008925_pt1 | contig 11632 bp, 9 predicted proteins | sample MunlanPumphouse3_FD_192504 | JGI IMG/M metagenome (GOLD analysis project Ga0265294, IMG submission 192504) | Groundwater microbial communities from a municipal landfill in Southern Ontario, Canada - Pumphouse #3 | ecosystem: Environmental > Aquatic > Deep subsurface > Groundwater | place...
GGTTGGCACCAAGATCAACGATGCTCATCAAGACCCTGCTCTACCCAAAGACCTGGAGATACGTCGCAACCTCATGAAACAATTTTGCCGTGTCCTGGAAAAGAAATATCTGAAAACCACCAAACTCCTCTTTGTGTAAGGTGTGAAGCCATTGAAAAAAAAGCGACGCCCTTCTTCTCGCAAAGCAGCTTTAGTAAACTTGCCTCTACTTTATACAGGCTACAAGAGATTAATTGATAATTGAGAATTGGGGGCACGCGGATTGCGCGGATTTGATTGACAATTGACAAGTTGCTACGCTGGATTGATGGAAACCTGATTTTACTGATGGGATTGATGATACTGACTGCTTCTCAGATTGTGGATAAAGTCAACAGTGACCACAATATCAGCCCGGAGGGCGACACATTACATAGCGAGGGCGTGTAGCGGAGCGGAACCCCTCGTTACACGCGGCAAACCACAAGAGCCCTTTGTGGGCGGCATATGAGTCCCTTGTGCGGAGACAATAAGGGAAGGCGTATCGTAGCTTCCGAAGCTACGTGTCACCAATTCGGAGAATCGTAATCCTCCGCTACAATGACCCTCATCACTGCGCTCATGCGCTGATACCCCAACTCCATTCTCATGTTTTGGGTTCATAGCTATCATAATCAATCTGAAATGTGTGCTTGCGGCACTCTCGAGGTTCGTCAGGAAATATTGTTTCGCTTATAAATGCCGTCTTGCTTGAACTAAAGTCTCATCTATCAATGTTACTGGTGCTTGCAGGCGAATCACTTTTCCACAACTGGAGAAAACTACCACACAAGTGGCAGCCCCATTGATTATCGTCACGATGCCGTCACCTTGTGGTTACAAAAGTAACCGTATTGTGACCGCATCGTGACGATAAACTATGAGAAAGATGAGGACTCAATTCTCATTTCTCAATTCTCAATTGACCCATCCCCCTGTGGATTCTTCAGCTCCCAGATACGGTCGCGCAATTCCGCAGCGCGTTCAAAATCGAGGTTTGCAGCAGCTTTGTTCATTTCTTTGGTGAGCAGTTCGATGATCTTGGTCATGGAATCCAGTTCCAGATACTGTTCAAACTCGGCTTTTTTGGCTTTGGGATCGGGCTTTTCCGGAGCTGATTCATAGCCTTCAGCGATGGCAGTTGATTGCATGATTTGTTCCAGGGTCTTGGTGATAGTTTGCGGAGTAATGCCATGTTCTTCGTTGTAAGCAAGCTGTTTGGTACGGCGGCGATTGGTCTCGGCAATTGTACTGGCCATGGCATCGGTGATTATGTCCGCATAGAATACCACCTTTCCTTCAACATTACGGGCTGCACGGCCAGAGATTTGAATCAGAGAGCGGGCAGAGCGCAGGAAGCCTGTCTTGTCTGCATCCAGAATGGCCACCAGAGAAACCTCGGGTAGATCAAGCCCTTCCCGCAAAAGATTCACTCCGACCAGAACGTCATATTCACTCAAGCGCAGTTCACGAATGATCTTTGCGCGTTCAATGCTATCGATATCACTATGTAAATATCGGGTGCGAATACCAGCTTTGACCAAATAGGTGGTCAGGTCTTCTGCCATGCGTTTGGTGAGGGTCATAACCAGCACTTTGTGTCCTTTGGCAACGCGTTCTTTGGCTTGGGCGATGAGGTCATCCACCTGGTTTTTGATTGGTTTGACCTCAATTTCAGGATCGAGCAGGCCAGTGGGACGAATCACCTGTTCCACAACTACACCACCAGTTTTGTCAAGTTCATAATCAGCAGGAGTTGCTGAAACAAAGATGACGTTCTTCAGATAAGCTTCAAACTCATCAAAGCGCAGCGGTCGGTTATCAAAAGCAGAGGGCAATCTGAAGCCATATTCCACAAGGTTTTTCTTGCGCGTGAAATCACCGCCGAACATTCCATGCACCTGGGGGATGCTGACGTGGGATTCATCAATGATGAAAAGGAAGTCTTTGGGGAAATAGTCCAGTAGACAGCTTGGGGGCATCCCAGGAGCAGCTCCGGTGAGATGACGGGTATAATTTTCAATTCCGCTACAATAGCCGAGCTCACGCAGCATTTCGATGTCAAACATGGTGCGTTGTTTCAGACGATCAGCCTCGACATAGCGTTGATTTTCCAGATAGTATCTGACTCTGTCATTCATTTCGGATTCAATGCTATGCGTAGCAGAGAGCAGCTTGTCTTCACTCATGATAAAATGAATGGCAGGATAGACGGGATATTCCTCAACGGCACCAAGGCTTTGATATGAAATAGGATGAAGCTTTTCCAGATTCACCACTTCGTCACCAAAGAACTCCACTCTCAGGCAATGCTCCAGATAGGCGGGATAGATATCCACGATGTCACCCCGAACCCGAAAAGCACCGCGTTCAAAAGCGATATCGTTACGTGCATAATGAGCCGCTACCAGCTTTTGCAAAAGCTGATCCCGATCCATCTTCATGCCCACTTGAAGGCGGATCAAGGCTTCGCGATATTCTTCGGGAACGCCCAGGCCATAGATGCAGGATACAGAAGCCACAATGATCACATCCCGGCGCTCCATCAGGCTCATGGTGGCACGCAGGCGGAGTTTTTCGATCTGGGCATTGATATCGGCGTCCTTTTCGATGTAGATATCTTTGCCGGGGATATAGGCTTCGGGTTGATAGTAGTCATAATAAGAGATAAAGTATTCCACTGCATTTTCGGGAAAGAGCTGTTTAAGCTCGCCATAAAGCTGCGCAGCCAGAGTCTTGTTATGCGAAAGCACCAGAGTTGGACGGTTTATTTCCTGGATCACATTGGCGATGGTGAAGGTTTTTCCGCTGCCTGTGACTCCCAGAAGCACCTGAAAGTTCCTGCCGCTATGGACACCCTGAACCAATTCATTAATAGCATGCGGTTGATCACCGCTGGGCTGATATTCTGTTTGTAGCTTGAATCTTTGCATAATTCCCCTCAGAAGCGCCAGGCTGGAAATTCTTCTTGACTGATTAAGGCCTGGAATCAGTGTGGATACCAATATTGAGATGGGGGATATCCTGTCGAGAAAATAAATACCGGGAGCTACAAAGATGCTAAATGACATGGAATTACAGATTAATTTCGAAAACCTGCTGAAGCTTGGTTATGCAGTTATTGATATTCGGTTCAAGGATTATGACCTGTGCAACGATTCTCAGAAGCTGGTGATAGCCAGGGTTGATTCGGATCGGGATGAGTTTTATCAGGATATGCTCAAGCTTTATACAGGACTTGATTTTAAGCCCAGTGAGCTTTATGAAATCTGGACTGAGATTCTGATGCATAAAATCCGGATGAGCCGCGTTTTGAATCGTGACATCGCGATCAAAGTGGCAGCATTGGATTATATAGAGACAATATTTCCCGGGAAATGAAGCAACGCACCCTTTTGCTGATCAAACCTGATGCCGTGGAAGCAAGGCACGTGGGAGAGATCATCAGCATCATTCAACATCATGGCTTTGAGATTTGCCAGGTGAAGGTCTTCCGTTTTGATCCAGACTTGTGTAGCATCTTTTACAAAGACCACCTGGGCAAGGATTTCTATCCGCGTCTGGAATCATTTATGTGCAAGGGGAAGACTTGGGCTCTAGTGTTGGAAATGGATGATGCAGTGCAGAGATTGAGGGATTTATTGGGGGATGTTGTGCCAGAAAAGCGCAAACCAGGCACAATTCGGGCTGTCTTTGGGCATGGAATCACGGATAATGGGGCTCATGGATCCGATTCGTTACAGAGTGCTGAGCGGGAAATCGGAGTAATCTTTGGAAGTTATCCCCAATAAGATCACCATCACTACTCAATTGCACAGCTCCGAGGAGTACCCCGGCAGTGCCTTTTTCATCTTTGATATTGATCTGATGGAAGTATTTGGTAAAAAAGGGCGGGTTCCGGTTAAAATATATATCGATGGGCATATGTACCGCAGCAGAATTGCCAAGTACGCCGGTTATCCCCCTATGATGGTATTTAACAAACAAATGCGCAATGAAACCGGATATGGTGCTGGGGATACGGTTACAGTGACCCTCGAGCATGATCTTGATCAACGAGTGGTTGAGCTCCCGGAGGATGTGGCTAATGCCCTGAAACCGTTTAGATTGGTAAGAGTTTTCCAGCGGCTATCTTATACCCATCAGAAAGAATATGTAAATTGGATCAATGATGCCAAAAAAGCCGAAACCCGGAGCCGGCGCATCGGAAAGCTGATCGAACAGCTTCAAAGCGGCAAGGCTGCATCCAAATAGGGCTTGCGCTCGAGGATCTCCCGTTTAAATACTTTCAGGTATTCCGAATCATTCTGCTGGATTTGCTCGTGGAATACCGTAAACATAATCATCCGCCTGTAGTTCAGGAACAGTTCAATATCATTCCATTCACTCTGGGGAAGGCTATATTCCTTGCAATATGCACTTAGGAAGGGAACCAGAAACAAAGCCCGCAGATCTGATCGATTAACTAAGTGCTGGCTGTGAAAACAAGCACGGGAGTATTCGCTGTAGATGCAAATTGCCACATCGGTGGCAAAGAAATGCAAGCCAGATACATCGAAATCGAGTAAATTGAGCCGGGAGCCACTCTGAATGATATTTTGGGGATGTGGGTCATTGTGGATAAAGCCGTGAGTGCTTCTGTCAAAGCTTCGTTCATCCAGTATGGCATGAGTCTCGAACCAGGCCTGACGTACATCCGGATCGGGATTCATGTTTCCCAGGATGTCTCTTTCCCGCTTCCGGGAGAGGGCTAGCCCTTCCGGATTGACGCTTTCATGCCAGAGGGGATACTCTGTTGCCAATTTGTGGCACTTGCCCAGCATGGTTCCCCAATTTGTATAGAAGGAGCTCAAAACCTGAGGATGCAGATCAGCCAGGGTATGTCCTCCCAGCCTATGCCAGGCATAACACAGGTAGCAGTGCCCGTCATCGTCCAAAACCTCAACCAGAACATCATGGGTGCTTGGGATGGGGCAGAGGCAGGTGATGCCATTCTCTGACAAGTATCTGGCAAAAGCCATGCGCAGTTTGGTGGCAGAAAGCGATAGATCATCGGTGGCTTCCATAAACTTCAACATCAGATTCCGCTGCGGGTTGTAGTAAATAGTACCATCAGACCAGGCGTGACCGCCAGCATAGTACTCGGGATCATCCGGGCAGGAATAGAGTCTGGCAGCTTTACTTATCAGGATGGGGGAGGGTTTTCTCATTTCTTTCATCCTTTATCACGTTTGTGAGTTTTGGGGTATGAGGTTTAGGCGCTAACGCGACCGCTTGAACTGGCGGAGAGTCAGGGATTCGAACCCTGGGTACCCGTAAAGGTACAACGGTTTTCGAGACCGTCCCGTTCAACCACTCCGGCAACTCTCCACATGTGTGATCAACGTTTATTCTTGAAGAAATCTGTCAAGATTAAAGCACATTCTTCTGCCAGGACGCCACGAATCAGGGTGGGGTGGTGGTTGAAACTTTTATCGAGCAGAGTGTTATATATCGAACCGGCAGCTCCAGCCTTGGGATCATAAGCCCCAAAAACAAGACTTCCCAAACGGGAGAGGATGATCATTCCGCTGCACATCAGGCAAGGTTCCAGAGTGACATACAGTGTGCAATCCTGCAGATATTTCAATCCCATGTTCTGAGCCTGATCCAGGATTAGCTTTTCCGCATGAGCCAGAGGATTGGCCAATTGTCGAGTGCGATTGTGATCCTGGAGAATGATCTTGCCATCCCGAACCAGACAGGCTCCCACCGGGATTTCATTCTCAGCCTGGGCAAGCCTGGCTTCTGCCAGAGCAATCCTCATGAAGTCGGCATGGGTCATGGAGTTACAAAGATCTGGATCTTGGCCCGGTTGAGTTTGTCTTCCATCCACTTTTCAAACCAATCCGGACTGAGGGTCTGAACAAAATAGCGCTGAATGGTCAGTTGATCAACGGCTGAGCCATTTGTAGAATTGATTTTGCGGGGGATCAGGATGATGCTCTTATCGTCAATTTGCTGAACCATAAGCGAAGAGTGATTATGATATTGCATCATGGCTCGAAGATAGTAGTTATCCAGATTCATTCCCTCATATTTGGCATCAATACCAGTATGATTAAATGGGACGATGTCATAATCCGTTGCGTCAGGACTGACTTGTTGGCCGGGATTCAGGATCAGCCATTCTTCTGCTTTCTGTTTGGCCAGTTGCTTTTGACGCATCAGTTGAAGATCAAGCATTAGGGAATCCCTGACCTCGTTGAAGGCTCTGGCACGATGCACTTGATTTTCGCCAAGTTGAGCCACAATCCAGCTTCCATTTGCCGGAGAATAGACCGGATCAATAAAATCACCCTTCTTTAGCTCTCGGAGCCTGCCTTCAATTGTGGTGACGATCACAGGATCCTGATGCCATTTTTCACCAAATATGATATCTCCGGATTCATGCAGGGGAAGCCCAAGCTCAATTGCTGCATCGGACATACCCAGACTCCTGGCCAAAGCCAGGGCACCCAGGGCTTTGGAGTGCTGAGCATTCACGGTTGCGGGAGATATGATGGGTGGAATCTGCAGAGTTCGGAAATTGATCATTGATTTGGTTCTCTGCAGTTTCTGGTAGATAAAATAACCATTATCCTGACGGATCAATTTGCTCTGGGCATTGTCTGGCAAAGCTTCGATGATATTCAAGATGGATTCATCAACGTTTTCCACCCGTACAAAGCCAGATTCTGTCACTTGCAATCCGGGCAGATGTTCCTTTTTTTCCTCCAGCAGGACATCAAAGCTTTTACCGTGGCTGATTTCTGCATAGATGCTATCGGCCACAGCCCAAGTATAATCCTCATCCTGCTCCTGTAAAGCAACGGGGATACTCAGGTAACTGATGCTATAGATAGGTTCCAGGGCAAAATCATCCATGTTTTGCTGGTAATAACTCTTCAGTTCCTGCTCACTAATCAGAGCTACCATGTTGTCTGGATTAAAGACCAGCAGATCAAAATCACTATTACTGGAGATAATATCGGCGATGTTCTGCCGGACTTTACGAGTCAGCAGCTCATCATCGATGATTCTGGGCTTCAGCTTTTGCATGGGGATATAGTCCTCGAGATATCCCTGCCGGATTCCAGAGAGATTCACCGGAGAATCATATTTGAGGGATTGCAAATAGAGCTCTTGATCAAATATACCATTGGTAAAGAAGATTTCTGAGTTGCGGATAAAGGCCGGTATGGAGGTACTAAGCGTATCAATGACCTCTTGCGGGCTGGCAGTGATCTTATACTTTTCGTAGTAGTCGTTTAGAATAGTCCGCATAGCCAGATTTCGCCAGGTATCATTGAATATCTGGGTTTTCTCCCGGTCATCTGGGGGACGGTTCGTATTGCTGCGAAAGTCTATGGTGTTGTTTTGCAAAGCGCGGATGAATTCGGGATAGGATATTCTTGATCCATTGATGATGCCAGCGCTATCGCCTCTTGGCCCTGCGCAGGCCAGGAAAAACAGCGAGCTGATGATTAATATAAAACAGCGTTTCATGATTCTCCCAAGGTTTCTTGTTGTAGATCGTGAAGAGTTTGCCAGGCTTCAATCGGACTCATCTGTTCCAAATCAAGTTCTTTGATTTTGGTAATCACAGCCTCATGCTCAGAGGCTTTATCGATCATTACTTCAAAGATTTCGTACTGGTTGTTGCCTTTGGTCAGTTTCTTGCGTAAGGTGGAGCTCAGTCCCTGGGGGCTGATTTCATGCTCTTCCAGGTTTTTAAGGATTTCAGTGGCTCTGCGGATCACTTTTTGGGGGATTCCGGCCAGACGTGCCACCTGAATGCCATAGCTTTGATCTGCGCCACCGCGTTCAATCTTGCGCACAAAGATCATCTGGTCATTGTAAAGCTTTACTGCTACGTTGTAGTTCTTGATCTCAGGATAGATGTTCTCCAATTCTGTAAGTTCATGATAGTGAGTGGCAAAAAGGGTCAGAGCTCCGATCTGTCTTTGGATCTGTTCAATGATAGCCCAGGCCAGACTGAGTCCATCAAAGGTGGATGTCCCCCGGCCAATTTCATCGAGCAGAATCAGGGAATTGGCTGAAGCAGAATTGAGGATATTTGCCGTTTCGATCATTTCTACAAGAAAAGTGCTCTGTCCCTGGGCAAGATTATCGGAAGCGCCAACCCTGGTAAACACGCGGTCAAAGATGGGCAGGCGCATGTATTCTGCTGGAACAAAGGAGCCCATCTGGGCAAGGATCACCAATAACCCTACCTGTCTCAGATAGGTGGATTTACCAGCCATATTTGGCCCCGTGATCAGCGCTATTGTGGTTTCGGGATAGTTGAGCTGAGTATCGTTTGGAATGAACTCTGAAACGCCCATCATGTTTTCAATCACGGGATGTCTGCCAGATTCTATGATCAGGGTGCGATCATCGCTAAACTCAGGACAGCTATAGTGGTTTTGCCAGGCCAGGAAAGCCAAAGCACTATAGACATCAATCTCGGCGATTGTTTCGCTCAAAAGCTGCAAGCGAGGAAGATCCCCGGCCAAATCCTGGCGTAGTTCCTTAAACAGCTCATACTCAAGGTTCTTGATCTTTTCTTCGCTGGAAAGCACCTTGGCTTCAAATTCCTTTAACCTTGGTGAGATGTAGCGTTCGGCATTGGCCAGAGTTTGTTTGGCTATGTAGTAATCCGGAACCTTGCTTTTGTGGGTATTGCTGACTTCCAGATAGTAGCCAAATACGCGGTTGTATCCAACTTTCAGGCTTGGGATTCCGGTTTTCTGACGCTCATCTTCTTCCAAGCGCGCAATCCAGCTCTTGCCATCATGAATGATATCCATCAATTCATCCAAATCCGCATCGTAACCTTTGCGAAAGATGGAGCCTTCGGTAATCGTGATGGGGGGATTATCCTGAATTGCAGTTTCGATTCGATGCGAGAAATCCTCAAAACCATCCAACAAGGCAGCCCATGCTTCAAAGCAAGGTTCATCCAGGGATCTGAGGATCAGATTCAGATCAGCAGTACTGAGCAGGTAGCTATTTAAAGCAAGCAATTCGCGGGGATTAATCCTCAGCGAGCCAAGCCTGGATACTACTCTGGAGATATCACCAATTTCTTTTAGCTTTTTGCGGATTTCTTTCAGATAGGCGGATTTTTGGATAAAAGCCTGGATGATCTGCTGACGCCTGACGATATCGTCCACAGAAACCAGAGGATGAGTAAGCCATTGCGCAAGTAGTCGGGATCCCATCGGAGTCTCGCTAAGATCAATCACGCTCAAAAGACTGCCATGCTTGGTTCCATAACGCATACTGCGAGAAAGCTCCAGATTGCGCCGGCTGATCTCGTCCAATTGCATGTATTGTGAAAGTGAATAGTAATGCAAGCTGGTAATGTGCGACAAGGGCACCTGATACAGACTCATAACATAAGCCAGGGCTGCTCCAGCAGCAGTGGCGCCATTTGCCCGGTTGTGCGCTCCGAAAGCTTCCAGACTGCTTACTGCAAAGTGCTTCTTCAGCAAAGCCTGAGCTTCGGGAGGATGAAACTGCCAATTGTCAAATACGGTGATGGTGGGCTCATAATCTATCTTGAGGTCTTTGATGTATTGTTGAGCATTCAGGCTATCCACCACGATCTCTGCAGGACGCATCCGCAGGATTTCATTGGCCAGTTCTGACACTTGCAATTCGGTGAAACTGAATTCTCCTGTAGAAAGATCCAAACAGGAAAAACCGAGCTTCTTGCTCTTATCTCCAATATAGACAGCAGCGAGGAAAACGTTGGCTGATCCCTCCATCAGGTTCTGATCCAGCACTGCTCCGGGAGTTATGATCTCAGTAACACTTCGCTTCACCAAACCCACAGCTTGTTTGGGATCTTCAATCTGCTCGCAAATTGCCACCTTGAGTCCGCTTTTGATCAATTTGTCCAGATAGTTGTCCAGAGCATGATAGGGAAATCCAGCCAGGGGAACGGGATTGTCATCCTTTTTGTTGCGGGTGGTCAAGGTGATGTTGAGGATCTTGGATGCAGTTACAGCATCATCAAAGAAGGTTTCATAAAAGTCTCCCATCCTGAACAAGACAAGTTTATCGGGATGTTTATCCTTGACCTCATAGAACTGGCGCAACATGGGGGTGAGTTTTGAAGTATCCATCTAATATTGAACTACAAAGCTGTTGATCTCATTTTTGGATAGGGTATCGCGAGCCTGATTGCTATCTGACTTGTTGTCAAAGGGTCCGGCAATCACAACCCAGGTCTTTTTCCCCTGGTGCTGCTCTTCATAATAAATAGCAGGAATGTTCAGGTGACGGATACTTTTGGACAGCCGTTCTGCATTGGATTCCACTGAGAATCGGCCTGATTGAAGAAATATGCCGGTTTGAGGCTTGGTCAGGATTCTGATGGGTGCTTCTTGATCTATTGGTTTCACTGGTACAGGGGGTGTCTCAACAACTTGTGATTGGATGGGGGATGTGCTTTGCAAGGAATCTTCCGCTGCAATTTCCAGAGGGGAATATGGATACAAGAAACTGATGTCCAGCGAGGGTCTGTGCGAACGCATGGTAAAAATGCGGTCTTCCACCAGAAAGGCTATTTGGGAGTATCTATCCAGCTCATAAGATTCCTGATAAGTTGCCAAGGCATCGCTCGTGTGGCCATTCTGTTCCTGAATATAGCCCTTACGGTAAAGGTAGTATTGCTGATCATAATCCTTGATCCGGGTAATCTTCTCAAGGCTGGTGAGGGCGCTCTGATACTTCTTTTGCATCAAATAGGCATCACATATCAAATGCATGGCATTTTCAGCATGCAGGCCTTCTGGACTGAGACGCAGATAGTTCTCAGCATTTGCGATGGCAGAGGAATAATCATCCATACCATAGGCGGCAATGGCAAGCCAATACATCCTCTGAGGTAGTTGGGGAGCGTTGATTTTGCGTAGCATGCTTTGAGCTTCGGTAAAGTTGCGATCCAGAGAATGGATGATCGCTGCCTCCAAGAGGGATTTTTGGCCATAGAAGGTCTTGGGATAGCGCTCTGCCACTCTTTGATGCTGGCTGAGGGCTTCAGCTTTGTCTTTCTTGAGCATTGCGGAGTAATGTGAGATAAACGCGCGTTCATCTTCATTGTTAGCTTTTATGCTCGGAATACGATCAGCCATTTCGTTAATGCTACCCTGTTGGAACTTGGTCTCCAATCGCTGCAATTCCTTGCGTATCTGGGCAGGCAAATGAATGGCAAAAGTCAAAAGCAGGATCAGTATGATTCTTTGCATTTGCGGATCAATCCTCCCTGGATGGAGCGATTTTGGAGTGGAATATAGTAGTGGAAGTTGGGGCGAGTGTTGCTCACTTCACACATATCTTCATCATATATCTTTGAAACAATCATGTTTTGGTCATCCTCCAGCCTGGGGTAAATCACTTCAATGGCATCACCCACAGAGATTTTGGCAAGTGCTTTGAAGCAGATTAGATCATCCTCATGGCTGACAATCTGCCCAATATACTCGGTTGTGGATGAATAACTGCGTTTTTCCTGGCTTATGCCCTGGGAGGGGTCATTTATGAAGTAAAAACCTTCCCAATAGCTGCGATGTGATACTTTCTG
>Ga0265294_10008927_pt1 | contig 11632 bp, 10 predicted proteins | sample MunlanPumphouse3_FD_192504 | JGI IMG/M metagenome (GOLD analysis project Ga0265294, IMG submission 192504) | Groundwater microbial communities from a municipal landfill in Southern Ontario, Canada - Pumphouse #3 | ecosystem: Environmental > Aquatic > Deep subsurface > Groundwater | place...
CTAAAAAAACATAATCTAAAAAAAGAATATATAATGAATCTTATTCCGCGAATAAAAAAGGAACCTTCGTATGAGATATATCGTATTTTTATACCGTCCATTCCTATCTTCTTTTTACCGGAATCAAAACATAAATAAGAAATATCAAATTTATCTCGCAAATAATAACAATGCATATATGCATCGGTGTTATAACCAAATTGCATACTATTGATAAATAATATTTTATTTTTCATTATGTAAATTAAAAAATGTCTGTAACCTACGTCTTATATGTACTTTCTCCTTAGTAGATCTTTTCGGTTAAAAAGGTTCATTTTAATTTTATCCTACTTTATAGGGGATGTCAGTTCAACTCGGTCTAGGTTAATTTCTACTTTCTAAAATAACTTATTTTTTTACTCATATCCAATTCTTAAAAACGTTTTAATGCATATTTCGGATTCTGTCAAGGACGGAGAGATACAAAACCGTTCATATATATTTGATTTGATTAACAGTGGTAAAGGAGAACAATTCTTTAAAGAAATTGATAATTTCTTGCGGATTTTAGGCAATAGATGAATTGATCAAAGAATATTGTCCAAAATCAGGTATAATTAAACGAATTTATAGAAAATCATATAGTTTGGCTTATTAGATTAAAACAGAACTATTATCTTCACATGATTAATTAAAAAACAAATTATGATTTGGTGAATAAAAGCAAGGAGAAAATGCAGAAAACATCAATGGCCTTCTTAAAACAAATAAGAATAATAATATGAACCCGGAAATTTCAATTATAATTCCAATTTATAATTCAGAACAATATTTATCTCAGTGTATAGAAAGTATACTAACTCAAACTTACATTAATTTTGAGTTGATTTTAATCGATGATGGTAGTTCTGATAAATCACCTGAAATATGTGATGTATATGCACGTAAAGATAACCGTATTAAAATTATACATAAATCAAACGGAGGAGTTTCTTCAGCCAGAAATATAGGAATTAATAATGCTATTGGAAATTGGATTACTTTCATAGATTCTGATGATTGGGTTAATACAGATTATCTATATCTCTTAGTTAAAGCAATAGATAATAAGAATATGCTTATTATCCAAGGATTAAATAGATTCTTAAAGAACGACGATAATAGTACTATTGTAGATTTAGGAAATCATATATTTCCTTCAAATTCATATTATGATCTCTTTTCTAAAATGGAATTGTGTAATTATGGTTATTCTGTTGCTAAATTATATAATAGAGAAGTTATTAATCAGAATAATATTCGTTTTGATGAAGATATAAATCATTCTGAAGATATGATTTTTATGTTAGAATATTTACTAAAAATCAAAACTGTTAAATTTATTTCAAATTCTAATTATAATTATAGAGAATATAATCAAGGACTTTGTTCTAAAATTTTATCTTATACATCAGTACTTAAATTTTGTAAATCTATAACAACATTAATTGAGAGGATGGACGAAAAGAATATTAATAGTTATGATTTTCAGGAATTGAATAATAAAATTATTGTTTATAGTTTTAAAAAATTAATTTTTAATAATTATATGCAAAAAGAGAAAAAGAGTGAACGATTACTTCTTTTGAATAAGTTTAAAGAATCAGAATTAAATATGATTGAACAATATTATAAAGCTAATAATAAATATATGTATTATCTTTTTTATCTTCTTGCAAAAAGGAAAATTAAGAGTTTTGATTTTATTTTAGTCGTACTCTTTAAAATTTATTCTTTAACTAGAAAAATAAGTTAAGGATTATTATGAATATTTTATTCATTTATACAATAGCTCTCAATTAATAATTGTGATATTTCTAAATCGCACATCACGATGTACTCAGGTGATTTTTTCTTTTTCTTTGTCATAATGTTCAATAATTCAATCTTTTAAAGTTTTAGACAGATTTTGTTTTATATTCTCTCTTTATATTTTATGAGATAACAGAATAAATATCATCCATAATTTTTGATAAATTAAATTTATTAGCTTCATTCAAACTTTTTTTAGAATATTCAATTCTTTTTTCTTTACTGTCAAGTAATAATTGTAATCCATTACATATTGATAAATCATCATGCTCTGTTATTATACCCCTGTCATTAGTTAATAATTCACAAGCACAGGCTGTTTTAGTAGAAACGATAGGCAATCCTAAGCACATTGATTCTAATATTGCAACATTTAATGCTTCGGATAAAGAAGTACATATATAAATATCCGAATTTTTCATATAAGGATATGGATTAGTTTTATATCCTACAAATTCAACAATATCAGAGATGTTAAGAGATTCTGCATATTTTTTAAGCTTTTTTTCCAAAGATCCTTCACCAACTATTCTTATGATAAATTTATAACCTTTATCTTTTAACATTTTACCTACCCTTAATAACCTGTCATATCCTTTAACTTTCTGTAATCTACCTACTGTACATATAGTCATGCATTTATGTGGAACGGAATAAGTATCAGATAGCTTTTTGATTTTATTTGGATCAAGATAATTATAAATTATTTTTTCTTTTATTGTCGGTTTTGCAATATCAAAATATTTGTTGAAGTTATTACGTATATTCTCTGAAACAAATACAATATTATCCATTTTATTATATGCAGTGATCTCATCTTTTTTGTATTTAAAATATAGAGAAAAAGGATGATTTGTCATATAATCTTTATGAACCCACGATATGTTTTTTAAACCCTTATCAAAAATAAAGGTGTGAAACTTAACTGCTTCTTCTTCAGTAAATGAAATTATAGTATCATATGAAGAGTTTTTAAATAGTAGATTGGTTCTTATTTTGCAATATTTGTCGTAAAGACGTATTATGCGTAATACTTTATAAATTGCTCTTAAGAATAGATTCCATTTATAAAAAATTGAATAAATTTTTCCTACTGATTGAGGAATCTCTTTTAGATGAGTTCCTTTATGATGAATAACAAATAAATCAATATCATACCTATTATAATCAAAAGCTTCAAGTAAATCAATGAGAACTTTTTCTGCGCCACCACCACCAAGAGAAGGAATAATAAAAAGAATTTTTTGTTTCATTAAAGAAATAAATTTTTAAGAAATATTAAAATCATTTTAAGTTCTATCTTTTTTTCTCTAATAAGATATAATAAACCTGTAAAAGAATTTTTTAAATCGAATCTGCTGTAGGATAACATGCCTTTGTAATAATTGTATAGTATAATATCTTTTGTTTCTTTATTGGGATTAGTTTTTTTTATGAAATAGAACTTAATATCGTATACTGATTGGAAAAATTTATAATTTTTATATTTGTCTTTGCTGTGAGATGCAGATTCTGATAAATGCCTATAAGTTGCAGTATTATCAGGTAAAAATTTAAATTTTGTATGTAATGCAGCTTCCAGCCATAAGGGATAATCACTCATTTCCCATTTTTTTTCAATACGTTCCTTAGGATTTAATTTTTCCCATTGACTAATTATTTCTTTTTTAATGCAAACTGTTAATGTTGCTATATAAAATTTATGGATTAGCAGGTCATTAAATACATATCCGTCTGATATTTTTGCTGCATTTTCTCCTGGTTTTATAATTCCTTCTTTATTACATGAACAATTTGTATGTACCAACCCATAATCAGAATTTGATTCCAAAAAATCTACCTGCTTTTGCAATTTATAAGGGTCTGTCCAGTAATCATCACCTTCACAAAAGGCAATATATTTACCAAGGCATGCATTATTCATTATTTTATTTAAAGATCCATCATGCTTTGAATATTGATTTTCTTTTTCATATATGGGTTTTATAATATCAGGATATTTTTCTGCATATTCTTTTATTATATCAGCAGAACCATCTGTAGATACATCATCGTGCACTATTGCTTCGAATTTAAATGATGTTTTTTGTATCACAAAACCATTTAAACATTTTCGCAAATACGGTTCATGATTATATACTAAACATTGAATACTAACTAATGGCTCTTCTTTCATATAATTATTTACTTTTAATAATGTCTATAACCTCACGCAATTCTCCTGTTTTTCTAATATAAGACAAACTCACATAAACAGAAATCCCCAATAAAATATCTAACGAAATTTTCTCTAAGTTATTGTCTATAAAAGGGTTCATTATAATAATTAAAGCATACATAATCAAACATCTGAAAATAATAGGTAGCAGATCCTTCATTTGTTTTAAAAAGCCTACATTTATTAGTTTACCTGTATAATAGGTGTTAATTGCTAAACTTAATATAGAATTTAATACCTGTCCATAACACATAAGTTCTATACCAAAAGGAAAAGTAATTAATAAAATTACTGAGGTCATTATTTTTTTATAAATTTCCAATCTTAAAAACAAATCAGACCTTCCCTTTACTTGTAATAAGTTTAAATTTATAGCATGTATAGGATACCACATCATAGAAAAGCAGAGTATTTGCAACAGAAAAATACTGTTTTCCCACTTATCGGTTATTAATAAACGAACAAGAGGATCTGCAGCAGCAGATAAACCAATCATCATTGGAAAAAAGATAAACGCAGATAATCGTAGTATCTTTCTGTAATTAATTCTTAATCTTTCATCTTCATCTTGAATTTTACTTAAAACAGGATACGTTACTCTCTGGATAATACCGGTTATAGATGATGCAGGGAAAAAAGAAAAATCTTTAGCTTTTGAATAAAATCCTAAAGAACTACTATCATAAACCTTTCCTATTACTATTAAATAAATATTTCTATATATTGTATCTAATAAACCTGATGCTAATAATTTGGAGCCAAAGCCGAATAAAGAACTAAATGATTTTTTTGTAAATCTTCCTTTTGGTCTCCATTTAACAAGTATCCAAAAGAAAGAAGCTCTCAAAAATGAAGAAATAATAACTTGCCAAACTAATGCCCAAACACCAAATCCAACACTGGCTAAGTAAACAGCTATTGTTCCGGAAATTATTACTGCTGAAAGAGAAATGTACGTTTGTGTCTTGAAATCTAATTTTATTGTAAGTATTGCTTGTTGTACAATACATAGGGAATTAAAGAATACGCTTAATCCTAATAATTTTGTTACCGGTGACAGCAAAGGAATTTTATAGAAGTTAGCTATTAGTGGAGAACAAAAAAACAAAATTCCATAAAAGATTATACCTACGCCAATATTGAAAAGGAAGGCAGTCGTATTATCATCTTCATTTCTATCTGATTTTCTAATTAAAGCATTAGAGAATCCACTATCAACAAAAGTTTGAGATATAGCAATAAATATAGCTAACATGGCTATTATTCCATAATCGCTTGGAAGTAATAAACGTGCTAAGATTATTTGTATTACAAACTGTACCCCTTGTGCTGAAAAACGCTCAATGGCACTCCATTTTAAACCATTAACGGTCTTTGTCTTTAAAGATTCTGGCATCTATGCTATTTAATCTGATTATTTATGAATGGTTTTAGGCATAATAAATAATTTATTTGTATTAATTTTCTTTGCTGGAACACCTGCAACTACTGCATTTGTTGAAACATCAGAAATAACAACTGCACCGGCACCTATAAGACAATTTTCACCTAATATTTTAACACCAGTCATTATTGTCGCTCCCATACCAATCCAAGCATATTTTTGTATTTGTATTTTTGCTCCTATAATAGACGAATCTGAAGCAAAAAAACCTTCTTCGATTGTTGTATGATGCGTTATAACGACGTTTGTTGCAATCATACAACCATCTCCAATTATAGCAAAAGGTTGTATTATACTACTTGGTAATAAATACAAAGTTCCCTTAATTTCTGCATCTTGAGATATAATAGCTGTGGAATGTATAAAACTGGGAGTTTGTAAGCCAAATTTTCGAGCTTCTTTTAAAAAGAATAAACGTGCAACATTATTGCCCATAGAACAATATACTGATTTTATATTGTATTTATCCTTTAAAATTTTTAAATCAGAAGTTCGTCCTAACACAGGTACTCCTTGCTTATGTGTATTTTGATATTCTGGAGTATCATCTAAATATCCAACAACATTTATACCGCATTCTGTTAGATATGATTTAAAAACTTCACCATAATATCCGGCACCTATAATAACACTTCTATCGCTATTTAAATTCATAAGACCTTTTGATTACTTATTATTGAATCTAACACTCTTTTTACGTCTTTTTCAGTAAGACCCATACACATAGGCAGACATATAACTTCATTTGATTTTTTTGTAGCTACAGGCAAGTTACCCGGTGCTGCGGATGGTAAACTTCTGTATGTTGAGAAGGTACTGATTAAAGGATAGAAATAACGGCGACCAAAAATGTTTTTTTCTTTCATTTTAAAGTATAGCTCATCTCTTGTCATTCCAAATTTTTCGGCATTTACAAAGATTGGAAAATAGGCATAATTATGATGTACTCCTTCTATATCCTCAAAGAAAGTAATACCATCTACATTACGTAGAGTATTTCTATATTGATCGGCTACTTTTTTACGCCAGGCAATGGCATCATCTACTTGTTTTAAATTAAGTATTCCATATGCAGCACGAACTTCATCCATTTTTGCGTTTATTCCGGGTGCTACTATGGTTGTCTCTCCGGCAAAACCAAAATTTTTGATGTAATCTATACGTTGTTTTGTCTTTTCATCTTTCATGACTAAAGCACCACCTTCTATTGTATTGTATACTTTAGTAGCATGAAAGCTTAAGGTGGCCATGTCTCCTGCTTTAAGGATGGATTCGCCATTTACTTTAACGCCGAAAGCATGCGCAGCATCATATATAATTTTTAGTCCATATTTGTCGGCTATAGATTGAATGGCCTCTGTATCACATGGCTGACCATATACATGAACAGGCATAATAGCCGTAGTTTTAGAGGTTATGGCTGCTTCTATTTTATTTGGATCCATATTACAGGTTACCGGATCTATGTCTACAAAGACCGGTTTTATGCCATTCCACCATATGGAGTGTGTTGTCGCCACGAAACTATATGGAGTGGTTATTACTTCTCCTGTTATGCGTTCAGCTTGAAGGGCAGCTATCAATGGTAGAGTTCCGTTAGTAAATAAACTAATGAATGGGACACCTAAGTATTCTGCCATTTCTTTTTCAAGTTGCTTATGAAATTGTCCATTATTTGTTAGCCATTTACTCTTCCATATTTTTTTTAAATAGGGTATATAATCTTCCAATTTTGGCATAAGTGGAGACGTAACGAATATCTTTTTTTCTTCCATGATTATAGATTAATGCTAACAATAATAATATTACATTATAACTTTTAATACAATCCAAAAGTCGGATAGACAAATATATATAATTTTTCGGTAAGCTGTTTGTTATATGACTGTATGATACCTGCTTGTTGGTCAATGGGTTATCTGCTATTATTGCAATAGGTTGATTAAATTTAATTAATTTTAAAAACCTGATTTTCATAGTGAACTCAAAATTAAAATAAAAGTAATACTTTGAAATATGCAGTTTCCGAAAAGATTTGTAAAGATCCCTTTTTATTCCCCGATATTTAGTTCTGATACAATTTTAACTATCTTTTTAGAAGCTGTTCCGTCTCCATAGGGATTGGCAACAGAAGATCTTCTTTTATATTCCAATTCGTCGTCCAGCAGCAAAGAAGTCTCTGAAATTGTTTTATTGTAATCAGTTCCTACAAGTTTTACAATACCGGCATCCATTGCTTCGGGCCTTTCTGTAGTATTGCGTAACAGAAGAACGGGCTTCCCAAACCCGGGAGCTTCTTCTTGTATGCCACCTGAATCTGAAATTAAAAATAGCGATTTTTTCATAAGAAACAGAAACGGAAGATAATCAAGAGGCTTTGTGAGATATACATTTTCAATATTACTAAGTTTTTCATATACCGTCTTCTGAATATTGGGATTAAGATGAACAGGATATACAAAATCAACATCTATGTATTTTTTTGCAAGATTTTTAATCGCAAGACAAAAAGTTGTAAAACTTTCACCAAGATTTTCTCTCCGGTGTTTTGTCATAAGAATCATTCGTCTTTCCTTATTATCCCATTTCTTAATAAGATCCTTATTTATGTTTTCTCCTGATAGTTCAAATAAAATTGAACTTTTTAATTCCTGATTTTTTTCAACTAAACTTATCGAAAGATGAAGGGCATCAATTACGGTATTCCCTGTTACAAAAATATTACTTTCTCTGATCCCTTCGTCCATAAGATTTTTTTTATTCAGAAGGGTAGGGGCAAAATGATATGTCGCAATTTTACTTATCATCTGCCTGTTCATTTCTTCGGGCCACGGACTCTTTATATCGTGAGTTCTAAGGCCGGCTTCAACATGACCAATGGGAACTTTTTCGTAAAAAGCAGCAAGAGCAGAAGAGTATGATGTTGTAGTATCTCCATGAACTAAAACCAGATCAGGCTTAATCTTTTTTAATATTTCACGTAATCCTGATAAAATACGAATAGTAATATCTGAAAGATCCTGACCTTTAGACATAATGTTCATGTCATAATCAGGTTTAATATGGAAAGTGTTTAATACCTGATCGAGCATTTCCCGTTGTTGTCCTGTCACACAAATTTTAGTATCAAAAGCATCAGGGTATTTCTCAAATTCTTTTATAAGCGGAGCCATTTTTATAGCCTCCGGTCGTGTGCCAAAACAAAATAGAATTCTTTTTTTCGTTGGATAAATATGTGTATTTCTATATTCCATCTATATGGCAAAAATCCAGAATTATTTTATTACCTTTTTTTTCTATGGCTTTAAATTCCTTGTGTGCTACAAGAAAAACTACGATGTCTGCCTTTTCCCAGGCTTCTTTATAATTTGTTAGTTTATAAATATTGTGACCTTTTAAATTAGGCTCAACAATCATAATATCTGCATTGTTATATTCCTGAATTACATTCCCCACTATATATTTAGCAGGAGATTCCCTAAGATCATCAATATCCGGTTTAAAAGTCAGTCCCATCATGGCAACAGCAGGTTTCCTGTTGTGTTCATGTTTAAATTTAATAATTGCATTTTTTATTTTTTCAGCACACCATACTGCTTTATAATCGTTAATCTTTCTTGCTGTTGCTATCAGATTTGATTCTTTTGGGAAGGCATAAGTGATAAAATAAGGATCTACAGCTATACAATGTCCGCCAACCCCACATCCGGGCTGCAGAATATTTACTCTTGGGTGTTTATTCGCAAGACTAATAAGCTCATAAACATTTATCCCGGCTTTGTCACATATAATTGAGAGCTCATTGGCAAAAGCGATATTTACATCTCTGGAAGCATTTTCAACCAGTTTGCACATCTCTGCTGTATGAGAATTTGTCTTATAAAGATTCCCATCAACAAATTCAGAATAAAATTCTATGGCTTTATCAGAAGAAGCATCATCAATACCGCCAATCGTTCTGTCATTATGCGACAATTCATAAATTACATTACCCGGTAGTATTCTTTCAGGGCAATAAGCCATAAACATATTTCCCTTTAGCTCAGGACGTTCTTTGAATATTATCTTAGACATATTATCCATCGTTCCAACAGGGGAAGTGGATTCAATAATAAGCAAATCTCCCTTTTTAAAGAAAGGAATTATTGAACGGGTTGCACATTCAACATACGAAATATCAGGTTCGTGATTGCCTTTAAACGGAGTAGGAACAGCTATGACATAAGCATCACATGATTTAGGCTTTACAGATGCCTTTAATTTCCCGTTTTTTATAGTTTCCTGAAGTATAGGCTCTAACCCTGATTCTTCTATATGAAGTTGTCCTTTATTTGTTTTATCAACTATCTCTTTATCAGTGTCTACCCCGAGGATATTAAAATTACCTTTTTGGGCACCAATTATAGCGGTCGGTAATCCAACATAACCTAACCCAATAATACAAATATCTTTCATTCTATTTTTTTCTTCTGGTAATTCTAATTTTTATTACAAAAATAATATATTCTTATATTTTTCATCTATGAATATATTCTTTTATTTGATGTAATCATCTCAAATAAAATATTAAAAATATTGAAAATAAATAACGCACAAAGTTAATTATAAATATTAAAATAGGAAATAAATTTTAGTGCCCATATCATAAAATATGGCAGACTGATTTGAAGTTAGTTGGATGCGTAATAGATAATTCCTTGCGGATTTCAGGTCTAACCTGAATTTCGTAAGGAAGTATTGTAATGAGCATTCAAATAACAAAAAATCAGGAAATAACCCGATTGAATCATAGCATTAGCTATGGTGATAGAGGGCTACGACTGATTTGAAGTTAGTTGGATGCGTAATAGATAATTCCTTGCGGATTTCAGGTAATATATGTTATTTGTTTAAAAGTGTTGTAAGAGATATTTATTTTTGAATTTTAGATTATATTGTAAAAGGTTTTTGATTTTCAAATTCCTGATTTTTTTTGCCAAAAGTTAATAAATTTGGAGATTGATAATCCGGCATAAGATTTTGAATCTGCTTATGAAAACTACGATAATTTTTATTGAATTTTCCTCCGTTCCATATACGTTTTAGAGCTGCAGTGAACGCTCCGTTGAAAGTACCGTCATACGCATACTGATTATCCTGACAACCCGAAATAAGAATAATTTCCGACTTAAGATCATCAGCTCTAAAATGTTTTAGAGAAGATAAAATGGGTTTGTAAAAATCAATATTTTTAGAATATGTCGATAAAGCATGAGGGCTATCCATACACCTTGGAGTGAAGGGCGAAAAAATTTGAGGAAGATAACCTGCCTCTTTTATTATGGTTCCGCTGTGACAGCTATCCGAAGTTACAAAAATTCTTACCCCCGCTGAGAATAAAAACCATAACTCATTAAGCTCATCATCGGTAAACTGCCCGTCATATAGGCACCATGTTTCATCCTGTCCGTCAGGCTCATCCCCGTTTAAATCAGGAAGCTGACCTCCATGTCCCGAATAAGAAAGATAAAAAATATCATCTTTGGATAATATTTTTGCAGCATCGCGAATAGTAGAAATTACATCCTCTCTTGTTGCCTTACTACGTAAAAGTAATTTTGTTTTAAAACCCTGCGATGAGGCAATACGTTCCATATCTCTGGCATCATTTTCACAGGCACCTAATTTGCCATCCCATCCGTCATAATGATTACTGTCTACTTCATTAAGTCCAATGTGTAAAGATATTCCAATTGACATAATATTAGTTTTTATTGTTGATTTACATAATTTACGGTAAAAACAATAAAAAGTCAATTTTTTAATGAAGACGTTAAATTTTATTTGTAGTTATTAAATATCTTTTAATGAGGTCACTCCTAAAAGTTAAAAAGTACGTCATTGCAAGGCACGAAACAATTCTATACTATTAATAGTAAATGTGTTGAGATTTATTAACTTCGTTCGCAATGACGAAAAATCACTTTTCGGAATAGGCTCTTTAATGCATATTCAAAATTCCTTATTCCCTATGGAACTGTTAAGCACGAAACCGTTCTGTTGGTAGCAGTTTCATTTTTGTAATATGTGTTCAATAACTTTTTCAGGGCTGGCATATTTTAAATAATAATCTTTAGCTCCATTTTCCAACATTTCTC
>Ga0265294_10008928_pt1 | contig 11631 bp, 12 predicted proteins | sample MunlanPumphouse3_FD_192504 | JGI IMG/M metagenome (GOLD analysis project Ga0265294, IMG submission 192504) | Groundwater microbial communities from a municipal landfill in Southern Ontario, Canada - Pumphouse #3 | ecosystem: Environmental > Aquatic > Deep subsurface > Groundwater | place...
TTTGGGGTAAACATAGGGAAAACATTTTGCCAGTAATGTAGCTTTCCCCTAATCGCCAAGCGTGAATCGGAGGCCGAGTCTTAAGTTGAATTGAAGGGGATTCTCTTTGTAGATGGTCTCAAGCTCACTGCTGTTCTTGAAATACCAGGAGATGCCGGGCTCTGCATAGAGTCCGATGTGGTTTGAGATCCGATAACCTAAACCGATTGTTGTATTGTAGGACCATTGCAATTGATCTGTGGATATTTTTTCCCGGGTCGTTGTTTCCAACTGGTTGTCGATGTAATATTTTGAGGTCAGCCTGCCTGCAACATTCTTCTCCACAAGACCACCCGTGGAGAGATAGGCTGATATCTTTTGGTTTTGCCAGAATGTGTAAGCTACGTTTAATGGAAGTCCGATATAATGCAATGTCTGCCGGTCATCGTAATAGTAGTTGCCACTTCCCGAATGTAGCTCCGACGATAGTTGTGAATAGGTTAATCCGCTTGCCACACTCCATCGTTCGTTGAGGTTGTACCGCAGGGTGAGGCCAAAGGTGATGGGTTGATGATGCTTCACATCAGTATATGCCTGCTCCCTGGTGTCATTGGCAAGAAAATGATACTGCTCCTCTACTGTCTCCGTAACTGCAAAGGTGCCGTATCCGGAATAGGTCTCTGATGAGCCGGAAGGAGCGTTAGACAGGGAGAGCCCTGCTTGCCATTTTGTTTGATTATGATGATTTCTGCGACCATTCATCGCCAGTAACTGATCGTGACCGGGATTGCGGGTTAAATCATTTCTTCCGGTTTCAGGATCGGGATCATAGGCAATTGCTTCCTCTTCTTCCGGAAGGGCCGCATTGTGATCCTTTTCATCCGCTCTGACCGCAATATTTTCACTTTCACTTTCTGTGCCGGCTAATTCTTCGTCTCTGTTTCCGGCAAGAAGAAGTTCGGGCTCTTGCAATAATTGTTGCTGTTTCGAAGCGGGTTTGCTCTCCGGAGGGAACGTTGACGGTACCTCTTTTTTATCGGCGATGACAACTTCTTCTATCGGTTGCTCCTGCTGAGATTCGGTAGGGGTGATATTCCCGACGAACGGTTCGTCAGTCTGATTCTCCATGGAGCCGTTTCGCACGATAAACAGCAGCGCGATGGCCGCCGCGGCAACCGCTGCTGTCGCCCCAATGTGTTTGCCCCACACCCAGATCTTATGATTTCGGGAGATTCTCCCAACCATACGTTCTGCAGTGATAAGTTGATCGATCCCTTCCCACAATCCTTCCGGTGCGGGCTCCTCATGACGCTCCATGCGATTGCGCAGGTTATCTTGCCATTGATCGTTCATAGTGCTTTTGTTTTAACCGGTACAACTCTATCTCTTTAACCAGTATACCCTTGGCTCTGTGCAATTGCGAAGCGGAACTGCTTTCTGCAATGTGCAGGATGGATGCAATCTCTTTGTGACTTTTTTCCTCGAAAACATAGAGGTTGAAAACAGTACGGTATCCGGGCGGAAGCGTACGGATCATCTCCTGAATGACCGGGGTGGGTATATCTTCGATGTCCGGCTCCTGATCATCTGACGGATTGGGCAGATCCTCCTCGGGAAGGCTTGTGAACTGCATCTTTTCGTTTGCTTTCAGATGCCTCAATGATTCGTTTACCACGATGCGTGTCGACCACGCCCGCAATGATCCCTCTCCCTTGTATTCAAATGTATGGATGGCTTTGAAAATCTTCAGAAAACTTTCCTGTAACACATCTTTGATGTCTTCCTCGTTTGAGATGTAACGAGCACATACCGCGGTAAGATACCCGGAATAATCATCGTAAAACCGTTTCATGGCAATCCTGTTGCCTTGCACAATTTGCCGAATAAGTTTCCGCTCCCTGTTTTCGTCTTTACTCATTTACCAATCTTGTCCGGTCATATCACACCATACCTCAGTCGATTGAAAGGTAAGGCTGTACTTAATGCAAATGTACAACCTTACCTGTTTTTTTAGTAATAAAATATTGTAAGGATTCTGAAATGGTCTGTTGTTTTCATAAACCGGCTTATTGCAACGGAATCACACTTCTCTCTGCGGCAATCGCTGACGTTGCCGGCGTTGCTGCGCGTGTGCGGTAATCGAACTCAGCCGACTTGTCGGCGTTGAACGATTTCCATTTCAGCTTCAGCTTCACGGTTTCTCCCTCCGTATCGGGAAGTTGATCCAGCCTGAAAGCAACAAGGCCATCGCCGACCCTGCCCGACACATCGCCATTGGCATCGTGTTTAAACTCCACCTCGTATGGGTTTTCGGGATTGTTGGTGGGGATCAGATTCACGTGGTGGGTGATTCCCCGATGGCTCCATATTGTTCTGAAACGAAGTGTGAGGTAGCCATCTTCGGCTATTGTTACCCAGTCGGCAACAATCTCCACGGGATCGTTCCCATATACGTCATCATTCTCCTCTCCCAGATTGGGTGCCATGGGTTTCGTTCTGATGCTGTCGATCCAGTTCACCCTGACAGCCTTGTCATACACCTGGCTGGGATCATCTACTTCATCGTAATTGACCAGGGCCCTGACCTCTTTTGAGCCAAAAGGGTGTGATGTGATATTTACCGGTAGCAGGGTGGTATTTTCGTCCAGCTGGAAAAACAGAGTTTCGTCCGCTGCCTCTTTCACTGTGACCAGTGCATTGGGAAAATAGCGGTTAACATTATTGTCATCATCGTCCAGACAGGATGGCAGGATGAGTATACCGAGTAATATCCCCGTCGTGAAAAGTAATTTGGTAATCTTCATAATTGATAGTTTTAAACGTTGCGAATTATTATGCTTCAAACATGAAAGCGCCAAACAGTAAAAACCTTGCGTGATAATTTGTTATTTTTTTCTAAAAAATCCACCCTGCATTTATTGCGCAGAAATGCTAAATGCGAATATAATTCTGTAATTTTGCTACTGAGTGGATGAGTTTGAATTTTTATCAATCGCATGAAACTTTTTTTCAAAAATTATCAAGGATATTTTTTGTTGATTTATGAATTCTTTTGCAGCAATCGATTTTGAAACGGCCAATGAACAACGCACCAGCGTTTGCAGCGTGGGTCTGGTGATCGTACGGGATGGTGTGATCAGGGAAAACTTTTACAGTCTTGTCCGTCCAGAACCGGATTATTATTGTTACTGGAACATGAAGGTGCATGGCATCACCTCCGATGATACCGCGAATGCACCTATCTTTCCACAGGTGTGGCGTCAGATCGAACAGATGATTGAAGGCTTACCGCTCATCGCCCACAACAAGGGTTTTGATGAAAGCTGTCTGAAAGCCTGTTTTCGGATGTATCAGATGGATTATCCCGACTACGCGTTTTATTGCACGCTGCGTGAGGCGAGAGCGCAATTGAAAGGCTTACCCGATTATAAGCTCAATACCGTCGCTGCACATTGTGGTTTTACGCTGCAAAACCATCACCACGCCCTGGCCGATGCCGAAGCTTGCGCACGCATAGCGTTGCAGGTATTCAGGTGAAAATAACCAATTGAATGCATTGATATTACCGTACGGTTTTCAACTTATTTTAAACAAGATAATTCCGAATTCCGATTCAGCAGTTTTTTGTAAAGGTTATTCAATTGAGTTTATATGCATAGATTATTCCATTTGAATCTCCCAGATATGCAATTCCCCCATCAATGACTGGTGTCGATAGTATTGCACCCAAATTCATGATTATCTTTTCTGAGCCTTTTGTATCGGTACCATATAATATAAAATCAGGTTTAAAAACGTCATTCTCCGTATAAACCTCGTGGTAGTTTTTCTTACTGCCATGAGTCTGAAAAATTGATTCTATTGTATGGGTGTTTGTGTCAACCCTGTACAACTTGCCATTAAAACAGCCGAAATAAATGGCAGATTCATAGCAGATTGCATCTCCATAGACACGCATATTCAATGGAAAGGTATACTCTTCGACACCATTTTCGATGCTTACCCCACAAAACCGATGAGAATCAGAGGTCCCAAAAAAGACCGTTTTCTCCACCACCAGAGGGGTCGCAATAATCCAGCTTCCTTTCTCTTTCATGTTCCACAATCCTCGTCCTGATTCAACATCCAAGGCATAGATATTGTAATCCCTGCTTCCAAAAATGACCGCATTGTGATGAATGGTGGCTCCCTTCTGTATCTCACCTTTAGGGAAATAGGTGTCGCCAACAGTTCTGAATTTCCAAACCAGTTCACCGTTATCACTGTTTAGAGCATAAAAATATCCATCAAAGCTCCCTACATAGACTTTTTTGTTATGAATGATTGGGGTTGCATGTACGATACCCCCCGTTTCAAATTTCCATGCCAGCCTTCCGCTGTTTGAATCCAGCGCGTAAACATTTCCGTCGCCACTACCAACAAACAATTTATCGCCAGATAATGCCGGTGATGAAAGGTAATAATCCCACAGGTCCAGTTCTTTCTCTCCACCGGTCCTGAATTGCCATTGTATCTCTGCATTCCTGGTGCTTATTGAGTATACCAGCCCGTCTGTTGAGTTGAAAATCACATAACCATTCAAGAGCAACGGCCTGGATTTTATTTGTCCCTCCGTTCTGAATTTCCATTTCAGACCACCATGAAACTTGTCCAAAGCATATAAACAGGAATCATTACTTCCGATGTAAACGGTGCTGTCATCAACCACCGGTGAGGAATAAACGCCACCCTTTGTAGCGAAATCCCATACCAGCGAACCTTGTCCGTATAATGATGAGGATAAAAAAAACAGCAGGATCAGTTTAAATAAATATTTCATCGTTCTTTACTTTTACAAATGTTTTTATTGTTTGCTTTATGGAAGTTGTTTTGTGAATGAAAATGAATGGGCAGCATTGGTAAAGACTTACTCCCGAATTATTCTTACGTTGATCATCCATTATCTTGTTTTCGTTTAACAGCGATGATGAAAACAATTCTCTTCTCGATAAGAGAAGAGAATTGTAAACGCTCACAATATTACACTTTCTGAAGCATTTGCATCAACTCTGTCATATGTGACTGTAAATAAGACTGAATGACAGCAAATATGGTTCGCTGAGGTTAACTATGCTTTTATTACAAATTTTAAAATGAGATGCATGATTGATCTGTTTTAATCCTCTGCAAAAATACAAATAGTTGTTTAGACATGTGAATATTCAAACAGTTTTTTTATTTTTATCCTATTATAAACCCCCTGTCATAATGAACACATTGAGTGAGATGATCGACAAACAGATAGCTTTACACCAAGGCAGCAATATTTTTCGTGATTCTCTCTTGCCGGTTTACTATTTGCTAAAATATTGGTGAGAACAATGCTTAATCTGCGAAATTATTTGTTCTTTTGTAAGTAAACAGTTTCAATATTACTATTATGCCGATCCGCGAGTTAACAGAGCTGGTGCAACGCGCCAAAGAGAGAGGGAGATGCAGGGTTGCGGTTGCTGCTGCCGAGGACGAGGATGTGCTGATCTCACTGCATCACGCAATGAGAGAGGGGTTTGTAACCCCTCTGCTGATTGGTGACAGCACCAGGATTGCTGCTGCCGCCGACAGTGCTGGTGTGTCTACCGACGGGATGGAACTGCTTGACAACCGTGATGGGGCAGCGGTGTCGGCACAGCTGGCCGTGGCTAAAGTGAGAGAGGGAAGTGCCGGGATGCTGATGAAAGGGCATGTGGGTACTGCCGACCTGCTGAAAGCGGTGTTAGACAAGGAAAAGGGAATCATAACCGGCGGGTTGCTGAGTCACGTGGCCTTCTTCCAGTCGCCCTACTACCACAAGGTGTTTGGTCTTACCGATGCGGCGATGAATATTGCTCCCGATCTGGAAGGCAAGAGGCAGATCCTGCTCAATGCGGTGGCACTCTGCCACCGAATGGGGATCACCAACCCCAAGGTGGCGGTGGTCGCAGCGGTGGAGAAGGTGAACCCGAAGATGGAGGCTACGCTCCATGCTGCAGCTCTGAAAGAGATGAACCGCAACGGTCAGCTGCCCGGGTGTCTGGTTGACGGACCCTTTGCCATCGATATCGCCTTCAGCCGCGAGTCGGCACGTCTCAAAGGTATGGGAGGTGAGGTGGCCGGTGATACCGACCTGATCCTGGCTCCCGACATTGAGGCGGGCAACATGTTTTACAAAGCGCTCAATTTTCTTGGTGGAGCCGTCTCGGCGGCCGTCGTGACCGGCAGCTCCGTTCCTATCGTGCTCACCTCGCGGTCGGACAACGACCGCAGCAAGCTGCTCTCACTCGCACTGGGTGCAGTGATCAGATAATAAAAGTGATCAGAAAAAATAAGTAAACCACAATAAATTAATCGAACTATGGCAACCAATACCCGTATCCTGGTGATCAACCCGGGATCAACCTCTACCAAGATCGCTATCTACCAACAGGAGAAGGTGATCTTCCTGAAAACCATCAAGCATGCACCCGAAGTATTACGTCGATTCGAGAAGATCACCGATCAGTATGAATACCGGAAGGATATCATCTATGATGAGCTGAAGAGCGCAGATGTGCCTGTGGAGTCGATCGATGCCGTGATCGGTCGCGGGGGACTGGTGAAGCCGATCGCGTCGGGTGTCTACCGGGTGAACGATGCCATGCGCGACGATTTGCTCGCGTGCAAGCGTGGCGAACATGCCAGCAACCTGGGTGCATTGATTGCATACGATATCGCGAAGTTATTGCCCTCGGCAGTTGCGTTTATTGCCGACCCGGTGGTGGTAGACGAGCTGCAGCCGTTGGCCCGCTATTCCGGTCATCCTCTTTTTGAGAGAAGATCAATCTTCCATGCCTTGAACCAGAAAGCGATTGCACGTGCACATGCCAAATCGATCATGAAAAAATATGAAGATCTCAATCTGATCGTGGTCCACCTGGGTGGTGGTATCACCGTGGGAGCCCATCAGAAGGGGAAGGTGGTCGATGTGAACCAGGGACTGGATGGCGACGGCCCCTTCTCGCCCGAACGTACCGGATCGCTCCCTGTGGGACAGTTGCTGAAAGTGGCTTTTAGCGGCATCTACAGCTACGAGAAGATGTCGGAGATGATCGTTGGCAAAGGGGGGATGATGGCTTACCTGGGTACCAACGATGCCTATATCGCTGAACGGGAAGCGAAAGATGGTGATAAGAAACACCTTGAGGTGCTGGAGGCAATGGCCTACCAGGTAGCGAAAGAGATCGGCGCGATGTCGACCGTGCTCAAAGGTGAAGTGGATGCGATCCTGATCACCGGTGGCATCGCCAACAGCAAGTGGTTCTGCAACCTGGTGATCGAGCGGGTCTACCGCATCGCACCGGTGCATGTCTACCCGGGACAGGACGAGATGGGTGCCCTGGCGGATAACGCCCTGCTGGCTATCAACGGCGAGATCGAGGTGAAAGAGTACCGTTAGGAGAGATGTACCTGTTCAATCCCGAGCACGACCTTGCGTTGGCCAACTTCTCGCCAAACTACACACCGCCCGCCTCGGCTGCCCTCATGGCTGCCGAGCTGGCGCTACTGCCGGTATGGTATAGCGACGGTGACCCGGTGCTAGCTGAGGGAGAGCAGCACCGCCTGCATCTCGAGGCTGTGCGACAATTGCTGCCTATCCCTTCTTCATTGGTTTCCTGCAAAGAGATCAGCAAATATACCTGCCAACCCATCATTCCCTGGGGCTGGAACCCCGCCCTGCGCAAACGGTTGATCACCTGCGGGGTGCAGGAGGAACAGCTCCCCTCTTCCGCGGAGCTTTTACAGCTGCGCAACTATTCCCACCGGCACCATGCCGTGCGAATACTGAGCGAATTGCTGGCAGAAGAACCCGCCTTTTGCGGTGAATCATACTATTTCACCACTCTGGATGATCTGCTGACGTACCTCCAATCTTTCTCCGGCGACAAGCTGTTAAAGATGCCGCTCTCCGGCAGCGGCAAGGGTTTGATCCGCATCCTGGGTGCGATCACCGACAAGCAGACCGACTGGTGCCGGCGGGTGATGCGCGAGCAGGGTGGGGTGGTGGCGGAACCGGTATTGAACAAGGTGGTGGATTTCGCCATGGAGTTCTACCTGGAAGAGGGGAGAGCTCGATTTGCCGGTTATTCACTCTTCCGTGCAGCTGCCTCGGGGGCCTACCTGGGGAATGAGCTGCTCTCCGATGACCACATCAAGGAGAGGCTTACGGCCTATATCCCGGCAGGACTGCTGGATAAACTGCGTGAGTCGCTTACGGCAAAGCTTACCGCCGCCTTCCCCCATTACACCGGATATGCAGGGGTCGATATGATGATTTGTAAAACCGAGAAGGGATACCACATCCAGCCATGCGTGGAGATCAATATGCGAATGAACATGGGAATGGTGGCGCGTATCTTTCACAACAGGTTTATGATGGAAGGGGGGCAGGGAGAATTCACGGTCGGTTATTTCAAAAAGCCGGGGAGTGCCCTCTTACTTCATCAGGAAATGCAACGGGAGTCACCGCTCCGGGTAGTGGATGGAAAAATTGTTTCCGGCTACCTGTCGTTGACTCCCGTTGGGGCAGATACACGTTATAGTGCCTACATCTCAGTGTGTTGATCCCTTATCCCGCGGCGACAATGACTCCCCGCTACCTGTGGACAGATAGCTTCTCCACCTCTTACTTCTTCATCTGCTCCGCGAAATAGTTGTAAAACAGGGGAATTGTTCTGATACCGTTGTAGAACTGCTGCAGCGGGAAGTTCTCGTTGGGAGAGTGGATGGCATCAGATCCCAGACCGAAGCCCATCAAGACCGACTTGATGCCGAGGATCTCCTCGAAGGTGGCAATGATGGGGATGCTGCCGCCGGAACGTACCGGCACCGGCTCCTTGCCGTAGACCTCACTGTATGCCTTCTCTGCTGCCCGGTAGGCCGGCAGGTCGATGGGGCAGACATAGGAGGGGCCGCCATGCAGGTACTCCACCTTCACCTTCACCGACTTGGGGGCGATCGACTCGAAGTATTTCACGAAGAGCTTCGCGATCTTGTTGTGGTCCTGGTTGGGCACCAGGCGGGTACTGATCTTGGCGTAGGCTTTCGACGGCAGGACCGTCTTGGCACCTTCACCGGTGTAGCCGCCCCAGATACCACAGACATCGAACGTGGGGCGGATGCCGGTACGCTCGTTGGTGCTGTATCCTTTCTCTCCCGCAACCTCCTTCACGTCGAGTGCTTTCTTGTAATCTTTCAATGAGAAGGGTGCCTTCGCCATCAAGTTGCGTTCTTTTTTCGATACCTCTACCACATCGTCGTAGAAGCCGGGAATCAGGATACGACCGTCGTCGTCCATCGTCTGTGCGATCATCTTCGCCAGCACGTTGATCGGGTTGGCCACGGCACCGCCGAAGAGTCCCGAGTGCAGGTCCACGTTAGGACCGGTCACCTCCACCTCCCAGTAAGCCAGACCACGCAGTCCCGTGGTGATGGAAGGCACGTCGGGAGCAATCATCGAGGTGTCGGAGACCAGGATCACGTCGGCCTGCAACATCTTCTTGTGTTGCTTGCAGAACTTGGGCAGGTTGGGTGATCCCACCTCCTCTTCTCCTTCGATGAGGAACTTGACGTTACATGCCAGCGTGCCCGATTGTACAAGATATTCGAACGCCTTGGCATGCATGAAGCCCTGTCCCTTGTCGTCGTCCGCGCCGCGTGCCCAGATCTTGCCATCTTTAATCACCGGCTCAAACGGCTTGGTCTTCCAGAGATCAACCGGATCCACCGGCATCACATCCATGTGGGCGTATACCAGCACGGTGGGGGCATTCTTGTCGATGATCTTCTCACCGTAGGTCACCGGGTTGCCGTCGGTCTCCATCACTTCGGCCTTGTCGGCACCTGCAGCCAGCAGGAGCTCTTTCCATTTCTCGGCGGCGCGGTACATGTCGGGTTTGTGCTCCGGGAGCGATGAGATGGAGGGGATGCGGATCAGTTCGAACAGTTCCTCCAGGAAACGCTTTTCGTGGGTTTTTACATACTTGTCGATTTCTTTCATATGGGTTAAGCTAATAATGATTTTTGGTTTTGTTTGATTGTTACAAATATAAGAATTTTGCCGGTTTCTGCACCTTCATACGGCACCATTGTCCATTCTCTGTGCAGAAACATTGGTTGTACATCTTTTTATGGATCATTGATCACAACCGTAGCAGAAACGATCAGGTTATTCACATTTATCACACAACCCTGACATTCATTGCACTCCCACGACATTCATCTTCAGGGTGTAGACCGATGTGCGGGCAGTAACAAAAAGAGTATCACGGTTTTTGCCGGCGAAACAGATGTTGGAGGGGCTTTCCGGAAAATCGATCTCGCGGATCAGCTTACCCCCGGGTGAGTAGACCCACACCTTGTCCATGGTCAGGTAGATATTTCCCCGGTTGTCGATAGTCATCCCGTCCGAACCGTGGGGAGCAAAGTAGGTCTTGTTCTCCAGTGTGCCGTTGGGAAGGATGTCGTACCGCCATATTTTCCGGTCTTCGATATCGGCCACGTAGAGCCTCTTGCCATCCGGGGTGCCGATGATGCCGTTGGGTTGCTTGTAGTCGTCGATTAACCGGGTCACCTCCCCGTCGGGTGTGAGGAGGTACAGCCCCCGTGCTTCCTGTATCTCACTGTACCCTTCGGGCCAGTAGGGTCGGTGGTAGTAAGCATCTGTGAAATAGATATCACCATTGGGTGCGATCCAGAGGTCGTTGGGTCCATTGAGATGCTTCCCTTCGTAATCCTCAAGGAGCACCTTCCGCTTATCGCGGTTCTCAAAGAGGATGATCCGGTTATGTTCATCGGCACAGGCGACCAAATCGTTGTTGGCGTTGAAATACAGGCCATTGGACCTTTCTGTACCCTCCAGCCAGAGGGTGATACCCTCCTGCTCATCCCAGTGGTGGATGCGGTCGTTGGGCTGATCGGTGAAGTAGACGCTGCCATCTTTGGCAACAGCCGGGCCCTCGGTGAAGCTGTATCCGGATCCCACTTTCTGTGGAACGGCACCCTCAGCAACAATGTCGCTTTCCTGGGCGGCTAGTGCTCCTGTGAGAAGGATGCATGCGATGATAATTGGTAATTTCATTCTCGGTATTTTATTTATTTGTCCAACAATTTCTATATCAGCACGTTGGTTGCCTGTACGTTGGTTGCGTTGTGATGTGCAGTCCGGTTATCTATGGCCTCTGATACCCTTCGCGGTAGGGTCTGGCCAGCATTGCCGCTGCCGCCTCGTTGCCGGTGATGGTCTGCCGCTCCGCATCCCACTTTACCCTGCTGCCGGTCTCGTAGGCGATCATTGCCAGCTGCACCGTGGCGGTGGAACGGAAGGCATCGTCGATGGTGCAGCTGATCAGCTCCCTGTTGCCTGTTCTCACAGCCTTGATGAACTCAGCCACATGCTCCTCCTGCATGCGGGGGGAGGGGATCTCCATCACCTCCTGTTGGCTGTTGTGCCCTGCCGCCTTCAGCACCAGACGGTTGTCGGCAGCAAAGAGGGTGCCCTTCTCACCGTGGAAGAAGATGCCGTTGTTGTACTGCGGATCCATCTCTCCCGTGCCCCAGAGACGGTGCTGCCAGATGAGTGGCACCTCGCCAAACTGCATC